>Ga0153928_1000414_pt1 | contig 21368 bp, 21 predicted proteins | sample TSNJ012MetaG_FD_106656 | JGI IMG/M metagenome (GOLD analysis project Ga0153928, IMG submission 106656) | Attine ant fungus gardens microbial communities from New Jersey, USA - TSNJ012 MetaG | ecosystem: Host-associated > Fungi > Mycelium > Unclassified | place: USA: New Jersey, Wharton State... | reverse complement strand
GGCTTGATCGGGCGCGCCACGCGGCGCCGGACCGAAAGGCTCGCGAGATCCGCGGCCACAAAGGTGCCCGATCCCTTGCGGCCTTCGGCGTAGCCCTCGGCGAGAAGCTGCTCGTAGGCGGCGACCACCGAGGCGCGCGCGACGCCGAGGCGCGCCGCCATGGCGCGCGAGGAAGGAAGCTTGCTGCCGGCGCGCAACGCCCCCGAGAGCACCGCGGTTCGCACCTGCCCGTAGATTTGCCGCACCAGCGGCTCGCTGCCGTTGCGCTCGAGGCGCCAGCCGTGCAGGTCGGCCCATCCGGGCGGGGGCATCGGAAAAACCCTTGCACAAGTGGTCTGGTCCGAAGCTCCAAATTGGACCATTCGGGCAAGCCAGTCAAAGGCTAGACTCGGTGCATGACCGAGCCCCATGCAAACGACCTGCTGCAGAGCGTCTGGGAGTACCCGCTGTTCGAGGCCCTCTACGGCCGGCGCTCGCGCCGCTTCGGCCGTGGCTTCGCCATGACCGAGGGGCCGTTCCAATACACCTCGCCGCATCCCCCGCTGCCACTGAGCAAACTCGAAGAAGCGCTGCTTGTTGCTGCCGGCGTCGGTTATTCCGGCGTCGCGCTGTGGGAATTGAGCCGTCCGCTGCCCTATCGCGGCAGTACCGGCCGCACCTATGCGAGCACGTGCGGAGGAGGCCGCACGGCGCTTTTCTTTACCAACGAGGCGGGCGTCTACGTCATCGATCCGGCCGGCCCCTCGGTAGAAAAAATGCGCGAGGTCGAGGCCACCGATCAGCGCGAGCGCGTGCTCGCGCTCTACCGCGAGCACTGCAAGCTGATAAAGCCCGGCCGCCTCGATATCCCGCGCCGCATGCCGCCGCTGTCCGGTCACGACTGGTGGGATTCGAACGGGCCCGGCTCGACCCTGTTCATGCCGGTCTGCGACGTAAGCTATTCCCTCATCTCGCTCACCGCCCAGTTCGTGGACCCGCAACTCGAACGCTTCGCGCGGGGCGGCCGCGGCATGCACATCGTCGACGATCGCCACGGTTTTCGCTCCGCCGGTTGCGAGCCTTGGGTCAAGCGCGGCTTCCTCGACGCCGACAATGTCCTCACGCTCTCGCAGCTCGAGCGGCAGGCGTGTTATTTCATGTTCAGCGAGCCGGCCGCGATTTGTCAGAACATGTTTCTCGCCACCGAGGCGATGGGACTGGGCGGCTGGAAGCACTGCGGCTTTCTCTCGCGCGAAATTCTCCTCCCGCTTGGATTCACCATGGTGGTTCCGGATGGGGCGCCGTCGCTCGCGAACCCGGTGGGCCTCGACGGCGTGTTCCAGGCCTATTGCCCGCCGTATTTCCCGAGCATGGACGCGGCGGTCGACGCGGTGCTGGGGCCGTATTCGCGCAGCGCACGCCCGGCGGAGCCGGTACCCGTTTCGGCCTATCTCATGGCGGACGCGGAGCATCGCCGCAGCACGGTCACCGTGAGCGATGAAGGCATCGCCTGCACCAAAGCCGTGTGCAACTACATCCACGAGACTTACGGCCGGTTTCCCGGCAGTTTGGACGCCATGCACCTGATGTGGTTTTTCCAGGCCCATCATCTCGATCTCGACTTTTACGATCGGTTTTTCCGCCCCGACGCTTACGGGCCCACCCATGCGGCCCACATGGCGACGTGGCATCGCTAGACCGAACCTCCCCCTGTCGCGTCTCGCCTGCATGCATTAATCATGCAGCGGCTGTCGGCATGTGCAGGGGAGGAAAGATTGCTGACGATCCGTGCGGTGCGTGCCGTCGGCGTCGAAGTGCCGATGACCTATGCGCTCGGCACCAGCGCGGCAAAAATAACGACGGCGCCGCTCGTGCTGGTCGACCTCGAGACCGACGAGGGCGTGACCGGCCGCACGTATCTGTTCTGCTTTACGCGCGACCTGGTGCCGCCGGTGCTGCGCATGATCGAAGCCGCGGGCGCGGCCGTGACCGGTGAGAAGGTCGCGCCACACGACCTCTGGGACAGGCTCGCGCGCCGTTTCAAGCTGATCGGCGTCACCGGCATCGTGCGCATGGCGCTTTCGGCAATCGACGTCGCCGCCTGGGACGCGCTCGCCATTGCGGCGGGGCAGCCGCTCGCCCGCCTGCTCGGCGCCGCGCCGCGTCCGATCCCGGCCTACAACAGCTGCGGCCTCGGCCTGATGACGCCGCAGGAGGTGGCCGATGAGGCGGAAAAGCTCCTGACCGGCGGCTTTCGCGCCATCAAGCTGCGGCTCGGCTATCCGACGCTCGCCGCCGACATCGCGGCGCTCAAGGCCGTGCGCCAGCTCGTCGGCGCCGACGTGATCGTCATGGTCGACTACAATCAGGCGCTCACGGTCGCGCAGGCGCTCGCGCGCGGGCGTGCGCTCGATGACGAGGGCATCTACTGGCTGGAAGAGCCGATCCGCCATGACGATTACGCCGGGAACGCGCGGCTGGTGCACGAACTCAGGTCGCCGGTGCAGATCGGCGAGAACTTCAATCTGATCGCGGCGATGGAGGCGGCGCTCGACGCCGGCGCGGCCGACTATGTGATGCCCGACCTCGACCGCATCGGCGGCGTCACCGGCTTCATGCAGGCGGCCGCCCTTGCGGCGGCGCGCGGCATCGACATGTCCTCGCACCTTTTTCCCGAGGTGAGCGTTCATCTGCTCGCCGCCACCCCGACCGCCCACTGGCTCGAATACATGGACTGGGCCAATCCGATCCTGGCCGAGCCGCTCGAAATCGTGGACGGATGCGCGCGCACGCCCGATCGGCCCGGCAACGGATTGGTGTGGAATCCCGACGCGGTCGCGCAGTACCGGATTGCCTGAGCCATGGTCAACACGAGCGACATCGCGGAAATCATCGAACTGCTCGAGAAACAGGAGCAGCGGTCGCGCTATCTCGCGCACATGCGGGTGCAGCGCGCCTGGGAAGAGGAGATGAAAAAGCCGCGCCACGCCGACCCCAAGCGGCTCCTGCGCTACGGCTACAAGGTCTATTGCCAGAACGACGAGGACGGGATCATCGCGGAAATCTTCCGGCGCATCGGTACGACGAACCGCACCTTCGTCGAGTTCGGGGTCGAGACCGGCATCGAGTGCAACACGGCCAAGCTGCTGGTGGAGGGCTGGCGCGGCCTGTGGATCGAGGCGAACCCGGCGAGCGTGGCCGCGATCCGGGAGAACTTCGCGCCGTTCATCGAAGATGGGCGGCTCGTGGTCACCGAGAGCCGCGTCACCGCGGAAAACATCAACGATCTGATCGCGCAATCCGGCCTGGGGGGCGAGATCGACCTCCTGAGCATCGACATCGACTACAACGATTACTGGGTCTGGAAGGCGATCGACGCGGTCGATCCGCGCCTCGTCGCGATCGAGTACAACGCGACGCTGCGTCCCCCCATGTCGCTCGTCGTGCCGTACCGACCGGATGCCGAATGGGACGGCTCGAATTTCTCCGGCGCGAGCCTGGAGGCACTGGTCAAGCTTGGGGCGGAGAAGAATTACCGCATCGTCGGCTGCTCGATTGCCGGCGTGAACGCCTTTTTCGTGCGCTCGGACCTCACCGGCGACCGCTTCCTGGAACCGGCGACCGCGCAGGAGCATTACGAGCCGCCGCGCCACTATTTCTACCTGCTGCCGTCCGGAGGCCTGCGCTCGCGGCCCGGGCCGTTCGTGCAGGTCTAATCGGCTGTGAACAATCGGCGCTGCGGTGCGCGACTTCGTTGTTCAGCGTCGACCGCAGCGCTATAAGCGGCAAATGTCAGAGCATGATCCCGAAAAGTGGCAACCGGTTTTCGGAAAAGATCATGCTCAATTAAGAGGCGACCATGCAGCCGATGCGGGTTACCCGGGAGAACCGCGCCGCGTCCGACATTCGCAAAAATCTTTTCGCGCTCATCAAGGCGCGCTCGTTCACCCGCGGCAGCAAGATGCTCGTGTCCGGCCGCGCCACCAGTTATTACTTCGACATGAAGCCGACCATGTTCCATCCGGCCGGCGCCGCCTGGATCGCCGAGCTGATGCTCGACCGCATCGAAGGCCACAAGGTGGACTACGTGGGCGGCCTGGCTGTCGGCGCGGTGCCGCTCGTCAATTCGATCGCGATGCTCAGCCACCAGCGCGGACGGCCGATCCCCGGCTTCTTCGTGCGCTCGCAGGTGAAGGACCACGGCACCCAGCGGCGGATCGAAGGAACGACCGAGAGCCTCGCCGGCAAGAACGTCGTCGTCGTCGAAGACGTGACGACCACCGGCGGCTCGGCGTCGAGCGCGGTCGAAGCGGCGGTGGCCGACGGCGCGCGCATCGTGATGGTGCTCTCGGTCGTCGACCGGCTGGAAGGTGCCGAAGAGAATTTCAAGACCCGCGGCATCGACTTTCAGGCGATCTACACCGCCGACGAGTTCATGGCCGATTGACGCGGACCGCGTCCCGGGCCGCTTACCACGACTGAAAGTCTCACCTCGGCCGGATTGCCGCGCCCCAGTCGGCGCCTGTAATCTCCGCCACCACCCCGGGAGGAGACGATGCGTAAAACAATACTCGCCCTGTGTGCCCTTGCGGCAGCTGTTCTTGCGGCCGCTTCCGCGCACGCCCAGCAGCCGCTCAAGATCGGCGTGATCCTGCCCTATTCCGGGCAGTTCGCCGACGGGGCGACCCAGATGGACAACGCCATCAACCTCTATGTGCAGCAGCACGGCGACACGGTCGCCGGGCGCAAGATCGAAATCATCCGGCGCGACACCGGCGGCGTTGCACCGGAGGTCGCCAAGCGCCTAGCCCAGGAGCTCGTGGTGCGCGACAACGTCGATATCCTCGCCGGCTTCCTGCTCACCCCTAACGCCATGTCGGCCGCCGCCGTTTCCGAGGAGGCCAAGAAGTTCATGGTGGTGATGAACGCCGCGACCGCGATCATCACGACCAAGTCGCCCTACATGGTGCGCACATCGCTGACGATCCCGCAGACCACCGAAGTCTTTGCCGCGTGGGCGTACAAGAACGGCATCAAGAAGGTCTACACCATGGTCTCCGACTATGGCCCGGGCCATGACGCCGAGGCCGCGTTCCAGCGCGCGTTCAAGGAAGCGGGCGGCGAAGTCGTCGGTTCGGTGCGTTTTCCCGTGAACATCCCCGACTTCGCGCCCTATCTCCAGCGCGCCAAGGACGCCAATCCCGAAGCGATCTTTGTATTCATTCCGGGTGGCGCGCAGCCGGCGGCGTTCGCCAAGGCGCTCAAGGACGTCGGCATCGACACGAGCAAGACCAAGGTTCTGGGCCAGGGCGAAATCACCGAGGAGAACGCCCTCGCCAGCATGGGCGATGCCGGGCTCGGCATCATCACGTCATTTCACTATGACTACAATCACGATTCGTCGATCAACAAAGAATACGTCAAGGCGTTCAACGATGCCTTCAAGCGCAATCCGGATTTCTTCGCCACCGGCGGCTACGACGGCATGCACCTGATCTACGAGGCGGTGAAGAAGACCGGCGGCAAGACCGACGCCGACTCGCTTGTCGCGGCTTCGAAGGGAATGGCCTGGGAAAGCCCGCGTGGGCCGGTGTCGATCGACCCGGAGACGCGCGACATCGTCCAGACGATCTACATCCGGCGGGTCGAGAAGGTCGGCGGCCAGTTGCGCAACGTGGAAATCGAGAAGATCCCGAACGTGAAGGACCCGGTGAAGGGAAGGATGAAGGGGCAGTGATCGAAACAACTCAGCGTTATCCTGAGGGGGTCGCGCGCAACCGCGCGCGACCCCCTCAGGATGACGTTTTTATTTGCTGAACGCGCTGGTAAGCTCACTTCGGTGAAGTTTGGTGGAGCCAGGCGGAGTCGAACCGCCGACCTCTTGAATGCCATTCAAGCGCTCTCCCAACTGAGCTATGGCCCCTTCAGATGACGGAGGACAGACGACGGACGACGGATTTCGTTATGTCTGTCGTCTGTCGTCCGTCTTCTGTCATCAGGTTTCCTCGTCGTTCTCGCGGCCTTCGCCGATGATGTCGGTGACGTCGTCCTCCTCTTCCTCCTCGGGCACGATGAAGGCGCCGTCGTCCATCGCTTCGTCTTCGACTTCGACCTCCTCATCGCCTTCGAGTGCCGCGGGCTTGGCACCCTCCGTCTCCTTGTCCGCTTCCTCGAGGGAAACAAATTCGGCCTCGGCCATTTCCGGCGCCGCGACTTCTTCTTCAGCCACAGGTGTGCGAGCGGCGTCGGGCCGCGGGCGTGCGCTCGGCGCAACCACGAACACCGTGCTGCACTTCGGACAGACGATCGGGTCCTTGTTGAGATCGTAGAACTTCGCGCCGCAGTTCGCGCACAGGCGCTTGATGCCAAGCTCGGGTTTCGCCACTATCGCTGATCCTTCCGGCCGAAAAAACGGCTTCCCTTGACGCCTCGCGCGGCCGGTGTCAAGCGCAGCTAGTGTCCCGATTCCGAAGTTCGCCTGAGTATGCCGCACGGGCCGTAGCGAACTTCGGAATCGAAGGACACTGGCAACTCCGTGATTCTAGTGCCGCTTTGAACCCGAAGTTCGCAACCGGAGCTGCGGCAATTGCCGTGCGAACTGCGGGTTCGCGGCACTAGTCGCCGTTCCGCGTGATGACGCACCTCCGCAACGATGCTAGTGATCCGCCGCCCAACCCCTCGAAATTCTCCGGAGTGCCGTTCCGTGCAGCACGCCGCCAGCCTTGCTCCAATGACGGCCCGCCGGGCCGGTCCGATTGCCGGCCGCGCGCGCGTGCCCGGCGACAAGTCGATTTCGGTCCGTTCCCTCATCCTTGGCGCCCTGACGGTCGGGGAGACCCACATCGAAGGCATGCTCGAAGGCGAGGACGCCATGAGCACCGCGAACGCGATGCGGGCGCTGGGCGCCGACCTCGCGCGAACCGGGGAGCGGGCGTGGCGCATCCGGGGTGTCGGGGTGAGCGGCTTTGCCGAGCCGGACGCGCCCCTCGACTTCGGCAATTCCGGCACCGGGTGTCGGCTCGCCATGGGGGCGGTCGCCGGGTGTCCGATCACGGCGGTATTCGACGGCGACGCCAGCCTGCGCACGCGGCCGATGCGGCGCATCCTCGATCCGCTCGAGAAGATGGGCGCCCACACCGTGGTGACCGCCGACGGCGGGCGCCTGCCCGCGACCTTGCGCGGAGCGACCGATCCGATCCCGATGGTCTACGAGGTGCCGGTTCCCTCCGCCCAGATCAAATCGGCAGTGCTGCTCGCCGGACTTGCGGCGCCGGGAACGACCGTCGTGGTCGAGAAAGAGGCAACACGGGACCACACGGAGCGCATGTTCCGCCTGTTCGGGGCCGAGGTCGCCGTCGAGCCGCACGGGGCTGAGGGGCGGCGCATCACGCTTACTGGCCAGCCCGAGCTTGCGCCGGCGCAGGTGCGCGTGCCGGCCGATCCGTCTTCCGCAGCCTTCCCGCTGGTCGCGGCCCTGATCGTGTCCGGCTCCGATCTGGTGCTCGATGGCGTCATGATGAATCCACTGCGCGGGGGCCTGTTCGCGACGCTGATGGAAATGGACGCCAACATCGAGGTGCTCGATCGCCGGCAGGAGGGGGGTGAAGAGGTGGCGGACCTGCGCGTGCGCGGCTCGCAACTCAGGCCGGTCGACGTTCCGGCCGCCCGCGCCCCCACAATGATCGACGAATATCCGATCCTTTCCGTCGCGGCCGCCTTTGCGGAAGGCACCACGCGCATGCGCGGGCTCAAGGAGCTGCGCGTGAAAGAATCCGATCGGCTCGCCGCCACCGCCGCGCTCCTCGCCCGCAACGGCATTGCCTGTGACATCGAAGGCGACGATCTCCTCGTGCACGGCAACGGCCGCCCCCGCGGCGGCGGCCTCGTCGCCACCCATATGGATCACCGCATCGCCATGTCGGCGCTGGTGCTCGGGCTGGCGACCGACGAGCCGGTCAAGGTCGACGACGCGGCCTTCATCGCCACGAGCTTCCCCGGTTTCGTCGAGCTGATGCGCTCGCTCGGCGGCGATTTGTCATGATGGCTGCGCGCTCTTTCTTCATCCCTCCCCCGCGGGGGGAGAGATGACGTGATCATCGCGATTGACGGACCCGCGGCTTCCGGCAAAGGCACGCTCGGCAAGCACCTCGCCGCCCATTTCGGATTGCGTCACCTCGACACCGGCTTGCTCTACCGCGCGGTTGCCAAGACGCTGCTCGACGACGGCGCACCGCTTGACGACCGCGCCCGCGCGGGCGCGGCCGCACGCACGCTCGATCCCGACCGGTTCGACGAGGCAAGCCTCAAGAGCCATGCAGTCGGCGAAGCCGCTTCGATCGTGTCCGCGATCCCCGAGGTGCGCGCGGCGCTCGTCGATTATCAGCGCGCGTTCGCGAACCGTCCTCCTGGCGCGGTGCTCGACGGGCGCGACATCGGCACGGTGATTGCGCCCGATGCGGACGTGAAGATTTTCGTCACGGCGAGTGCGGAAGAACGCGCGCGGCGCCGCGCACGCGAACTTGCGGCGCAAGGTGTCGCCGCGCACGAAGCTGAGATTCTCGCCGACATCAAGCGACGCGATGAACGCGACCGCTCGCGCGCGGTCGCGCCGCTTGCGCGAGCGCCGGACGCGCACTTGCTCGATACCACGCATTTGGATATAGACGCGGCCGTCCGGGCTGCCATCGATATCGTCAAGGCCGCTCGAGCGGACTAAACCGGCACGTTGCATTCCCCGACCGGAACCCCACCTTGGGGCCAAGGCCGGGAATGCCGCGGCGTCGGCGTTCGGGTGTTTCACCCGCCGCTCCCGCCGGCCGGCCCGGAACAAGCATCGTCCCGACCGTTCGGTTGATCGGGCCGGCCCGCCGGAAACGGCGGCAGTCGAGGGTCTACGGGGCCTTCGGCCCGAACGGAAAGGACGCCGCGCAACACAAGCCGCCGGTCGCCCGTTCAGGAGATTTCATGGCCGCCACCGCCAGCGTCAGTGCCGCCGCGCCGTCGCGCGAAGATTTTGCCAAAATGCTCGAAGAGTCCTTCGACCACGGCAATTTGCAGGAAGGCTCCGTCATAAAGGGAACCGTCGTCGGCATCGAGAAGGATCTCGCCGTCATCGATGTCGGGCTCAAGACCGAAGGCCGCGTGCCGCTGCGGGAGTTTTCCGGTCCCGGCCGGCAGAACGAACTCAAGATCGGCGACACCGTCGAAGTCTATCTAGAGCGGGTCGAAAACGCGCTCGGCGAAGCCGTGCTCTCGCGCGACAAGGCGCGCCGAGAGGAGAGCTGGGGCCGCCTGGAGAAAGCGTTCCAGGGCAACGAAAAGGTCAGCGGCGTCATCTTCAACCAGGTCAAAGGCGGCTTCACGGTGGATCTCGACGGCGCCGTGGCGTTCCTGCCGCGCAGCCAAGTCGACATCCGGCCGATCCGCGACGTCACCCCGCTGATGAACGTGCCGCAGCCGTTCCAGATACTCAAAATGGATCGCCGGCGCGGCAACATCGTGGTGTCGCGCCGTACCGTGCTTGAGGAGACCCGCGCCGAGCAGCGCCAGGAGCTGGTGCAGAACCTCGAGGAAGGTCAGGTCATCGACGGCGTCGTCAAGAACATCACCGATTACGGTGCGTTCGTCGACCTTGGCGGCATCGACGGGCTGCTGCACGTCACCGACATCGCCTGGCGCCGCGTCAATCATCCGACCGAGGTGCTCAACATCGGCCAGCAGGTGAAGGTCAAGATCATCAAGATCAACCACGAGACCCACCGCATCTCGCTCGGCATGAAGCAGCTGCTCGACGACCCGTGGCAGGGCATCGAGGCCAAGTACCCGGTCGGGGCGCGCTACAAGGGGCGCGTCACCAACATCACCGACTACGGTGCCTTCGTGGAGCTCGAGCCCGGCATCGAGGGGCTCATCCACGTCTCGGAAATGTCGTGGACCAAAAAGAATGTGCACCCCGGCAAGATCGTGTCGACCTCTCAGGAGGTCGAGGTGCAGATTCTCGAAGTCGATCCGGTCAAGCGCCGTATCTCGCTCGGTCTCAAGCAGACCATGCGCAATCCGTGGGAGGTCTTCCTCGAGAAGTATCCGCCCGGCACGGTGCTCGAGGGCGAGGTCAAGAACAAGACCGAGTTCGGTCTGTTCCTCGGGCTCGACGGCGACATCGACGGCATGGTGCACCTCTCCGACCTCGACTGGAAACGTCCGGGCGAGCAGGTGATCGAAGAGTACAAGAAGGGCGACAAGGTGAAGGCCCAGGTGCTCGACGTGGATGTCGAGAAGGAGCGCATCTCGCTCGGCGTCAAGCAGCTCGAAGCCGATCCGTTCGCCGAAGCGGGCGATCTCAAGAAGGGGGCGGTCGTCACCTCCGAGGTGACCGAGGTGAAGGAATCCGGCATCGACGTGAAAATCGTCGGCACCGATTTCACCTCGTTCATCAAACGCTCGGAACTGGCGCGCGACCGCTCGGAGCAGCGGCCGGAGCGCTTCGCGGTCGGCCAAAAGGTCGACGCGCGCGTGACCCAGTTCGACCGCCGCAGCCGCAAGGTGACGGTGTCGATCAAGGCGCTCGAAGTCGCCGAGGAGAAAGAAGCGATCGCCCAATACGGGTCGTCCGATTCGGGCGCCTCGCTCGGCGACATCCTGGGCGCAGCGCTCAAGCGGCGCGCCGAGGAGCCGGAAAAAGCCGAGAAGGAATAACGGATATCAGGATATCAGGTGTCGGATATCAGGGATCAGGGATCAAGGAACTTGCTTTCCTGACGCCGATGCTTGCGCCTGATACCTGACCCCTGACATCTGATCTCTGGAGCCGCCATGTCGCTCGATGCCGACACGATCGTCGATCGCCGCCGCCTGCGGCGCAAGCTGACGTTCTGGCGCGTGGTCGCGGTGCTGCTTGTCGTCGCCGGGGTGGCGGCGGCCGTGGCGCTGTCGCGGCCGGGCGGCGAGCTTGCGGAAGCATCCGGCAACTACATCGCCCGCCTCACGATTCAGGGCATCATCCGCGGCGATGAGGATCGGGTCGAATCGCTCGACCGTCTCGCCAAGTCGCGCGTGCGCGCCGTCATCGTTCATGTCGACAGCCCCGGCGGCACCACCGCGGGCGCCGAGCAGCTCTATCAGTCACTGCGCCGGCTCGCCGCGAAAAAGCCGATGGTGGTCGTGGTCGACGGGCTCGCCGCTTCGGGTGGTTACATCGCGGCGATCTCGGCCGACCACATCGTCTCTCAGGATACCTCGCTCGTGGGCTCGATCGGTGTCCTGTTTCAATTTCCGAACTTCACCGACCTGCTGAACAAGGTGGGCGTGAAGGTCGAGGAGATCAAATCCTCCCCCCTCAAGGCGGCGCCCAACGGCTACGAGCCGACAAGCCCGGAGGCGCGCGCGGCGATCGAGGCGGTCATCAAGGATTCCTACGATTGGTTTCGTGGCTTGGTGAAGGAGCGCCGGCGGCTCGACGACGCCGGGCTCGATCGGGTTGCCGACGGACGCGTTTTCACCGGCCGCCAGGGGGTCGACGTCAAGCTCGTCGATGAACTCGGCAACGAAGAGACGGCAGTCGCCTGGCTGGCCAAGGAAAAAGGGATCGATGCCGGCCTGCCGGTTCGCGATTGGCAGCTCAAGTCGCGGTTCGGCGATCTCTCGTTCCTGCATCTCGCGGCCGTGAAGGCGCTCGATGCCGTCGGCCTGAAGTCGCTCGCGCGGTTGATGGAAAACTCGGCTGCCGTGCAGGCGGCCGATAGTCTCAATCTTGACGGTCTACTGGCCCTTTGGCACCCTCCCACCGGTAACTGAGCACGCGGTGGACGGCGCCGCGAGGCCGGGCGCGAGGGAACCGTTCGTGGAGCCAGGACGGCGATGCCGATGATCAAGTCTGAGCTCGTTCAGCGCATCGCGGCGCAAAACCCGCATCTTTACCAGCGCGACGTCGAGAATATCGTCAACGCGATCCTCGGCGAAATCGTCAATGCGCTCGCGCGCGGCGACCGCGTCGAGTTGCGCGGCTTCGGCGCGTTCTCGGTCAAGCATCGGCCGGCGCGCACCGGCCGCAATCCGCGCACCGGCGCCCATGTGTCGGTCGATCGCAAGAGTGTCCCGTTCTTCAAAACGGGTAAGGAAATGCGCGAACGTCTCAACCGGACGTGACGGCGGTCGCGCCGCGCTTTCATAAGATAACCGCACGTGCGGAGCCGCCGTATGCGCAAATTGATCGCCGCCGTCATTCTCATTCCGCTCGCCGTCCTGATGGTGATGTTCGCGGTGGCAAACCGCGAGAGCGTCCCGGTCTCGCTCGACCCGTTCTCGTCGAGCGCGCCCGCCCTGACCGTGCACGTGCCGCTGTTCCTGTTGCTTTTGATCGCGCTGATCGTCGGCGTGTTCGCGGGCGGGGTCGCCGCTTGGCTGCGGCAGTCGAAATGGCGCCGCGCGGCGCGCCGCCTCGACCGGGAGCTGCGCACGGCTCGCGCCGATGCCGAAGACGCGCGGCGGCGTCTTGCCGCTGCGCAGGCGCCGGCGCCCGCGCCGCAAATCCCGACCATCGCCTACCGCCGCCCGCCCGCGGCGTGAGTTCGGGACCGCCAGTGACGCCGAAACTCGTGGTCGGCAACGCGAATTTGTTGGTCCCAGTACTTAGCCTGTCCGCCTATTAGTGCTATATTTCGAGCATGAACATACCGGTCGTTCATCGCGCCATTCTCAAACGCCACGTGGCGACTATCGAGGCGAAGCACCCGATAAAGGTGCTTGGTCTTTTGCCGCGCGGGAGCGCTGCTCACGTATTCGAGGAAGATGCGCTGGACTTCCTCGCCGAGAAGCGGCCAGGACTTGATCTGCTAGGCTTACGCGAAGCGGAGGTCGATCTTGCCGATCTTCTGGGGCGACCCGTGGGCATCGTATTGGTGAGCGGGCTCAAGGGTGATGAGGCAGTCGAGTTCCCCCGCATGCTTGACCCGCTATGAAGCGGAGGTCCGATCTGGCTCGACTGCAGGACGCGCGCCGATTTGCACAGGACGCTGTTGGCCACGCGATCGGGTTGTCGCCGGACGTATTGGCGGAGGTACTCCAGCCGCAACACGCCCCGCTATACGCGCTCATGGTCGTCGGAGAGGCCCTTGCCCAGATACCCGTAGATTTGAGAAACGAAGCGCCCGGGATCGCCTGGAAATCTGTCATTGGACTGCGCAATCATCTGATACACGCTTACTGGCTAATCGACCTGGAAATCATCGCTGACGTGATAAAGAACCGAATCGATCCGTTGGTGGCAGAACTTGACAGGCTGATTGCATTCGTCGAGCGGATTGAAAGATGACACTTGCGGTCAAAATATGCGGGCTGAGCACGGCGGAGACGCTCGACGTCGCGCTCGACGCGAGCGCGGACGCGGTTGGCTTCGTGTTCTTCCCGCCGTCGCCGCGGCATATCGGCTACGAGGCCGCCCGCGCGCTTGGGGCGCGCGTGAAGGGGCGCGCCGAGAAAGTCGCGCTCTCGGTCGACGCGGACGATGCCTTTCTCGATGCGGTCGTCGAGGCGCTTCGTCCGGACACGCTCCAGCTGCACGGCAAGGAGCCGCCGGCCCGCATCAGCGTCCTCAAGCGGCGTTTTGGGCTTCCCGTGATGAAGGCGATCGCCGTCGAGACGCGCAGCGACCTCGCGGCGGTCGACGTCTACGCGGGCGTTGCCGATCGGCTCCTGTTCGATGCCCGCGCGCCGCGCGAGGCAACGCGGCCGGGCGGCCTCGGCAAGTCGTTCGATTGGCGCCTGCTGGAGAACCTTGACCCCGGCATTCCGTTCATGCTCTCAGGCGGGCTTGACGCCGGCAATGTGGCCGAGGCGCTGCGGGTAACGCGCGCTTGCGCCATCGACGTCTCCTCGGGCGTCGAACGGTCGCCGGGAGAAAAGGATCCGGACAAGATCCGCGCCTTCGTGCGCGCCGCCCGCGCCGCCGAAGCAGAGCTGGCCGGCAAGATCATGAGCAACGCATGACCGTCCCACAGCAGCCCAACACGTTCCGCGCCGGACCGGACGAGCGCGGCCACTTCGGCATCTACGGCGGCCGCTTCGTCGCCGAGACCCTGATGCCGCTGATCCTCGAGCTGGAGCAGGCCTACGCGGCCGCCAAGGTCGATCCCGCGTTCCAGGGGGAGATGGGCGGCTATCTGACCCATTACGTCGGCCGGCCGAGCCCGCTCTATTTCGCCGAGCGGCTCACCGAGCACTGCGGCGGCGCGAAGATTTATTTCAAGCGCGACGAGCTCAACCACACCGGCGCCCACAAGGTGAACAACGTGCTCGGCCAGGTCATGCTGGCGCGCCGCATGGGCAAGAAGCGCATCATCGCCGAGACCGGCGCCGGCCAGCACGGCGTCGCCACCGCGACCCTGTGCGCGCGCTTTGGGCTCGATTGCGTCGTCTACATGGGCGCGGTCGATGTCGAGCGGCAGAAGCCGAACGTGTTCCGCATGGAAATGCTGGGCGCCAAAGTGATCCCGGTGCAGTCGGGATCGAAGACGCTCAAGGACGCGATGAACGAGGCGCTGCGCGATTGGGTCACCAACGTCGAGACCACGTTCTATTGCATCGGCACCGTCGCCGGCCCGCACCCCTACCCAATGATGGTGCGCGATTTCCAATCGATCATCGGTCGCGAGACCCGCGAGCAGATGATGGCGGCCGAAGGCCGGCTGCCCGATTCGCTCGTCGCCTGCATCGGCGGCGGATCGAACGCCATGGGGCTGTTCCATCCTTTCCTCGACGATCGCGGGATCGAAATTTACGGCGTAGAGGCGGCCGGCCACGGGCTCTCGAGCGGGCTGCATGCGGCTTCGATCGCAGGCGGCAAACCGGGAGTGCTGCACGGCAATCGCACCTATTTGTTGATGGACGACGACGGGCAGATCACGGAAGCGCACTCGATTTCGGCCGGGCTCGATTATCCCGGCATCGGCCCCGAGCATTCCTGGCTCAACGACACCGGCCGCGTGACTTATTTGTCGGCGACCGATGAAGAGGCGCTCACGGCCTTTCAGTTGTGCTGCAAGCTCGAAGGCATCATCCCGGCGCTCGAGCCGGCGCACGCGCTCGCCAAGGTCGCCGAGCTCGCGCCCAAGAAGCCGAAGGATCACCTGATGGTGATGAATATGTGCGGGCGCGGCGACAAGGACATTTTCGCGGTTGCCGATCACCTCGGGAGCCGGATCGGATGACGACCCGCATCGATCGTCGCTTCGCGGCGCTCAAACAGGAGGGCCGCGCCGCGCTCGTGACCTTCGTGACCGCGGGCGATCCGGATTTTGCGACGTCGCTTGCCATCCTCAAGGCCGCGCCGGCGGCGGGCGCCGATGTGATCGAACTCGGCATGCCGTTCACCGACCCGATGGCGGACGGCCCGGCCGTGCAGGCGTCATCGTTGCGTGCACTCAAGGTCGGGCAGACGCTCCGCAGGACGCTCGAGTTGGTGCGCGCGTTCCGCGCCGGCGACGGCAACACGCCGATCGTGCTGATGGGCTACTACAATCCGATCTACATCTACGGCGTCGCTCGTTTTTTGGCGGATGCCACGGCGGCCGGCGTCGATGGGCTGATCGTGGTCGATTTGCCGGCCGAGGAGGACGACGAACTATGCCTCCCGGCGCTCAAGGCCGGGCTCAACTTCATCCGTCTTGCGACGCCGACTACCGACGACAAACGTCTGCCGGCCGTGCTCGCGAATACGTCTGGCTTCGTCTACTACGTCTCGATCACCGGCATAACTGGCGCGGCGACCCCGGAGTTTGGCAAGGTTGCCCAGGCGGTCGCGCGCATCAAACGGCACACCGACTTGCCGATTGCGGTAGGTTTCGGGGTGAAGAACGCAGAGCACGCGCGCGCAATCGCGCAAGGAGCGGACGGCGTCGTGGTCGGCTCGGCCCTGGTCGAAGCGTTACGCACGAGCCTCGATGCGAACGGCAAGGCGACGGCGCGCACGGTTCCCGCCGTGACCAACCTGATCGCCGAACTCGCCGAGGGCGTACGTTCCACCAGGGATCAGGCGTCAGATGTCAGGAATCAGGAGGCGCGCGTGAGGACCCAGGCGTCATGAGGACTGGCCTTCGGTCCTTGACCTCTGGCGTTTCGGCCGTGATCTCTTATTTTCGATCCCTGATGCCCGATAGCTGATGCCCGAGTCCTGCCATGAATTGGATTTCCAACGTCGTCCGGCCGAAGATCCGCAGCTTCCTCAAGCGCGAGGTGCCGGAGAATCTGTGGGTAAAATGCCCGGAGACCGGCCAGCTCGTCTTCTACAAGGACTTGGAGGCCAACCAGTTCGTCATCCCCAGTTCCAATTATCACATGCGCATGGGCGCCGCCGCGCGCCTGGCGTCGCTGTTCGACGGCGGCCAATACGAGGAGATCGACCTACCCGAAGTGGCGGTCGATCCGCTCAAGTTCCGCGACGAGCGTCGCTATTCCGAGCGCCTCAAGGATGCCCGCGCCAAGACCGGACTTAACGACGCGATCAAGATCGGGTTCGGAGACCTCGAGCGGCTGCCGGTCGTCGCCGGCGTGCAGGATTTCGACTTCATGGGCGGCTCGCTCGGCATGGCGGCGGGCGAAGCGGTGATCAAGGGGCTAGAGACCGCGGTCGATAAAAGGGCACCGTGCATCATGTTCGTGGCTTCGGGCGGCGCGCGCATGCAGGAGGGCATCCTCTCGCTCATGCAGCTGCCCCGCACCACCGTCGCGGTGCAGGATCTGCGCGAGGCCAAGCAGCCCTACATCGTCGTGCTCACCAATCCGACGACCGGCGGCGTGACCGCCTCCTACGGCATGCTCGGGGACGTTCAGATCGCCGAGCCCGGGGCGTTGATCGGCTTCGCCGGGCCGCGCGTCATCGAGCAGACCATCCGCGAGAAGCTGCCGGAGGGCTTCCAACGCGCCGAATACCTCAAGGACCACGGCATGGTCGACATGGTGGTCCATCGCCACCAGCTACGCCCCACCTTGGCACGGCTGTGCCGGCTGCTCACCAAGGCGCCGCCCCCGCCGGTGACGCCCGCCCTGCCCGCGCCGGCACCATCCTGATAGTTCTCTCGTTCACTTGAGCGGCATTTCGCCCATGACCGAGGTCGACGCGATCATCGCGCGGCTGTTGTCCCTGCACCCCAAGCGGATCGACCTCAGCCTCGACCGCGTGCAGCGCATGCTTGCTCAGCTCGGGCATCCGGAGCGCCGGCTGCCGCCGGTGATCCACGTCGCCGGCACCAACGGCAAGGGCTCGACCATCGCCTTCATGCGGGCGGTGCTGGAGGCGGCGGGAGCGTCGGTGCATGTTTACACCTCGCCCAATCTGGTGCGCCTGAATGAACGCTATCGGCTCGGGCGGCCCGGCGGCGGCGTGCTGGTGAGCGACGCGGAACTCGCCGAGACGCTCACCGAGTGCGAGCGTATCAACGCCGGCGCACCGATCACGGTGTTCGAGATCATGACTGCCGTGGGCTTCATGCTGTTCGCGCGCCATCCCGCCGACGTGCTGCTCCTCGAAGTGGGCCTGGGCGGCCGGTTCGACGCCACCAACGTGGTCGACCAGCCGCTCGCCACGGTGATCACGTCGATCTCGTTCGATCACATCGAACATCTCGGCGACAGCATCACCAAAATCGCCAGCGAAAAGGCCGGCATCCTCAAACCCGGCGCGCCGGCCATCGTTGCGCCGCAGTTCAGCGAGGCGCGCGAGGTCGTTGCCCGCCAAGCGGCACGGGTGGGCGCACCGCTGCACATGGCGGGCGAGGATTGGGTGGTGAGCCAGGAGCGCGGCCGGCTGGTGTTTCAGGACGACGAGGGCCTGCTCGATTTGCCGGCCCCGCGGCTCGTCGGCCGCCATCAATTCGACAACGCCGGCACCGCCATCGCGACCTTGCGCAGCGTCGGAACCCAGAAGCTTCCGGCGTCCGCCTTCGAAGCGGGCTTGCTGGCAGCCGACTGGCCGGCGCGGTTGCAGCGCCTTTCGCACGGCCGCCTCATGGAGCTGGTGCCGGACGGCAGCGAGCTGTGGCTCGATGGCGGGCATAATCCCGACGGCGGACGGGTCGTCGCCGCGGCGCTCGCCGATCTCGAGGAGCGCGTGTCGCGTCCGCTCGTGCTGATCGTCGGGATGCTCGCGAGCAAGGACGCCGACGGCTTCTTGCGCAATTTCGCCGGGCTTGCCCGGCGCGTTGTCGGGGTGCCGATCCGGCAATCCAGCACACAATCGGGGGACGCTATTGCGGCCGCCGCCCAGGCGGCCGGGATCCCGGCGGAAAGCAGCGCGTCGATCGAGGATGCGCTCAAGGCGATCGGCCGGTTCAATCTGGAACAGCCGCCGCGTATTCTGGCGACCGGCTCACTCTATTTTGCGGGCGAGATTTTGGCCGCTAACGGAACGATCCCGGAGTAGCGGACGACAGAAGACGGACGACAGAAAAGAAAAGAGCAGTCCCGTTATCTGTCATCCGTCCTCTGTCATCCGTCCTCTGTCGTCTGACTTCAGTCGTCTGACTTCAGACCGCCCCATTGATCCACTGTTCGAGCTTCTGCTTCGGGGCGGCGCCGACTTGGCGCGAGGCGAGCTGGCCGTCCTTGAAAATCATCAAGGTCGGGATCGACATGACCCCATATTTGGTCGCGGTCGCCGGATTCTCATCGACGTTGAGCTTGAGGATTTTCACCTTGCCGTTCATGGCGCCGGAGATTTCCTCGAGCGCGGGCGCGATCATGCGGCAGGGGCCGCACCATTCCGCCCAGAAATCGACCACCACCGGCTCCGCCGATTTGAGCACCTCGGTCTCGAAGGTGGCGTCGGACACCTTGCCAACGGCCATGGGAATCCTCGTTCGCTGGGAGTTACGTCCGGGCGCGTCCGGCGCCCGCGGGTCAGCCCGAAACCTAGGGAGGGGCCCTCGGAGCGTCAAGGCGCCGCAAGGCTGCCATGGCGCCATCGCGGGGCGATTCGGTTGCGATCGGATGAACGCCTCACAGCGCGTCGAGGGCAGCATCGAGTGCGGCCTCGGAAAGCTCCATCAGCTCCGGCGTCTCAGTCCAGACCAACGCGGCCCGCACCGAGCAGTCGGGATAAAGCTGCCGCAGCACGGCCCGGTAAAGGGCAAGTTGAGCCAGATACGAGGCGGGAACGTCCTCGCGCCGTCGCGGCGCCGGACGGTCGGTTTTATAATCTGCAATGAGGACTGCGGTCGGCGTGACGGCAAGCCGGTCGATCTGACCGGAAACGATCAGCGCCGGTTTGCCGGAACGCTCGATGCGCCCGACGATCGGGATTTCCGCCCGTGTGCCGGGCGCAAACAGCGGTGCGAACACCGGGTCGGCGAGCAACCCAATCGCCTCGGCGATCATCGTCTCGTGCTCGGCCTCGGTGAAATCGACAGTGCCCACAAGGTGGCGGCGCGCCACGGCGACCCGGCGCTCGGGCGCAATGTCCGGCAAGCCTTGCAGCAGGCGGTGCACGATGCGTCCGCGCACCAGCGCCTGGCGTTGTGCCGTGCCGGCATCACCGACACGTGCAGCCGGGGGCGCGCCCTCGAATGCGCTCGACGGTGTCACGACGCGGGTCGTGGTCGCCTCGGCAGGCGCGTTATGGCTCAGCCAATCGGGCATCTCGATCGCGGGCGCTTCCGAGGCCGCAGGAACGCCTGTGGGGACTGCGGGCGGCGTTTTGTACCAACGGCGGACAACGCCGTTGCCGTGGTCGGCCGCCCCTTCGATCGCCTCATCCCACAGCGTGTCGCGGACAAGATCGTACCAGCACTCCTTGGGCTTCCCGTTAAGCCCCTGGGCGCCGCAGACAATGAGATGCTCCGCCGCGCGGGTCATGGCCACATAGAGCAGCCGCCGATACTCGTCGGCCGCGGCGGCGCGGGCGCGGGCGCGCGCCTCCGCCATCGGGCCGGCATCGGTTTGCATGGCCCCCGCCCACACGAGGCAATCGGGCGTACCCGCGGCGGCGCGCGGGCGTGGCAAGGCGAGCAGACGCGGATCGCGCGGGCCGGCCGGCCGCGTGGTCGTGTCGGCAAGGATCACGACGGGCGCCTCCAGGCCCTTGGCGCCATGCACGGTCATCACCCTGACTTCCTCGCGCGCCACGTCCATGTCGCGCTTGACCACGGTCGTGGCGGCGCGCAGCCAGGCGACGAAGCCCTGCAACGACGGCGTCTCGCTTGCCTCATAGGCGAGCGCGAGATTGAGAAACTCGTCGAGTGCGTCGACGGCCTCGCTGCCGAGCCGCGCCAAGATCCTGCGGCGGCCTTTCTCGGCCCCGAGCAGCCGTGCGTAGAAGGCAAACGGCGTATCGCGCCGTGCCGTTTGCGCCAGCACGTCGAGCCGGGCCGCGGTTTCGGCAAACTTCAGATTGGCCGTGAGCGCCGCGCGCAGGCTCGTCGTGCGGCTATAGGCGATCTCGAAGAGCTGCGTGTCGTCGAGGCCGAACAATGGGCTCTTGAGCACCGTCGCCAGCGCCAGATCGTCGTCGGGCAACAGCAGCGCGTCGGCGAGCACCATCAGGTCCATGACGGCGATGTGCTCGGTCAGGATGAGGCGGTCCGCGCCAGCGACCGGAATTCCCGCATTTTTGAGCGTGCGGATGATCGCGTCGAACAGCGGTCCGCGCTGGCGCACCAGCACCAGCACGTCGCCCGGCCGGTAGCCGCGCGCGCGCAACGCCGTTACTTGCGCGGCGATGCGCTTGGCGAGCTTCATCTGCGGGTTTTCGTCCGAGACCTGGTCGAACGGCGCGTCCCAGCCTTCGATTTCGGCCCGCTTCTCCGCTTCGATCAGCGGCCAGATTTCCACCACGCCGGGTGTCGCCCCGGGCAGCGCGCTGTGCGCAATCCCGTCCGCGTCGGTCGTGATGCTTTCAAAAATTGCGCGGGGGGCGAACACCGTATCGACGGCCCCGAGCACGTTTGCGCCGGAACGGAACGAGTGGCTGAAGCGGCACGGCACGAACTCGATGTCGGTCTCGCGATGGGCGCGCTGGAAGTGCAGCCGGGCCGCCGCGAACTCGCCGGGCGCCGCGCCCTGGAACGAAAAAATCGACTGCTTCTCGTCGCCGACCGCGAACACGGTGCGTCGCACCTCGCGCGCGCCTTCGCCCGCCGTGAACTCGGCCGCGAGCCGTTTGACGATTTCCCACTGCTTCGGGCTGGTGTCCTGGGCTTCGTCGATGAGCACGTGATCGATGCCGAGGTCGAGCTTGTAGTGCACCCAGGCGGCATCGACCTTGCTCATGAGCGCAAGCGTCTTGTCGATCAGGTCGTCGTAATCGAGGAGGCCGCGCCGGTCCTTTTCGGCGCGGTAACGCCCGATCACCGCGTCGGCGACGGTGATGAGCGCTTCGGTGCGCTCGCGCGCCCGCACGGCGC
>Ga0153928_1000413_pt1 | contig 21372 bp, 23 predicted proteins | sample TSNJ012MetaG_FD_106656 | JGI IMG/M metagenome (GOLD analysis project Ga0153928, IMG submission 106656) | Attine ant fungus gardens microbial communities from New Jersey, USA - TSNJ012 MetaG | ecosystem: Host-associated > Fungi > Mycelium > Unclassified | place: USA: New Jersey, Wharton State... | reverse complement strand
TCCACGTCTTCCTTCTTGATGCGTGCCGCTCGATTACCGGGCTGATTGAGGTTCTGCTCTTCGGTGCCGTCTCCCATCATGCCGGGGGGGCAACGTCAACCTGCTTCTCGGTGTCGTGCGAAGTCGCGGCCTTGTTCGTCATGCTGAATACTCCGTGCGGGGTGGGCTTATTTTGAGATCCGATGGCCCGGCGTGCCTTTTCGCACGTACCTCTGGACTTAGGTCAAACTCGCGCAGCGGCGGGGCAGAGAGCCGGACTTTGCGGCTAGCCGGAACGGCACCACCGCGCCGATGCGGCGTCAGTGGCCGCCGAACCGGAACGCTCGGCCATGGCGTCGCGTCGCCAACCTGGCCGCGTGCGCGTGCAGCATGCGCGATCGGCATGAGCTGCAGCGCGCCGCGGACGTAAGCTCCAAATAGGCGATTTGCCCTCAGATCGTCATCAGGGCCGACGACTTAGTAGCAACCGATGACGGGAATCGGTGCCGGAACGCAGGGAACGACAGGGCCGTAGCCATTTCCGTAAGCATAGGCGGGAGCGTACCCGGTGCCGAACCTGTAGCCGTAGGCGGGAGCGTATCCGCTGCCGTACCCATTATCATAACCGTAGGCGGGAGCAGCATCGTAACCGTAGGTGGGTGCGTACCCGACGCCGTAGCCGCCGCGATCACGGACGTAGTCGCCACGAACGTGGCCCATGCCCATGCCGACGCCACGGCCAGCATGCGCGCGGCCCACTGTCGCTCGACCTCCGCCGTTGCCGCGAGCGACGCTCGCGTGGCTAGCTCCTCGCGCGGCTCCGGGGTGACTAGCTGCGGGGTTCTGCGCCGCCGTTGCCGCGGTCGCGAGCAACACGCCTCCCATCGCCGCGGTAGCGGCGAGAGCAATTGCGATCTTGAACATGAGACTATCTCCAGGCGAAAGACCTTACGATCAAAATGACGTTTAGTATCGCCGCGGATACAACGTCCATGCTCCCCGAGCGTTCCGCGCTACGCTATCACGTGTTCGGCATGAAAACCAAATCGGCTTGCGCAATAGCCTTCCGTACCTATCTATTGTAGGATTGGAATCGCGCTTGGTGAGACATGAACTGTAAGTAATGTTCCCAAGCGCAGGTGGAAGAAGGGTCCGGCTGAATAAGCCGGGCCCTTTTTGCGAAGGGGATCGACCGCAGGTGTATGACTGCGGTTTGACTGAATACGAGCGCCGCTTCGAAACTGCGGCCGGATGATCGGCCTCCGACGTCCTCTCCTAGTTCATTTGCCCCATTTCAGCGGGGTGAGATCAGACTGCTGCGCCATGATCGCCTCGACAGCATCCCGCGTCAGGACGCTTCTACTGAGAAGCGCATGGGCGATCCGCTCAATGCTTTGCCGGTGGCGTCGCACGAGCCCTCGTGTCTTTCCCCGCAGTCTCGTTTTGAAGCGATCCGGATCGCCCCACGGTTCAGCATCCTTCAGTAACAATGCGATCTGCATCTCGTCGTCGTGGTAGTCGCCCTCGTCACCTTGAGTTCCGAACATTTCAAGCTGTGCCTCCCGCCCCGCCATGCGCGCAATAATGGTTCCTCGAAAGGCGGAAGCGGGATCGCGGAAGTGTCGCCGGTCTTCCCAATCCTGGATGGTCTGCCACGGGTCACGGATGATGACGTGCCCGAAGGCATCGCCGTTACGCTTAATCGTCACATGGCCGCACGTCAGCCGGAGAACGCGTCCGATGACGGCTTGGCCGGCCTCGTGATAGGCGGTCGCCTCAAGAGCGCTTCGCGGACCCCGAGTCACCACGAAATCACGATACCGACACGGTGAATGCCGACGTTGAGACATGTTGCTACGGCCAACGCAAATTTTTCGTAACTAATCGTGACACCTCAGCTTAGATGACCTTGGAACGCCTTGGTCACGCCGGCCTTGAGCGGTTCTGCGGCCTCGCGCGCGACCTTTTGCGCAAGCGCCGCGAGTTCCTTGGCCTGCTCGGAGAAGATGCCGAAGCGCTTGCGCGCATGCTCGGTCGTCACTTCGAGAAACTGCGCCGGCGACGTCACGCCATTGACCTCGCGGGCGTAATCGAACGCCGCATTGGCGTTGCCGCAGGCGATCTCAATGAGCTTGGCGTTGTACTCCACGACCCCATTGGCAACAGTCGTGTAGCTGCTCTGCATGAGGCTGGATGCTTCCGCCGTGGCGGCGCTTATCTTCGCGTAGCTCGCCTTGAGTTGCGCGGCGCCGTTCTCGGCGAACTGATGCAATGTCTGCGGGGTTGCCGTCTTGGGCATGTCGAACGCTGAGCCGGCGGGCTTTGTCGCGCCGGACTTGGGGTTGTTCTCTTTCATGGCAGTCATCCTCGAGGGCGGTTTTTTAATGGAGGCCCTGCTGACGCGCCGCCCTGGGCGCGATCGGACCTCCTGGTCTGCCGCCGGCGGGGGTCGAACTCCGAGCCCGCGGTCCGTGTGAAAACTGCACATGGGGACGAAATGCTGCGCTGCAATATGACGGCCCTCCATCATCTAAAAATAATTCCGGGCAAGCCATCCTAAATGACTTCCAAATGCCGCAACCGCGCGAGTCGCAAAGGCTTCCTGACCCAAAGAGCAACGGATTTGTCCCATCGGATCCTTGGGATGCGGGATCGGCCGAACAGAATTCGATGAAGTGAGTAATTTTGACCAGCGGAACGCTTCGTCGCCCAATAGAATAACATGCCGTCGCGAAGTGGCCGCCATCGCGCCGTTACCGGTGTCGAAATTGCGCAAGTCAGTCCGGCCGGTCGCCGTACGCTGCCGCAAGATGGGCGTCTCAATCGCGGGGCGAGAGCTCATGGGCGGGCAAGGGACCAGTGCGTCCCGGCCGGCTCGCCGAACGAATATCAGGGAAGACAACATGGACGACAAGATCGACGCGCAGCAAAGCGCGGCGCGGGCAACGGGTACGACTTTGGTCGACGGCTCACCGACCGATCCAACGGCTGCAGCCCACGCCGGCCACGATGACATCGTTTATCCCGCGTCCATTCCATTCGTGCTGATGCATGTGGCCGGCCTCGCGGCCATTTGGACCGGGATCACTTGGCAGGCCGTCATCATGTTCGTGGTGCTGTATTGGCTGCGCATGTTCGCCATCGGGGCCGGCTACCACCGATACTTCGCTCATCGTTCCTACTCCACCGGCCGGGCCTTCCAATTCGTGCTTGCCGTGATGGCGCAGAGCTCGGCGCAGAAAAGCATCCTATGGTGGGCGGCGATGCACCGGCATCATCATCTTCATTCCGACACTGTCGATGACGTGCATTCGCCCCGCCGGCACGGCTTTGTCTACAGCCATCTCGGATGGATTTTCGCGCGCTCGCACAACACGACCGATCTGGTGAAAATCGCCGACTTCGCGCGCTATCCGGAGTTGATGTGGCTGCACCGATGTGAGCTCGTGCCGGCGATCTTCCTCGGCCTGCTGTGTTTCCTGGTCGGCGGATGGCCCGGATTGGTCGTCGGGTTCGTCTGGAGTACCCTCCTGCTTTATCACGCAACCTTCTGCATCAATTCGCTCGGGCACGTGCTCGGCCGCCAGCGCTACGTCACCGGCGACGATTCCCGCAACAACTGGCTGCTGGCCCTCTTCACAATGGGCGAGGGCTGGCACAACAACCATCATGCCTATCAAAGTAGCGTTCGACAGGGCTTCAGGCGCGGGGAGATTGACGCGACGTTCTACATCTTGAAGACGCTGTCGTGGACGGGGCTCATCTGGGACCTGAAGACGCCGTCGGACTCGGTTCTGCGCAACGAGTATCGGCTCGGTGCGCGCGTGATTGGGCGCGCCGCCGCGCAGCTCGTCGCGAGCTTCAACCCGGAACACATCGCCGCGACCATTCGATTGGCGCTGGAGTCGTCGCGGGTGTCCACGCTGCAAGAGCTGCAGGACCGGCTTGCCTCGACGCAGCAACGCGCGGCCGACGTGCTTGCGGGCCTGCACGCGCCGCATTTGCCGACGCGCAACGAGATTCTTGCCCGCGCGACCGCCATGTTCGCTCGAACCCCCTCGCTCGACGACATCGTCGATCGCGCACACGCGCTCATTCTTGAGGCGATCAGCTCGCGCCTCTGTGCGGGCACGCCGGGCAGGTCGTGAAGCGTTCGAGTGTCGAAGGGAGCCGCGGTCTTTTGAGCCCCGTGGCCGCGCAAGTTAGTGTCTCAGTTTGAAATTCCACGCGCTTGACCTGGACTTTGGCTCAGACACGCTGGCTTTTATGGGCGCCTTCAGGGTCAACTGACGCGTGGCCCGTGTTATGGTATATTGCGACGGCAACGTGCGCTCGGCGCGTCTCACGATCCGACCGAGAGGGCCGCGATCGTGCTGTGCGCGAGCGAATGATGCTGCGATTTGGCGCATTCCCGCGGCCGTGCCGGGACGGAAGATAGTGCAATGGCAAAGAACTCCAAAGCCGCGTTCGACCTTCACGCCTTCCTCGCCAACGCCAACGGGGGACGGGCGATATCCACCTGTCGGGCGAATCAGGCGCTCTTTTCGCAGGGTGAGGCGGCCGACGCTGTTTTCTTCATCCAAAGAGGCAAGGTGAAGATGACCGTGCTGTCCGAACGGGGCAAGGAGGCAATTGTTGCCATCCTTGGAACCGGTGATTTCTGCGGCGAGGGATGCTTGGCCGGGCAGCCCCGGCGCATGGCCACGGCCGCAGCCATGGAGGACTCCAAAATCATGCGGCTGGAGAAAGCGGCCATGATCCGCCTTCTCCACGACGAGCCGGAATTCTCCGAGCGGTTCATGTCGCATCTTTTGGCGCGCAACGTCCGCGTCGAGGCGGATCTGGTCGATCAGCTGTTCAATTCCAGCGAGAAGCGCCTGGCCCGGGTTCTGCTCATTCTTGCCAACTTCGGCAAGGAGGGAAAGCCGGAGCCGGTCATTGCAAAAATCAACCAGGAAACGCTTGCGGAGATGATCGGCACGACGCGATCACGCGTGAGCTTCTTCATGAACAAGTTTCGAAAAATGGGCCTGATTGATTACAACGGCCACCTGCAAATCCACAGCTCATTGCTGAACGTCATTTTGCACGACGATCCGCACATCAACGGTGAGCCGCCCGGCTGATTTTCGCGGCTTGATGATTTGTGAAGCGATTCTGCATCGAGGAAATTTAGTGCAACGGCGGTCACGAGGGGTGGTCCGCCGTTCGTCGACACGAAATGCGGATGGGCGCGGGCGCGGTCGGATCGCGGGTCAGCCTGGCGGCCGAAGCAAAGCTCGGGCATTCAGCGTCCAACACATCTAAGACACTCACGGGTTTAATTAGTCGGGAGCATCGGTCGAATTGTTAGACTAGGCACTCCGGAAAAACGGTCACCGGCTTGGAGAACATTTGCCCCCGCGTTCGAAACGGCTTGCGTCCGGCTCGGAGCAAAAACGATTGGAGAAAACGGAAGCAGCGCCTAAGTCATTGATTTCATGGCGCGCCCGAAGAGATTCGAACTCCTGACCCCCAGATTCGTAGTCTGGTGCTCTATCCAGCTGAGCTACGGGCGCTGCGGCCGATAGCTAGAGCTTTGGGCCCGCGATGGCAAGGGCGGGCGGCCGCGGGGAACTCGAGCCACGGCATGCCCAGAGGCCACCCGATCGTCAGCGGAAGCGGAAGCGCGCAGCCATGAAATCGATGAAGGCGCGGACCTTGGGCGAGAGCTGGTGGGTGTGCGGGTAAACGAGCCAGATCGGGTCAGGCTTCGGATTGAATTTCTCCCGCACCGTTTCGAGCCGTCCGGCGGCGAGCGCGGCGTCAATGTAATAGCTGTGAATCTGGGGAGCCCCACGCCGGTGCAAGCGGCATCGCACAGCGCGGCACCGTCACTGAAGCTCATGCTCCCTTTCGGCGGCTGGGCGATGTCGGCGCCGTCGCGGGCAAAACGCCACTCCCGCGCCAGCCGCAAGTCGCGCAGCCGGCCCGGGCGGCTTGGCGCGGCCCCGGTGCCTCCCGCCGATCTTCCCTACTTCGTGACATGAGAGAGCAGCACGGACGGGCGGGGCATGCCCGGCGTCCCGCCCGCCAACCATCCACCGGCGTCCCGCCCGCCAACCATCCACCGGCGTCCCGCCCGCCAACCATCCATATGGGATCGTTGGCTGTGAGGCTCAGGCCCTGCTAGCGTACGTCGCTCTTGCGGAGAGTCTGAACCGGGTCCATGTAGAATGGCGGAACGGCCGCGCAGAGGTACCGCCGGACGTTCCTATGCGCCCGCCCCGGGAGATCTTCCTGCGTTCCCTGACGCGTTCAAGGTGAGACCGAAGACACGCCGAAGAGGAGCTGCTTACCGGAAGAGGTGGAAGGACCCCAGCGGCGCAATTTATGAATGGGACTCGCAGCACGGAACAGTCGAGAAATACGACGCGCAGGGTAGACACGTGGGTGAGTACGATCCCGATACTGGCGAGCAATTGAACCCCGCCGATCCGAGTCGAAGAATTGAGCCATGATAATGCGCTTGCACGACACCGGGCCTCGGACGACGACGGTCAAACATCATTGTCTGGTCGGCTATGATCCAGTTTCTGAGCGGCCGGTATATTCAGTGAAAATTCCGAAGTCGGAGTGTCATTTGCTGACCAAAATCGTCCATTTCGAATCGGACGATCCTGAGGGCTATGACTCATACAAGCTAGAGTATTTGCAAGTCGTAAAGCTCTTGGATTTACTTGGCCAAGATACAAATCCGCCGAAACATTTCGAGTACTTTATCGAACCTTTGGTGCCGGAAGAGCACAAAGGCCCTAAGGGTGGCCACTGACTGCTCCGAGTTGGCGCGGCGTGACCTCACCGCTTTTTACCGAACGTCTTCTCGTATTGCTCCGGCTTGAAGCCGACGATGAGCTTGCCGTCGACGTCGAGCACGGGCCGCTTGATCATGGACGGCTGCGCGCTCATCAAGGCGATTGCCTTCTTCTCGGTCACGCCGTCCTGCTCCTTCGGCGGCAGGGCGCGGAACGTGCGGCCGGCGCGGTTGAGCAAAGTCTCCCAGCCGACCGCGCGCGCCCAGCTTTCGAGCGCGCCGCGTGCAACGCCGGCGCTCTTGTAATCGTGAAAATGATAAGCGACGCCGTGCTGGTCGAGCCAGGCGCGCGCCTTCTTCATCGTGTCGCAATTCTTGATGCCGTAGATGGTGACGTTCTTCATTTTGCCCGCGCCTCCTCCGCGCCCTCTCCGGCCGCCGGCGAATGATCCCTTCCCGCCCGAAGCGCCGGCAATAATTCCGACATGCGGTCGATGACACGGTACGCGCCCGCTGCAGAGAGCCGGTCGGCATGATCCGCGCCACAATGACTCCCGCCGGTGAAACCGATCACCCGCATGCCGGCCGCAACCGCCGCCTTCACCCCGGCGACGCTGTCCTCGATGACGACGCAGCGATCGGGCTCGACCCGCATCTGCGCCGCGGCATAAAGAAAGAGATCGGGAAAAGACTTGCCGCGGGCCACCGCGCTGGCGCTGAAGATGTGCGGATGAAAGCGTGCGAGCAGCCCGGTCTTTTTGAGGCTCGCACGAATGCGCTCCGGCGTCCCGGAGGAGGCGACGCAGATCGGGCACATGGTGGCGTCGAGCACCTCGGAAATTCCCGCAATCATTTTCAGGTTTTTTGCCGCCAACCGGCTCATCACCCGATGATGCTTGCGTTCGAATTTGGCGATGTCCAGCGAAACGAGCCGGCCGGAGCGCTGTTGCACATCGCCCAGCATGTCGGCGACGCTCAATCCGCTATATCGCTCGAGCGATTCCTGCACGGTGATGGCAATACCTTCATCGGCAAGACAGGCGACGTCCGCCTCCGCCCCCAGCAATTCGCTGTCAACGAGGACACCGTCGCAGTCGAATATCAGCAAATCCACCGGCTCGGGCCGATGCTTGTTTGGCATGAAACCTCACGCGGGCTTATCTTGGAGCATGATGTTTTCCGAAAACCGGTTCCCACTTTTCGGCATCATGCTCGTGCACGTTCGCCGCGCCGCGCGCCAAGCTCCACCGCCCGGTCCGGAATGGTGATACGGAAGGTCGCGCCGATGGTGCCGTCGACGAGCCTGATCTCGCCGCCGTGGGCGCGCACCAGCTCGGCCGCGATGGCGAGCCCGAGGCCGGAACCGCCCGAACGGGTCGAGCCCTGGAACGCCTCGAACAGGTGGGCGCGCGCCTTGGCCGGGACGCCCGGGCCGGTGTCGGCGAGCTCGATCACGACCACGGCGCCCTCGCGCCGGCCGACCAGGCGGATGTGATCGCGCATCGGATCGTTGGGCGCACGGCTTTCGAGCGCCTGGACCGCGTTGCGCGATAAATTGAGCAGCACGCGGAACAGCTGGTCGGGGTCGGCATCGACCTTCAGTCCGCGGTCGACCGCGCTGAGAAAGCGAATGCGCGAGTCGAGCCCGAGCCCGAGATTGTCGCGCACGTCCTCGACCAGCGGTTCGAGCGGCACGTTGCGCCGGTCGGGGGGCGGCTCCTTCGCCTGGCCGTAGGACAAGGTGGACTGGCAGAACGCGATGGCGCGCTCGAGCGCCGCCATCAGCTTGGGCGCGAAACGTTGCACGGTCGGATCGGCGATGCTCGAGAGCCGGTCGGAAAAGAGCTGGGCCGAGGCCAGCAGGTTGCGCAGGTCGTGGTTGATCTTGGAGACGGCGAGGCCGAGCGCGGCGAGGTGACTTTTCTGGTGCAGCATCGACGCGATCTCGGCCTGGGTGGCGGCGAGCCCGCGCTCGGCAATGCCGATCTCGTCGCGGCGGGTCGACGTCCAGGTGATGCGATTGCCGCCCTCGGGATCCGCGCGGAAGGCGATCATGGCGGCGCCGATCCGGCGCATGGGCCGGACGAACAGATAATGCAGCGCGAGATAGACAAGTGCGGCAGTGATTGCCGAGATAATAATCGATAGCAGCAGGATGTTGACCGAGAACCGCAGCATCGCCTGGCGCAGCGGCGCCTCGGGCATCACGATCTCGACGAAGTCACCGCCCATGGGCGCGGGCCCGACCACGCGCATCAGGTCGCTGTCGCGCGAGAGCAAGGTCCCGAAGGCGTCGATGATCGCCTCGTAGGCCGACATGTTGCGCATGTCGAACTCGCGCGGCACCGACGGCAGCGGGCTGGCCATGGCGAGCAGATGGCGGGTGTTGTCGATCTTGAGCGCCACCGCCTGAGCCCCGATCTCGCCGAGGATCTGCTGCACCAGTTCCTGCGGCACCATCTCGCGGGGCGCTGCCTTGAGCACCATGGCGGCGACATGCGCGGCGGCCAAACGGTCCTTGAGCCAGTTCAGGCGGAAGTTCGCGATCGACGGCACATAAATGAGCACCTCGGCGATCATCACGAACAGCAACGTGAGCACGAGCAGCTTTCCCGACAGGCCGAGGTAGGACCTGCGGGCGCGCTCGGGCGCTGAAGTAATGGTTGCGTTCTCGTTCATTTCCGGATCCTGCCGCGCGCCATGGGGGCTTTTTGCGGGAGCATGATCTGTTCCGAAAACCGGTATCCACTTTTCGGGATCATGCTCCGGCGCTCATCCAAAGCGGCGCAGCGCCGTTATGATGCGCCGCACAAACGGACTCGTCAAACTGCCGGCGAAATATGTGACTGCGGCACGTTTTCCGATTTCGGCCAATGTCGGGTAGGGCACCACCATTGCGGCGAACGCCCGGATGTTGAGGCGCTGGGCGACCGCGAGCGTCCACGGCACGATCAGCTCGCCCGCATGGGCGCCGACGATCGTGGCGCCGAGAATGCGCCCGCGCCCCGTGGTGATCACCTTGACGTGACCGCGAGTCTCGCGTTCGGCCTGGGCCCGGTCGTTCTCGTGATAGGGCCAGCGCAGGACGCGCACGCGCCGTCCGGCCTCGGCTTCGGTAACCCCCACGTGCGCCAGCTCGGGGTCGGTGTAGGTGACCCACGGCACGACCCTGTTATTGACCCGCGCACGCAAGCGGAACAGGGCGTTCCTGATGACGAGCCCGGCGTGATAATTGGCCGCGTGGGTGAACTGCAACCCGCCGGCCACGTCGCCGACCGCGTAGACCCGCCGGTTGCTGGTGCGTAGCCTTTTGTTGACGAGGATTCCGCGCGGGCCGGACTTGATGCCGCCGGCGGCGAGGTCGAGTCCATCGATGTTGGGCCGCCGCCCGGTCGCGACCAGAAGGTGGCTCGCCTCTATTGTCTCCTCACCGCCGGGCGTTGCCACGACCACGCGCGGCTTCGCGCCCGGCTCGACCCGCAGCACGTTGGTGCCGGCGCGGATCGCGATGCCCTCGCGCGCGAGCTGATCGAGCACGATCACGGCGCATTCGGGGTCATCCTTGGCTAGCGGGGCCGCCGCTTCCAGCACGGTGACGTTGGCGCCGAGCCGCCGGAACGCCTGGGCCATTTCGAGGCCGACCGGCCCGGCGCCGATGACCACCAGGTGCTCCGGGCAAACGGTGAGGTCGAAGACTGTTTCGTTGGTGAGATAGGAGACCTGGTCGAGACCCGGAATCGGCGGGGCAGCCGGCGCGGAGCCGGTGGCAACGACGAACCGCCACGCCTTGACCTCGATGCCGTCGCCGACCGCCACGGTCTCTTTATCCTTGAATCGCGCTTCCCCTTCGATCACCTGCACGCCAAGGCCGGCGAAGCGTTCCTTCGAATCATTGGGCGCGATCGCCGCGATCACGCCGTGCACGTGCCCATGCACCTTGGTGAAATCGACGGCCGGCCGCTGCGAAGCCACGCCGAACGGCGCGCCCGTGCGCATCGCTTGGGCGCGCTTTGCGGCGGCGAGCAGGGCCTTCGAGGGCACGCAGCCGAAATTCAGACAGTCGCCGCCCATCTTGCCTTTTTCGATGAGCACCACCGGCACGCCGAAAGCGGCTGCGGCAGCCGCGACCGAGAGTCCGCCCGAGCCCGCGCCGATCACGCAGATGTCGGGCGTCAGGGTTTGCGGCGCGCGGCTTGCGCCGCGCGGCGGGGGCGCCACGCTCATTCCTGCATCTCAGCGCCGCGCCGGGCGCGCCATTTGCGCAGGGCGACCGGAATCAGCGCGACGACGCCGAGCGCAACAAATGCGGCCAGCAATTGCGGCGTGACCAGCGCCGACATGGAAAAGTCGAGCCGGCAGTCGGAGCGCCCGGCGGCGAGGCACGCCCGGTAGGCCGCCCCTTGCGCGGCGATGACGCTGTCGAGCCCTTCGCCCACGAGCGCATAGGCAAACGTCGCGGGAATGATGCCGAGCGCGGTCGCGAGTACGAAGGTGCCGAGCCGCACGCCGACCACCGCCGGCGCAAGGTTGACGAGCCAGAACGGGAAAACCGGCACGAGCCGCAGGAACAAGAGGTAATTGAACGCATCCTCGCGGAAGCCTTGCGCCAGCTTGCCGGCCAGCGGTCCGGCCCGGCGCAGGATGGTTTCGCCGCACGCACCGCGGGCAATAAGGAACACCACGGTGGCACCCATCGTGGCGCCGAGGATGGCGGAAAGCGCTCCGGCCAGCCATCCGAAGACGATGCCGCCCGTAATGGTGAGGATCACCGCCCCCGGAATCGAAAGCGCGACGGCCGCCACGTAGATCGCTACGAACGCCGCGATGGCGAGGCCATAACGGGCGGCGACGAAGCTCTCGATCGCCGCGCGATGGCGCACCAGGGTTTCGAGCGACAGGAACCGGTGCCAACCCATGGCAAACACCAGCGCCATCACGACCACGATGGCGGCAACGGGTGCCAGCCGGCGCAGCCACGAGTGGCCGGACTGCGCGGCGCCCTGTGTCACGGATCCCTGGTCGAGGTGCATCGTCGCGGTGCTGCGTTAAACAACCACAGCCAAGATATACGAGAAGCCGGCGCCCGGCGCAGCCTGCAAACGGACGGCTCGCGGCAGCGTGACCGGACGTGAAAAACGCGCGTCGCAGCGGCGTTCCGCCCGCCTCCACCCACTTGCGGTCGCATTGACTTGTTCAGCGGCCGTCCCGTATAAGCCGCCGGACTTTCAGCGTCGACCAGCCGATGTTGCATGGATTATGGCGGCGGAGCGGCCTTGCGGCGCCCCGGTAGCATCGGCACCTCGACACATCACATCGCGACAATCGGAGAGGAGCCCGTGAAGCGGACCTATCAACCGAGCAAGCTGGTGCGCAAACGGCGCCATGGCTTCCGCGCCCGCATGGCGACGAAAGGCGGCCGTCGCGTGGTCGCGACGCGCCGCGCGCGCGGGCGCAAGCGGCTGAGCGCGTGATGCCGAGGCGGCAACGCGCCGCTTTCCCATGGAGCGGATGAAGAAACGGGCGGACTTTCTCGCCGCGGCGGCCGGTGCCAAGGCCTCGGGCGCGGCCTTCACCTTGCAAGGGTGCCGGCGCCAGGACGAGGGGCCCGCGCGGATCGGCTTCACGGTATCGAAAAAAGTCGGCAACGCGGTCGAGCGCAACCGGGTTCGGCGGCGGTTGCGGGAAATGGTGCGGCTCGCGCCCGCCGGCCGTCTGCAGGCGGGCCATGATTACGTACTGGTCGGCCGGCGCGCCGCGCTCGCTTTGCCGTTCGCAGACATGGTCGCGGAGTTGGACGGGGCTCTCGGCCGCCTACATACGGGACACCGGCTGCCGCGCCCGCGGCGCCCGCAACCGGCCCAGGGCCGCAACGCCGAGACCGCACGATGACCGACCAGAAAAATACCATCCTGGCCATCGTGCTCTCCGCGCTGGTGTTCATTGTCTGGCAGTATTTCTTCGGCCTGCCGCTGCAGGAAAAGCAGAAGCAGGTCGCGCAGCAACAACAGCAGACCCAAGTGCAGCAGCAGCCGACCGCGCCGCCCGAAACGCGGCCGCAGGCGCCCGGACAGGTGCCGCCGGCGGCCCAGACCGGTGAAGTCTCGCGCGAGGAGGCCCTGGCGAAGTCGCAGCGCGTGCCGATCGACACCAGCAGGACCGTAGACGGCAAGGAGGTCGGCCTTAAGGGGTCGATCGCGCTGACTGGCAGCCGCATCGACGATCTGTCGCTTGTGAAGTATCGCGAGACCGTCGATCCCAACTCGCCCGCGATCATCCTCCTTTCCCCGTCGGGAAGCCCGCATCCGTTCTATGCGGAGTTCGGCTGGGTGGCGGGCGCCGGCAGCAACGTCAAAGTGCCCGGCACCGACACGGTCTGGCAGCAGCAAGGCACGGGCGCCCTGGGCATCGACCATCCCGTGACGCTCACCTGGGACAACGGCCAGGGTCTCGAGTTCCGGCGCACCATTTCGGTGGACGACAAGTATATGTTCACGGTGCGCGAGGACGTCGTCAACAAAGGCACGACCGGCGTCACGCTTTATCCTTACGCGCTGATCTCCCGCCACGGCACGCCGCCGACGCTCGGTTATTACATCCTGTTCGAAGGCCTGATCGGCGTGCTCGGCGACAAGCTGCAGGAGGTCAAATACGCCGACATCGATAAGTCCAAGATCGAGGAGTTCAAGGACGTCAAGAACGGCTGGCTCGGCTTCACCGACAAATACTGGGCGGCGGTGCTTGTCCCCGAGACCACCGACCGGTTCGACGCCAAGTTCACCGCCGGCAGCATCGGCAACGTCAAGACCTATCAGACCGACTATCTGCTCGACGCGCGCACCGTCGCACCGGGAGGAAGCGCAAGCGCAAGCGCGCGCTTGTTCGCCGGCGCCAAGGAGGTCGCCACCGTCAACGGCTACGAGAAGGAGCTCGGGCTCAACCGCTTCAAGCTGCTGATCGACTGGGGCATGTTCTGGTTCATCACCCAGCCGATGTTTGCGGTCATCGATTATTTCTTCCACCTGGTCGGTAACTTCGGCGTAGCGATCCTCATCGTCACCGTGCTGGTCAAGCTCGCGTTCTTCCCGCTCGCGAATAAATCATACGCGTCGATGGCGAAGATGAAGGCGGTCCAGCCGCAAATGGCGGCGCTGCGCGAGCGCTACCCCGACGACAAGGTGAAGCAGCAGCAGGAGATGATGGAGATTTACAAACGGGAGAAGATCAATCCGGTCGCGGGCTGCCTGCCAATCGCGATCCAGATTCCGGTGTTCTTCTCGCTCTACAAGGTATTGTTCGTCACGATCGAAATGCGCCACGCGCCGTTCTTCGGCTGGATCCGCGACCTTTCCGCGCCGGACCCGACCAACGTTTTCACCTTATTCGGACTGATCCACTGGGACCCGACGACCGTGCCGCTGATCGGGCATTTCCTCGTGCTCGGCATCTGGCCCCTGATCATGGGCGTGACCATGTGGGTGCAGATGAAGCTCAACCCGGCACCGCCGGACCCGACCCAGAAGATGATCTTCGACTGGATGCCGGTGATCTTCACCTTCATGTTGTCGAATTTCTCCGCCGGCCTGGTCATCTACTGGGCGTGGAACAACTCGCTCTCGGTGCTCCAGCAATCGGTGATCATGCACAAGAACGGCGCCAAGATCGAATTGTTCGACAATCTCAAAGCCACCTTCGTCAAGAAGAAGGCGTGAGGCCGGGCGGCCGTCCCGGCCATGGCTTCCGCCGATTTCGCCGCTGAGGAGATCGAAGCCGGCCGCCGGTTGTTTGCCGCCGATTGGCGCTTCGCGGCGGCCGCAGGCTCCATCACGGTGCTGCCCGCGATGGCGGGCGCCGAGATCGCCTTTGCCGGGCGCTCCAACGTCGGCAAGTCGAGCCTGATCAACGCGCTCACCGGCCGCAAGGCGCTCGCGCGCACGTCGCATACCCCGGGCCGCACTCAGGAACTCATCTTTTTTGCGGGCCCGCCGCATCTCACCCTCGTCGACATGCCGGGCTATGGTTACGCGGCCGCGCCCAAATCCAAGGTCGCGGCCTGGACCGAGCTGATCCATGCCTATCTGCGCGGCCGCGCCAACCTGGCGCGCGTCTATGTGTTGGTGGACGCCCGCCATGGCCTTAAACCTCCGGACGAGACCCTGCTTGCCAGCCTCGACGAAGCGGCGGTGAGCTATCAGATCGTGCTGACCAAGGCCGACCAGGTACGCGGCACGCTCGCGTCCACGATCGGCGCGGTTACCACTGCGGTCGAGCGCCGGCCGGCCGCCTTTCCCGACATCACCGCAACGTCGGCGCGCGAGGGAACCGGCATGGCCCAACTGCGCGCGGCGGTTGCCCGGCTGTTGCGCGAGCGCGCCGACGTATGGGCCGGATGAACGGCGGCGACGGGACTTCCGTCGCGTCACACCGGCCGGTACAACGGCGCGGCGCGAGCCGCACGAGAACGAGCCATGGACATTACGCCCCAAGACAAGGCCCGCATCCTCTCCGAAGCGCTGCCCCACATGCAGCGCTACGACGAGGAAATCGTCGTGGTCAAATACGGCGGCCACGCCATGGGCGAGGAGCAGGTGGCGCGCAACTTCGCGCGCGACATCGTGCTGCTCGAGCAGGCGGCGATCAACCCGGTGGTGGTGCACGGCGGCGGTCCGCAGATTCAAGCGATGCTGGAGAAGCTCGGCATCAAGTCGCAATTCGCCGCCGGGCTGCGCATCACCGACGCAGCGACCGTCGAGATCGTCGAGATGGTCCTCGCCGGCTCCATCAACAAAAACCTGGTCGGCCACATCAACGCGGCCGGCGGCAGGGCGATCGGCCTCTCCGGCAAGGACGGCAACATGGTGATCGCGCACAAGATCACCCGCACCGTCATCGACCCGAACTCCCAGGTGGAGAAGATCGTCGATCTCGGTTTTGTCGGCGAGCCCGACAAGATCGACATGACCGTGCTCAACCAGGTGATCGGCCGCGAGCTGATCCCGGTGCTCGCGCCGATCGCGGCCGCCCCTGACGGCGGCACGTTCAACGTCAACGCCGACACCTTCGCGGGCGCGATCGCCGGCGCGCTCAAGGCCAAGCGCCTGCTGCTGCTGACCGACGTATCCGGGGTGCTCGACCGCGGCAAGAAGCTGATCAGAGAACTGTCGATCGAACAGGCACGCAAGCTGATCGCGGACGGGACGATCGCGGGGGGCATGATCCCCAAGGTCGAGACCTGCATCTACGCCCTCGAGCACGGGGTCGAGGGCGTGGTCATTCTCGACGGCCAGGTGGAGCACGCGGTGCTGCTCGAGCTGTTGACCGATCACGGCCTCGGCACGCTCATTCACCGCTGAACACCAAGGCGGGTGTGTTTCATGACGGCGAACCTGCGCGGATTTTCTCACGTCGATATCTGGGTGTTCGATCTCGACAATACGCTCTATCCGCGTCACCTGAACCTGTGGCAACAGGTCGATGAACGCATCCGCGATTTCGTCGCCAAGTTCCTCGATGTCACGCACGAGGAAGCCTTCCGGGTGCAGAAGGACTATTACCACCGCTTCGGCACCACCATGCGCGGGCTGATGGCCGAGCACGGCCTCGATCCCGACGACTTTCTCGACTTCGTGCACGAGATCGATCACTCGCCGCTCACGCCCAATCCGGTCCTGGGCGCCGCCATCGAGGCGCTGCCCGGACGCAAGCTCATTCTCACCAACGGCACGCGCAAGCACGCCGACGCCGTGATGCGGCGGCTCGCGATCGACCATCATTTCGAAGACGTGTTCGACATCGTGGCGGCAGAACTGGAGCCGAAGCCGCAGCCGCAGACCTACGACCGTTTCCTCAAGGCGCACGGCGTCGACCCGGCCAAGGCCGCCATGTTCGAGGACCTCGCGCGCAATCTCGTCGTGCCGCATGCGCTCGGCATGACAACGGTGCTGGTGGTGCCGGGCGGCACGCGCGAGGTGTTCCGCGAAAGCTGGGAGCTGGAAGGCCCGGGCGACCCGCATGTCGACCACGTCACCGACGACCTCGAGGGCTTTTTGGAAGGCATCGCAGCGCGCCCTTCCGCTTGACATCCCCTCCCTAGTGCCGCGAACCCGAAGTTCGCACTACAATAGCCGCGAGTCCGATTGCGAACTTCGGGTTCAAAGCGGCACTAGAATTATAGAGTTGCTAGTGTCCTTCGATTCCGAAGTTCGCACCGGAACGCGCCGCAAGATCAGGCGAACTTCGGAATCGGGACACTGGCTTCGACAACCGCCTGTTTTCGCTCCGGGAGCCATCCGCATGTCGCACGCCGAGCTGGAGAAGACGATCGAGGCCGCATTTGCGGCACGCGAGAAGATCGGCGCGTCGACCAAGGGCGAGGCGCGTGAGGCGGTCGAAGCCGCGCTCGAACTGCTCGACCGCGGCGACCTGCGCGTCGCCGAGCGCCAGGCGGACGGACGCTGGAAGGTCCACCAATGGCTCAAGCAGGCGGTGCTGCTCTCGTTCCGCCTCAATGACATGAGCCTGATCCCAGGCGGTCCGGGCCAGGCGTCGTGGTGGGACAAGGTGCCGTCGAAATTCGACGGCTGGGGCGACAACCGCTTCCGCGCGGCGGGCTTCCGCGCAGTGCCCGGCTGCGTGGTGCGGCGCTCCGCCTATATTGCTCCGAGCGTCGTTCTGATGCCGTGCTTCGTCAACGTCGGCGCGCACGTGGGCGAGCGCACCATGATCGACACTTGGGCGACGGTCGGCTCGTGCGCGCAGGTGGGCAAGGACTGCCACATCTCCGGCGGCGCCGGCATTGCCGGCGTGCTCGAGCCGCTGCAGGCCGAGCCCGTGATCATCGAGGACAATTGTTTCATCGGCGCGCGCGCGGAGGTCGCCGAAGGCGTGATCGTGCGCGAAGGCTCGGTGCTTTCCATGGGTGTCTACATCGGCGCCTCGACCAAGATCGTCGATCGCGCGACCGGCAAGGTTTACCAGGGCGAGGTGCCGCCCTATTCGGTGGTGGTTTCCGGCACGCTGGCGAGCAAGAACCTTCCCGACGGTTCGGCCGGCCCGGGGCTCTATTGCGCGGTCATCGTCAAAACCGTCGACGAGAAGACCCGCGCCAAGGTCTCGATCAACGATTTGCTGCGGGATTGACCAGGAAGCTGGAACGTTTAATTGTTGGGATTGATGAGCCGCTCCATCACCATCGACGCGCGCTGGGACGACGAGGCCAGTGTCTGGCTTGCCACCAGCCCGGATGTACCGGGTCTGGTTGTCGAGGCCGAAACTTGGCCGTCCATGATCGACGAGGTGCGCGTGACGCTCCCTGAGCTTCTGTCCCTATCCGGGCAAGGCGACGACCCGCTGTCGCTGACCTTCAAGGTCGAAGAGCACCTCGACGTCGCCGGCGTCTGATGGCAGACCTTTACCGGCGGCTGGCTGAACTTCTCGCGCGAGTGGTTCGACGGGTCCGCCCGGGCAAGGGCAGTCACGAGATCTGGTTCAGCCCAGTTAACGGACAGCATGTCAGCGTCCCGCGCTCGACCAAGTCCCGCCATACCGCGAATGAAGTGCTCAAGCAGGCCGGCCTCCCAAAGGCGTTTTGACATGCCCGCCGATCCAGTGGCCTTTGCGCGCGATCTCATCCGATGCCCGTCGGTGACGCCGGCCGAAGGCGGGGCGCTGGCTTATTTGCAGCACGTGCTGGAGCGCGCGGGTTTCACGGTTCACCGCGTCAAATTTTCGCAAGCCGGCAGCGCCGATGTTGAAAACCTCTACGCGCGCATCGGCACCGCCGCGCCGCACCTGATGTTTGCCGGCCATACCGACGTGGTGCCGCCGGGCGAAGAGACCGCCTGGACCCATGGGCCGTTCGCCGGCGACGTCGCGGACGGCCGGCTCTTCGGCCGCGGCGCCGTCGACATGAAGGGCGCCATCGCTTGTTTCCTCGCGGCGGCGCTCGATCATCTCGCCGTACACGGGGGCAGGCCGACGGGGTCGATCTCATTTCTCATCACCGGCGACGAGGAAGGCGACGCAGTCAACGGCACGATCAAGCTGCTGCGCTGGGCGGCCGAGCACGGCGAGCGGTTCGACCATTGCATCGTGGGCGAGCCGAGCAACCCGGCGGCGCTCGGCGACGCGGTGAAGATCGGCCGGCGCGGCTCGCTCAACGGCACGCTCATCGTCACCGGCAAGCAGGGCCACGTGGCGTTTCCGCATCTTGCCGATAATCCGATCCGCGGTCTCGTGCGGCTGATGAGCGCGGTCATGGCCAAGCCGATCGACCGCGGGACCGAGCATTTCGATCCCTCGAACCTCGAGTTCACCTCGGTCGACGTGGGCAACCGCACCGTCAATCTCATTCCGGCCGAAGCGCGCGCCCGCTTCAACATTCGTTACAACGACCTGCACACGCAGGACTCGCTCAAGGCGCTGATCGAAAAGCGTTGTGCCGCGGCCGCAGGGAACGCGCGCTGGCGCATCGAGTACCTGCCGTCGAACTCGTGGGTTTTCCTCACCAAGCCTGGACCGTTCGTCGACCTCGTTGTGGATGCCATCGCCGCGGCGACCGGCCGCAAGCCGCAGTTGTCGACGTCCGGCGGCACCTCGGACGCGCGCTTCATCAAGGACTATTGCCCGGTGCTCGAGTTCGGTCTCGTCGGCAAGACCATGCATCAGGTCGACGAGCACGTGCCCACGGCGGAGCTCGCTGCGCTCACGGTGATCTATCGGCGGATACTGGACCGGTATTTCGGTCAAGTTTTGGTATCTTGCGACGATACTAGCCCTTGACGAACGTATCATGCTGTCAGAATCAATGACCAATGGCGGATCGTTTTCCACTGGTCGTCGGCCGGGCCGGAAGAAGTCGAAATTATGGACTATCACTGACGAGGACACGACCAATGGCGAAGAAGCGCCCCCCGGTTCATCCTGGCGAAGTGTTGCGCGAAGATTTCCTCGTGCCCATGGAGCTCGCTCCTTACACTCTCGCCAAGGCCCTCGGGGTGCCGCGCACGCGCATCGAGCGGCTGGCGCGCGAGGAAACGCCGGTCACAGCCGACACCGCCCTCCGCCTGGCGCGATACTTCGACACCACGCCGGGGTTCTGGATGGGCATGCAGGCTCAGTACGACATTGAGCGCGCCGCCGACGCGCTGGCGCCCGAACTCAAACGGATCGCGCCGGCAAAGCGCACGGCGGCGTGACATACCGATTTGTCAGGGCGCTGGCGCGACGGTCAGATCCCCCCGAATGACTGAGGCCGCTGACCGCAGGCAGTATATAGACAATGTGTGACCGAGCGATAAGCCAAAATTTACCACCGGCGGCTAAGGCTTGGGGATGGCCAGTTCCGACCTGCCGTCCGCCGTCGCGTATTTCCTCCATCAACTGAGCATATTGCTCTTTGTCCCCGGCTCGCACTTTTCGCTCACCTCGCTCGGCTGTGCGTTCCTGATCGCGATTGGCGTCGTGGCCTGGCAGCGCCACCGGCGCGGCCGGTCGATCCGGCCACGCGCGATTCTGCGCGCGCTGTTCCCGCGCCGCATTCTGCTCAGCGCATCGAATTTCATCGACCTCACCTATCTCTTCTACCACGTGTTCCTCGGGGGCCTGCTGTTCGGCTGGGCCGTGATCTCCTACCAGTTCCTCACCAACGGCATCATGGGCGCGCTCGCCGCCGCCTTCGGCCCGACCGCGCCGACGACGCTGCCGACATTCGCCTCCCGCGCCGTCATCACTGTGATGCTGTTCCTCGCCTACGAGCTCGGCTACTGGCTCAATCATTATCTCAGCCACCGGGTGCCGTTCCTGTGGGAGTTCCACCGTGTGCACCACACCGCGACCGTGCTCACGCCGGTGACGAATTTCCGCGTGCACCCGGTCTACACCTTCGTGTTCGTCAACATCCTCGCCATCTCGACCGCCACCGCCAACGGCGTCGGCGGCTACATGTTCGGCGAGACTGCTTATCAATACGCGCTCTCCGACACGAACATCATCCTGGTGATCTTCATCCACACCTACGTGCACCTGCAGCACAGCGAACTGTGGATCCCGTTCACTGGCGCGCTCGGGCGCGTGTTCATGAGCCCGGCGCATCACCAGGTGCACCACTCGACCAATCCGGCGCACTTCAACAAGAACATGGGAAGCTGCCTGGCGCTGTGGGACTGGATGTTCGGCACGCTCTACGTGCCGGCCAAGGAGTCGGAGAAGCTCAGCTTCGGGGTCGACCCGGACGATCAATCCGTGCACACGATCGCCGGCGCCTATTTCGATCCGTTCGTGCGCGCAGGCAACCTGGTGCGCGGTGCATTTCCCAAGCAAGCGCCGGCGCCTTCGCTGCAGGATGCCCCGAAGGCCTAGCCTTCTCAGTAATCCACGCTGACCAGATACAGCCCCTCGGGCGGCGCGACCGGCCCGCAGGCGGCGCGCGAACGCGCCGCGAGCGCAGCGGCGAGGCCATCCCCGTTCCACTTGCCCTCGCCCACGAGCACCATCGAGCCCACCATCGAGCGCACCTGATGGTGCAGGAAGGAGCGGGCCGACGCGTAGATACGCACCTCGTCACCATCGCGCGCGACGTCGAGGTGGTCGAGGGTCTTCACCGG
>Ga0153928_1000410_pt1 | contig 21457 bp, 15 predicted proteins | sample TSNJ012MetaG_FD_106656 | JGI IMG/M metagenome (GOLD analysis project Ga0153928, IMG submission 106656) | Attine ant fungus gardens microbial communities from New Jersey, USA - TSNJ012 MetaG | ecosystem: Host-associated > Fungi > Mycelium > Unclassified | place: USA: New Jersey, Wharton State... | reverse complement strand
CTCACGATGGACACCCTTGGTTTCGGCTGTATCCTTCCCACTGCCGGGCGGATTGGGGACTTTCACCCGTTAGAACGTGTGCCCACCGGGCACACCAGACTTCGGCGCCCAGGCTTTCCTGGGCGCTGATTTAGTCGTAGTTAGCAGTTAGTTCGCCAGAGCGTTGCCCTGTTTGCGTGAAGCATATCGCCTCCCGCGGTGGCGTCCTGACAGCCAATAGGTATAACGCCGCACTTTCAAAACATGCCCCCACCCCTAAAAATCAAACAACGACAATTGATTAGACTCCGGCAAATTCCCCATCAGCCCCAGATCACTCATCAGATCAATCACCGTCTTACTGACCTTGGTACGCTGCCTGAAGTCATCCTTTGATAAATATTTCCCATCCTTTGCAGCTTCTACCACGGCTTCCGCCGCCTTATCACCCATCCCCTCAATACTGCAAAGAGCCGGCATCAATTCTCCGTCAATAATCTGAAATCGAGTGGCCTGTGCCTGATAAAGATCAATTGGGCAAAACCGAAAGCCCCTGGCATGCATTTCCCGAACTATTTTCATATCCTTTAAAGAATCCTGTTCTTTGTTCGTCAAATTATCAATATTTTTTTGATACTGTTCCATATAAAATTCGAGTTTTTCCTGCCCCTGACACATTAGCTCATAACTGAATGCGGAAGCACGAATGCTGAAATATGCCGCATAATAAGCAAGCGGATAAAAAATTTTGCAATAAGCAATACGATAAGCCATCATAACATAAGCTGCCGCATGGGCTTTTGGAAACATGTATTTGATCTTCTTACAGGACCAGATATACCAATCCGGTACATCATGCTCTGTCATCTCCTTTTCCCACTCCGGTATCAGTCCTTTTCCTTTTCGTACACTCTCCATGATTGTAAAGGACAATTCGCTGTCCAGTCCTTTGTTAATCAGATAAGTCATTATATCGTCACGGGTACAGATCGCCGTTGATATCGTAGCTTTCCCTTCCTGAATCAATGTCTGGGCATTTCCAAGCCATACGTCGGTACCGTGGGAAAGTCCGGAAATACGGACCAGGTCTGAAAAAGTCTTAGGCTTCGTATCCACTAACATCTGAATTACAAACTCTGTTCCAAATTCCGGGATGCCAAGTGCACCCAGGGGACATCCTCCGATCTGATCCGGTGTAATACCCAGTGCCCGGGTACTGGTAAATAAAGACATGACCTCCTGGTCATCCAGCGGAATCGTCTTAGCATCTATTCCTGTCAAATCCTCCAGCATACGAATCATGGTCGGATCGTCGTGTCCCAGAATATCCAGCTTTAATAAATTGTGGTCTATGGAATGGTAGTCAAAATGCGTCGTAATAATATCAGTGTTCTGGTCGTTTGCCGGATGCTGCACCGGCGTAAAGGAATAGATCTCTTCTCCGATAGGAAGCACTATGATACCGCCCGGATGCTGTCCTGTCGTCCTGCGCACTCCTACGCATCCTTTTACAATACGATTAATCTCACAGGTACGTTTTCGCTGTCCCCGTTCTTCGAAATAATTCTTTACGTAACCAAATGCTGTTTTATCTGCCAGTGTACCAATGGTCCCGGCTCGGAAGGTCTGACCTTTGCCAAAGATTACCTCCGTATAACGATGGGCATTTCCCTGATAATCTCCGGAGAAATTAAGGTCAATATCCGGTTCCTTGTTGCCTTTGAATCCCAAAAAAGTCTCAAAGGGGATATCAAAACCTTCCTTTATCAGCATTTTGCCGCATTCGGGGCAGGCTTTGTCCGGCATATCACATCCTGCCCCACCTACATAGGGTTTTACGGCCTCCGAATCAAAGTCACTGTAATGGCATGCTTTGCAGTAATAGTGGGGGCGCAGCGGATTTACTTCTGTAATTCCTGCCATGGTAGCAACGAAAGAGGAACCTACGGAGCCTCTGGAGCCTACCAGATATCCATCCTCGTTGGATTTCCATACTAATTTCTGGGCAATGATATACATAACCGCAAATCCATTGCTGATGATCGAATTCAGTTCACGTTCCAGCCGTTCTGTGACTACCGGCGGCAGGTTTTCCCCATAAATTTCGTGAGCCCGGTTATAGCAGATTTCACGTAATGTCTTATCGGAATTTTCAATCACAGGAGGACATTTATCCGGTCGTACCGGTGAAATCTTTTCACACATCTTTGCTATCTTATTGGTATTCGTGATGACTACTTCTTCTGCTTTTTCACTTCCCAGGTAAGAAAATTCATTCAGCATTTCTTCTGTCGTCCGAAAGTACAATGGAGCCTGATTATCCGCATCGGCAAATCCTTTCCCGGCCATAATGATACGCCGGTAAACCTCATCCTCCGGATTTAGAAAATGTACGTCGCAGGTAGCGACTACCGGTTTTTGATACTGCTCTCCCAGCTTCACAATTTTCTTGTTAATGTCGATAAGTTCCCGGCGTGAAGATATCTCTATCTTTTCACTGGCAATCATAAACTCATTATTTCCCAAAGGCTGAATTTCCAGGTAGTCATAAAAATTCACTAATCTGGCAATTTCTTTCTGTGATCTGCCGTTTAATATCGCCTGGTATACCTCACCCGCCTCACAGGCCGAACCAATAATCAGACCCTCTTTATTCTCTAAATATATGCTTTTGGGAATCAAGGGTCTTCTATGATAATAATCCATATGGGAATAGGATACCAGTTTATACAGATTCACACGTCCAACATCGTTCCCGGCAAGGATGATAGCATGATGGGAAGGCATCTTTTTCACTTGATCCCCGGAAGCTTTTCCAAGTATATTCATCGCATCCAGGGTAAAGATTTCTCTTTCTTCTAACATTTTAATAAACTTCACAAAAATTTCTGCCGTACAGCCTGCATCGTCCACTGCCCGGTGATGATTCTTTAGAGGTATCTGCAGCGCTTTTGCCACCGTATTTAACTTAAACCGGTTCAACTGCGGCAGCAATACACGCGCCAGAGCCACCGTGTCTACACTGGTAAATTCTGCTTCTATCCCAAGTCTTTTACAATTCTCTTCAATAAAACTCATATCAAATGCCGCATTATGGGCTACCATGACCGCATCTGCACAAAATTCCAGAAATTGCGGAAGTGCCTGTTCAATCACGGGTGCTTCCAGTACCATATGATCATTGATTCCGGTCAATTCCTCAATCCGAAACGGAATTGGCACCTCCGGATTCACAAACGTGCTGAATCTATCTGTAATATTGCCATTTACCACCTTCACCGCTCCGATTTCAATGATACGGTTCGATAAAGGGCTAAATCCCGTAGTTTCCAGATCAAATACGATGTATGTCCCCTTCAGGCTCTGATTCCTGGAGTTAACGGCTAAATCTTTCAAATCATCCACCAGATAAGCTTCTACTCCGTAGATGACTTTAAAATCACTGTTCTTTGGCACTGCATGATTCGCCTCCGGAAATGACTGTACAACTCCATGATCCGTTATGGCAACTGCACTATGCCCCCACTCAATGGCACGGGCTATAATATCCTTTACATCAGAAACTCCGTCCATATCACTCATTTTCGTATGACAATGCAGTTCCACCCTCTTATCAGGATAAGTATCCATACGTCCGCTGCGAAAATCAGAAATCTTCTTAATGCCCGTTACTGATCCAATGGTCAGCTGTCCGTCAAAACGGTCTATGGTCGTAACGCCTTTTATCTTTAAAAATGCCCCTTTTTTTACACCTTCCAGAATTTCCGGCACCTGTTCATTCTTACTGAATATCTTCACTGCAATCGTATCTGTAAAATCCGTAATTTCCATGATAATGATGGTTTTTTCATTACGGATCTCACGTGTCTCCAGGGTCTGTATCTGCCCGCGGACCACCACTTCTCCCATTTCTCCCTGGATCTGTTCAATAGCAATGGCTTCTTCCTCAAAATCACGCCCATAGAATACATCGGGATGATTCGTTCTTTTGTAACGAACCTTTTCTCTTTGTTTTGGCTCACCGTTGGGGACCGTTTGCCCCCCGGTCTTTGCAGCTGCATCGGAAACAGGTGTGTCATCTTCTTTTGCTGCCGGTACTGCAATCTGGCTTAAAATGGCATCTACCTCCTGCCGTATCCGGATATCACTGTTACGCCTGGCTTTACTTTCCTCCGGCTTTCGCATTTCCACCTGGATTTTCAGGGAAAAACCGCAGCGCTCACAGAAAATCTTCTCCAATATGCGAATCAGCCCTTCTGATTTCTTTTCGGCAATTACAGACTGTTCCATGGACATTTTCATAATATTTTCTTCCGGAAACGTACATTTTGCCTGTCGGAACAAATTATATTCAAATATGCTGTAATCCTTTAATTCCATCAAAATGCTGTCGCGATAAATGTTAAGCAGTTTTTCCTGCGTATACTGCTTTGATAATATGAATGTTTCTATTATTTTAATGGTGATATCAACATTTGAAAATAGCTGCTCTTTTATCAAACGTTCTACTTCATAGATGTATTTTTTATGTATCAATTTCTCACTTTGAAGATAGATTCTCATAAAATCTTTCGCAGTCGTAACGGTCACTTTCGTGACCGCTGTCTGAGAAAATAAGCCGCTTACATGATGATTGATTTCTAATGTTGGAAACACCTCAAAAAACTGCTTTGTCATTTTATTCACTCCAATGAAGCAATTCTTCCTTCAGAACCTCCAGCAACTGTTCCTCCGGTACTCTTTTTACAATCTCACCTTTTTTTATCAACAGACCTTCCCCTTTTCCGCCGGCAATGCCGATGTCTGCTTCCTTAGCCTCACCGGGCCCATTTACTACGCATCCCATAACCGCAACTTTTATATTCAGGGGAATATCCTGCACCATTGTCTCTACCGCATCCGCAAGTCCGATCAAATCAATCTGGGTCCTTCCGCATGTCGGACAAGAGACCACCTCGATACCGCCTTTCCGAAGTCCCAGTACCTTCAGTATACTTTTGGCGGATTTTATTTCTTCCAGCGGATCACCGGTCAGAGATACGCGTATTGTGTCTCCGATCCCCTGAGACAATATAATACCAAGGCCTGCCGCAGACTTTATATTTCCGGAATACAGGGTTCCTGCCTCGGTAATCCCCACATGCAGAGGATAATTTGTCTTGGCTGCAATCAATTCATGGGCTTTGGCACACATCAGTACATTTGAAGATTTGATACTGATCACCAGATTATCGTATCCCAGCTCCTCAATGATATGCACCTTGTCCAATGCACTCTCTACGATTCCTTCCGCCGTTACACCATGATACTTTAATACCAGTTCCTTTTCCAGAGAACCGCTGTTGACTCCTACGCGTATTGGAATATTCCTTTCTTTTGCCGCCGCCACAACTGCTTTAACCCGTTCTTTACTTCCTATATTTCCCGGATTGATGCGTATTTTATCAGCACCATGCTTAATGGCAGCAATCGCTAGTTTATAATCAAAATGAATATCCGCCACCAGCGGTATCGTAATTCGTTTCCTGATCTTTTCGAGAGCTTCAGCCGCTTCCATCGTTGGCACAGCGCACCGGATAATATCACATCCTGCCGCTGCCAGCCTTTGTATCTGCATCACTGTGGCTTCTACGTCCTCCGTCTTTGTATTGGTCATAGATTGAATAAGGATTGGATTTCCTCCCCCAATCACTCTGTCACCTATTTGAATCACTTTTGTATGATCTCTATACATTCTCCGTTCTCCTTACTTTCTCTTTATCCCCAATAAGGAAAAGATATGTCTCATCACGGTCCTGTATCCGCCACTCTTCCATAATCTGATAACCGGCAGATTGTTTCAGGCAACGCCGAAAGATTTCCGGTGATTTGGAATAAAGCAATGCGATACCATCAGGCTTCATTAAGTCCGGTATCCTTTTAAAGAATTTTTCATAGAGTTTTACAATCTGTCCCATATCCTTGCCCTTAGAAACATCAGGCATATTGCTCAGCAATTCATCAAATAAATACTCATGTTTAAAATCAAAGAAGTCTCGGTTAATATAATGAATCATCAGATCTGTATGGTCAGTATTTTTCCTTGCTTTCTCCACTGCTTCTCCTAAAATATCCAATCCATAGACTGATTTTGCCGGTAACATCCGGCAGCGTTCTATCAGCATGGTCCCCACACCGCAGAAGGGGTCCAGAATCTGTGCGTTTTCTTTCAGGTATGGCTTTGCCAATTGCATAAACAATGCCGCATTTGCCGGTGCTATGGACGAGGATACCACTTGTTTCCGATACTGAAAACGTGGGTCCGGCAATGTATACAATTTCAGGAGCGGAATATATTTACCTTCTTTATTTTCAATCAGACGCAATTCTATCTCATAATCTGACTTGGAATTTATAAGTGCCTGTCCTGTTTCTCTATCAAGGGCGGCGGTGAATTTCTTCAAAAATCCGCTCTTCTTTTCCAATGTCATAGGGCTTTTCATTTCTACCCGATAATAGAATGGTAAGCTTCCCTTGTGCCGTTTCTCCAGAAATACCACCATTTTTGATTTTCCAAGCTGCCTGGCCATTGCTTCCGGAGCCCCGCTAAGTACTCCTGCCCCCGGAATCGGAAAGAGCATTTCTGTATACGTGCGGATCTGCATAAGACTCTTTAAATCCCGGGTCAATACCCGGATGCCTCCTGCCAGCATTGTAATCTTTTCGGAAGTAATCTGTGCTTTCGTAATTTGACGGTAGTTCCGGTTAGTCAGCATGATCACTTCCGTTTCTTTGTCATAACCGGTAAATACATGCTTTTTCGGCTTCTCATAATGAAGGATCATGTCTTGCAGTATCCGTATCTCCTCACGTATGTGCTTTAAATTCCCTTCTTCCGGAGTCATTTCATACAATTGTTTCAACCGCATTTTCAGTGCCGGTAAAAAAGACTTATATTCGCATTTGCTCATCGCTTTCAAATAATCACTCTTTACAAATAGCTGTTTTTCTTTTTCATATGCCTGAAAGATCACCGGAAGCAACTCAACGCTATCCATATTTCTGTCCATGTTTTTTGGACATCCGGTATACCCGCATGGTGCTTCCATTTCTCCCAGTATCAGAACTGCGTTTTTTCGAACTTTTGCATCTTCATGCTCCAAAAGTTCTATCAATACCTCAAAGTTTCCTGCCAACAAACAGACAAGTGCTCTTTTATTGTTTTCTTCCTGTATCTCTTTCTTTAAGGCAATCAGATTTGCTCTGATATCTGTACCCGCACATATATTATCATAAATTATTTCCATGCTTTTTGAACATCCGTTACACTCATGGGGTGCTTCGTATAAATCCTTTATCATTTTACCTACCCTTCGGCTGCTTTATGAACCATTTTCTTCTATATAATCTGCTACATCCTCTTTAAAGGTTTGCCATTTATCCTCGTTATCCACAAAATACCTGGGGCATTCTTTCCCTGTCACATCGTAATGGCGAATGATTTCATCCGTAGTCAAATTAAACTTACCGCACAAAAATGCGGTCAATTCTACTAACGATCCGTAGGTCGCTTCCGTAAATTCCCCTGTCTCATCAGGATGGCAGCACTCAATGGATACTGTATCATTATTTCTGTCATTGGAAGCATATGCAATCTCTGACGTAGGTATACATTGGATGATTTCTCCTTCCAACCCTATGATAAAATTGCTGCTGACCTTATTATTACCGGTATCTTTTAAACTCTCAAAATAGTTACGGTTATCCTGGGCAGTACTTCCGGGGTTCGCCGTATAATGGATTACCACACCCTGGATCGTATCAGTTTCCAACCCCGGCCTTGAATACTCATTAATGGTCAGCAACTGTACATCCAGCTTTGGCTGCAAAGTCTGCTTCGTATGATTTCCGAAACTGTTGTTTAACGCTAAGCTGCTGCCGGAGGTTGCTTCTGATTTCGAGAAATGCTGAAAAACAGCGATTCCTGCCAGAACCACCAGTAGAATTCCAAGCCCTGCCATGGCCGTCCTGATAATAATTTCCTTTTCCCTCTGTCGTTTACTTTTTCTGCTTCGCTTTCTGCTATTATTACTCATATGTACTCTCTTTTTCATTCATGAAATGTCAAACAGTAGCTATCATTTTCTTATGAATATAGAAATCCGGAACGAATTTTCAAAAATCCGTTCCGGAACCATTTTTATACGACAACAGATTTTTATTCGTCTACGCTATAGTTCGGAGCCTCTTTTGTAATGTGAATATCATGGGGATGAGATTCTTTTAAAGAAGCCGCAGAAATTTTGATAAATCTTCCGTTTCGCTTCAGATTTTCAATCGTTTCGGCTCCGCAGTAGCCCATGCCGGAACGTAAACCTCCCATCAACTGGAATACGGCATCCTCAGCACTGCCTTTATACGCTACGCGTCCTTCTACTCCTTCCGGTACCAGCTTCTTGGCATCCGTCTGGAAATATCGATCCTTACTGCCGTTTTCCATTGCAGAAATGGAGCCCATTCCGCGATAAACTTTATATTTCCTTCCCTGGAACAGTTCAAATGTACCGGGGCTTTCGTCACAGCCTGCAAAAATACTGCCCATCATACAAACATTGGCACCTGCTGCGATTGCCTTTGTCATATCACCTGAATATTTAATACCTCCATCTGCAATGATCGGAATATCATATTCTTTGGATGCATTATAGCAATCCATGACAGCCGTTATCTGCGGTACTCCAATGCCTGCCACCACACGAGTGGTGCAGATGGATCCTGGTCCAATACCTACCTTCACCGCATCCACACCGGCTTCAATTAATGCCCGCGTTCCCTCACCGGTCGCTACATTTCCTGCAATCACCTGTAAATCCGGATATTTTTCTTTTACTATTTTCACACATTTGAGTACATTCAAAGAATGTCCATGTGCAGAATCCATAACGATTACATCCACATGGGCTTTTACCAGAGCATCTACACGATCCAGTATATTTGCAGTAATTCCTACCGCAGCTCCGCAGAGCAGACGACCCTGCCCATCTTTGGCCGATAAAGGATATTTGATCTGTTTTTCAATATCTTTAATCGTAATAAGACCTTTTAAATTAAAATTATCATCTACGATAGGAAGCTTCTCTTTTCTGGCCTTTCCCAGAATCTTCTTGGCCTCCCCCAAAGTAATACCAACTTTAGCCGTAATCAGCCCTTCACTGGTCATACATTCTTTAATTTTTCTCGAAAAATCTTCTTCAAACTTTAAATCACGATTCGTAATAATACCTACCAGTTTCTTGTTTTCCGTAATTGGAACCCCGGAAATCCGGAATTTACTCATCAATTCATTGGCATCCGCCAAAGTATGTTCAGGAGAAAGATAAAAGGGATCCGTAATGACTCCATTTTCAGAGCGCTTTACCTTATCTACTTCGTCTGCCTGGGCTTCGATTGTCATATTCTTGTGAATAATTCCAATACCACCCTGCCTGGCCATGGCAATTGCCATTCTATGCTCTGTAACAGTGTCCATTCCGGCACTCATCATCGGAATGTTCAGTTTAATCGTCCTGGTCAGGTTTGTGGTCAAATCAACCTGGTTTGCAATGACTTCTGAATATGCGGGTACCAGCAGCACATCGTCAAATGTAATACCCTCGCCAATAATACTACCCATTTCTTTCATCCTCTCTTTCATCTATTATGTCCATGATCTCTGGACATCCGAAATACCCGTAGGGTGCTTCATCTATTATGTCCACGTTTCTTGGACATCCGAAATACCCGTATGGTGCTTCTTTTGTTATGTAATTGTTAAGTCTATCAAATATGAATACTGCTGTCAACTTAATTTTACTTTTCTCGGGGCTATTCTTTTCATATCATTCAGCATCACATCATTGGGTTCAAACAGTACCATTTCTCTCTTATTTGTATTACTTACAATCATGGCATATACTTTGGCATCTTTTTCTCTGGAAGAAAAATTCTGCATTTTTATATTCTTATCCTGTCGGTAATGGTCCAGTTCATGGGATGTATAAGGAGCGATTAATTCTACATTCGCCATATTATAATTGGCAATACGCTTTCTCTTAGTCCTGGACATAATTTTATCGATATCCAGTTCGCCGTTTACATAAAGGTATTCGAATTCCAGGTCAAAGGACGAAAGTTTAAAATAATCAAGTATTGCCAATGCGGCGAAAGCAATCAACAAATACGGACTTACATAAATCCCTGCCACTCCCGCCAGCACAGTCAAAAATATCATACCAAACTTCAAAACCTGGTCTCCAAATGGTGTTGTTCTTTTTACCAATAATTCTGTGTATAAATCACTCATACTTATCCTCCTGCTGTTGTAAATAATACTTTTTTGCCGCTGCATATAGTATACCTTGTTTTCTAAGATTCCGAAAGTAAATACTGCACAAATTTTTGTATATTATTTTCGTTCTTTGTATTAACTGCAACACAAAGAACCACCTTATCATAGGGGAATATGTCTGAAAGCTTTTTACTGCGTTCCAGACTCAGACCATATGCTTTCTCCTCCGTATCCTCACCGCTTTTATCCATTATGAAAAGTGATTGATATTTCTTATATTCCTCCGCCGATAAAACCTGTTTCAGATCTATATACATCCCGGCATCTAAATAATGCTCATAAATATCTTCCGGCATCAGCATCACATCCATAGATCCTGCCGAGACCACAGCTATCACCTTACTCTGAATACTCACAGTCATGCTGTCATTTGCATCCAAATCCATTTGATAGGAAGAATCAAAGACGACCTCCTGCTTTTTGCCATCCAATCCTGCATAAGCAGCAAAATCCTCTGACAATGTATCGATCTCTTTTTTGTAATCCATGCTGTTAAACAGTCCGACTGACAGTTCCGTGGTGATTTGACTGTTTATCGCAATCTGCACAATGACAGCTATTACAATAATGACTGCCAGTATACCTGCCATCAGAGGTTTGTAATAATCCCAAATATATTCCAGTTTTTTCTTGAACGTGAGTTGTTTTAATTTTGAACGTTCTGTTTCTAAGTATTCTTTTGCTGTCATTTTATCTGCTCCATTTTTGTATCTTTCAAATACGCCAAGGCGCATTTTCCTGAAATTCGCCTGATGCTTTATTTCAAACTGAGATAAAGCAATTTTAACATATAGTAAGGCGGACGTCTATGACGTCCGCCCAAAGTTTTTATTAAATTATCTTAAACTCAAACCTGTATTACATCATACCCATACCGCCGGGTGCGCCTGCCGGCATTGCAGGAGCTTCTTCCTTAATGCTTGCCACACAGGATTCTGTGGTAAGGAACGTAGCTGCAACACTGGTCGCATTCTGTAATGCACTTCTCGTAACTTTGGCAGGATCCAGGATACCGGCTTCTACCATGTCAACATATTCCTCTTTATATGCATCAAATCCAACTCCGGCCGCAGAATCTTTTACTTTATTGATAATGACTGCTCCTTCCAGACCTGCATTTGCAACAATATGATACAATGGGGATTCCAGTGCTTTTAAGATAACTGCTGCACCGGTCTTTACATCTCCTTCCAAAGTTTCCAACATCTTTGCTACATCTTTGGATGCATGAATATATGCGGAACCTCCACCTGCAACAATACCTTCTTCAACGGCTGCTCTTGTTGCATTGAGTGCATCTTCCATACGAAGTTTTGCTTCTTTCATCTCTGTTTCAGTAGCAGCACCTACACGGATAACTGCAACTCCGCCAGCCAGTTTTGCCAGTCTCTCCTGCAGTTTCTCTTTATCGAAATCAGAAGTAGTCTCTTCAATCATTGCTTTGATCTGTCCGATTCTGGCTTCTATTTCAGCCTTTTCTCCCATACCGTCTACAATAACTGTATTTTCTTTTTGTACTTTAACCGATTTCGCGCGGCCTAACTGCTCTATTGTTGTATCTTTGAGTTCTAAACCAAGTTCTTCTGAAATTACCTGACCGCCTGTCAAAATCGCAATATCTTCCAACATTGCTTTTCTTCTGTCACCATATCCTGGAGCTTTTACTGCTACTACCTGGAATGTACCCCGCAGTTTGTTAACGATTAATGTCGTTAAAGCCTCACCTTCAACATCTTCGGCGATAACCAGCAATTTCTTTCCGGACTGCACAATCTGCTCTAATAATGGGAGAATTTCCTGAATATTGGAAATCTTCTTGTCTGTAATCAAGATATACGGGTCTTCCAGCACTGCTTCCATTTTTTCCATATCTGTTGACATATAGGCTGAGACATAACCTCTGTCAAACTGCATACCTTCTACCAGATCCAATTCTGTCTGCATTGTTTTGGACTCTTCAATCGTAATAACACCGTCATTGGAAACCTTTTCCATGGCATCTGCTACCATATTTCCAACTTCTTCATCTCCTGCAGAAATAGCCGCTACTCTAGCCATCTGATGTTTACCTGTCACATGGCTGCTCATGGACGCAATTGCATCGACTGCTATCTGGGCCGCTTTTTTCATTCCTTTTCTCAACTCAATGGGATTTGCTCCGGCAGCCAGATTCTTCATGCCCTCATGAATCATAGACTGTGCCAGAACTGTGGCGGTAGTCGTGCCATCACCCGCTACATCATTGGTCTTAGTCGCTACTTCTTTTACCAACTGTGCACCCATATTTTCAAAGGCATCTTCCAGTTCAATTTCTTTTGCAATGGTAACACCATCATTCGTAATCAGCGGTGTGCCGAACTGTTTATCCAATACAACATTTCTTCCTTTTGGTCCAAGTGTTACACGAACCGTATTTGCCAATTTGTCTACTCCGGTCTCCAATGCTGCTCTTGCATCCGCACCATATTTAATTTCTTTTGCCATGATAAAACTCCTCCTAAGATATTGATAAGTATTTACATTTCAACAATCGCTAAAATATCACTCTGTTTTACAACTATAAATTCATCTTCACCAATTTTCACTTCATTTCCGGCATACTTAGAGTAGATTACTTTATCACCGGCTTTTACCTGCATGGTTACTTCTTTCCCATCTACCACTCCGCCCGGACCAACTGCTACAACTTCAGCTTCCTGCGGTTTTTCCTGTGATTTACTTGCAAGAATAATACCAGACTTGGTCGTTTCTTCTGCTTCACACTGTTTTAATACAACTCTGTCACCTAATGGCACTAATTTCATGATTTAGTTCCTCCTTTTTTAATCTGTCAATTTTTGTATTATTAGCACTCACTCTTATCGAGTGCTAATCATAGGTTTTATATTAGTAGTTATTATCTAAATGTGCAAATTCAATCAAAGCTCTATATTTTATTATATCTCACCGTATCTCTTTTATTCTAAATTTTACTCTTTTTTTCTCACTTTTTGCCATTTTATTTTTTTTTAATAATTTTTATAAAAAAACCTCAATCTCAATTGGAGCTATCGAAGAAAAAGCTCCCGCCTCTATATACGGCGGGAGCATGTCACTCAAGTATAATTAATCTAATCTCAAAATATTCAAAGTCACTAATGAACGATTGCCAAAAGTCATTGCTACAGCCGCAGTAGAAGTAACTGCAATATCGATAACTGCATCTACCGGTAGCTGCATAATGGTATTTCCTGCATATTCGAATCCATAAGCTGTAGTTGTTTCTGTCACAGATTTTAAGGACGAAGCGATATTTACTCCATTTAACCGTACTGCAAAAGTCAAAGTTGCAGCTGCGTTAAAATCTGCATACATACTATATGCGATATAATAACTGCCTGCCTCTGTGACCGTAATACTGTTGGCGGTAGCATAGGATACTCCCTTCGCACTGGTTGTTGAAGGCATTTGAACGACAGACGCTGTATCAGCTACAAGGTTAGTAGTTAAATCTGAATTGTTAAATCTTCCTCCAAAAGCATTTAGCCCTTCGGAAGGACCTGTTGGACCAATCGGGCCAATGTCTCCCTGGATTCCCTGAGGACCTGCGGGACCAATCGGGCCGATGTCTCCCTGAATTCCCTGAGGACCTGTGGGACCAATCAGACCAGTGTCTCCCTGGATTCCCTGAGGACCTGTGGGACCAATCGGACCAGTGTCTCCCTGGATTCCCTGAGTACCTGTGGGACCAATCGGACCGGTGTCTCCCTGAAGACCTTGTGGGCCTCTTGGACCGGGAAAACCCCTGGGGCCTTCCGGTCCCTGTGGACCTGTAGGTCCTGGTCTGCAGCAGCATGAACACTGCCGGCGGCAACATGAACATTCTCTATTTGAATTACAAAATTGTTGTTCTTCTGGACATTCTCTCATATAAATCACCTCATAAATAGACAAAATCTAAGTTTCTTATACAAAATATGCTAACAGACACCTTTTTGTTACACCTTTTTCCATGACTCTTTCAGAGAAAACCAAAACCTCCATTATATTGTCAATAATTGCACAATGCAGATTTTTTAAAACTTAATTTTTTAAAAGAAAAACCGGGATACTGATAAATGGATCGCCCACTCACCTCAGGCGATCCATTTATCAGTATCCCGGTTTCTATTAGACAAATACTTAACTCTTTCTTTGTTTCTTCAACTCATCAAGTTCTTCAAATATAACATCATTAATAACTTTTATATAGGTTCCTTTCATGCCGGATGAACGCGATTCAATTACTCCGGCACTTTCAAATTTACGCAGCGCATTTACAATCACAGAACGTGTGATACCTACCCTGTCTGCAATTTTACTGGCAACCAAAATTCCTTCTGTCCCTTCCAGTTCATCAAAAATATGAATAATTGCTTCTAATTCCGAGAAAGATAAAGTTCCAATTGCCGACTTCACGATTTGAATTTTCCGACTCTCTTCCGCATTTTCTTCATGAACAGAACGCATCATTTCCAAACCTACTACCGTTGTACCATATTCACTCAGAATGATATCATCAATCTCATACTGGCTGTCATTTTTATACATAAATACAGTACCCAGTCTCTCTCCGGCTATATCGATTGGATTTATAATTGCCTGGTATTGCCTAACGCTGCTCCCTACAAATCCAAGCGTCTCAAGATTGACGTTTTCTTTTGTAGATAAAACCCCCAACAGTCTTTCATTCAACATGCCATCAATGATGCCACCTACTTCATCCTCAATCAATTCCTTGATTTCTACCACTTTCGGACATTGACTGATCCCCAATACTTTTCCTTTTTTGCTTATAACCAGTATATTAGAGTCTAATATCTCTGTCAAAACCTCGCAGATATCATTAAAAACTACTTTACCGGAATTATTATTGTGCAATAGTTTGTTGATTTTTCTCGTCTTATCCAATAACTGTACACTCATATTTCCTCCTGACTTATTGCCTTGCCCAGGCAACCCCAAAAAACTTATAGTTATCTGTGTTTTTTATATTAACATACAATTTCCAGAATTTCAATTAAATTCTCAAAAATATTTAATATTCTTAAATTATTTATCTTTATTTACCACATGACCACATTGTTCATTGGAACAAACCAGCTTATTTCCCTTTTCCAGCATAATACATCCACATTTCGCACATTTTTTATCAGACGGTTTCTGCCATGACATAAAATCACAATCCGGGTTATCTTCGCACCCATAATATTTTCTACCTTTTTTTGTCTTGCGCAATACCAGTTCTTTCCCGCACTTAGGACACGCCACACCGATTTTCTCCAGATAGGGCTTGGTAGACCTGCAGTCCGGAAATCCGGGACAGGCCAGAAATTTCCCATGAGGTCCATATTTAATCACCATATTCCTGCCGCATGCCTCACAGATCTCATCTGTAACCTCATCTTCTATTTTTATCTGTTCCAATTCTTCTTCTGCTATTTTCACTGATGCATCCAGATCAGGATAAAAATTTCGAATTATGGTTTTCCAGTTTACAACTCCTTCTTCCACTTTATCCAATAAAGTTTCCAAATTGGCAGTAAAATTCTCATCTACTATACTGGGGAAAGATTGCTTCATGATATTGTTTACCGCTTCTCCCAATTCCGTCATATAGAGATTTTTATTTTCTTTTGCCACATAACGCCTGTGAATGATCGTAGTGATCGTGGGAGCATAGGTACTGGGACGTCCGATACCCAATTCTTCCATCGTCTTTACAAGTGCTGCTTCTGTATAGTGAGCAGGCGGCTGGGTAAAATGCTGTTTGCCGTCAAACTCGTTAAAGGTCAGTTCCGTATCCAAATCCAATCCTTTTACCATCACATTGCTTTTTTCCGTCTCATCCGAATCCTGTACATAAACTGCCATAAATCCATCAAATACCAGTTTGGAAGCTGCTACGGTGAAGCGGTAATCTCCGGCGCCGATTTTAACTGAAGTTGTTTCATATCTGGCATATTCCATTCTGCTCGCCGTAAAACGTTTCCATATCAATTGATAAAGACGGTATTGATCTCTTGACAGAGATTCTTTCAAAGATATCGGAGTCAGTGCTATATTCGTAGGACGAATTGCCTCATGAGCATCCTGAATCTTTTTCCCCTCTTTTTTGTCCTGCATAACACCGGAGACATATTCTTTGCCATATTGCTGCTCGATATAATCCCTTGCCGTGCTGTCAGCTTCTTGTGAAATACGAGTGGAATCCGTACGCAGGTATGTAATAACACCTACGGTTCCATGACCTTTTATATCTATTCCTTCATACAACTGCTGAGCAATCCTCATTGTTTTTTGAGTAGAAAAGTTAAGCACTTTGGATGCTTCCTGCTGCAAGGTACTTGTCGTAAACGGCAGGGGTGATTTTTTTGTTCGTTCTCCTTTTTTTACGTCGACTACTTTATATTCTGCCTCTTTTAGTTCTTCTGTGATCCGCTCCATTTCTTCCCCGGACCGTATCTGGATTTTCTTTTTATCTGTCCCGTAGAATTTTGCAATCAACGGTTTCTTTTCGCCTTTTACTTTCAAACTTGCATCCAGGGTCCAGTATTCTTCCGGAATGAACGCATTGATTTCGTCTTCTCTGTCTCCAATGATACGCAGCGCTACGGACTGTACCCTGCCCGCACTAAGCCTGCCCTTAACCTTTACCCACAGTAACGGACTGATGCGGTAACCAACCATACGGTCCAGGACTCTGCGTGCCTGCTGGGCATCTACCAAATCCATATCGATATCTCTTGCCTGTTTTAGTGATTCCTTGATCGCGTTTTTCGTAATTTCATTGAAGGTAATACGATATAACTTATTTTCATCCAATTTCAAGGCTTTGGATAAATGCCACGATATAGCCTCTCCTTCACGGTCGGGGTCGGTCGCCAGATAGACTTTATCCGCCTTTTTAACTGCTTTTCGAAGTGATGCCAGTATATCCCCTTTACCGCGGATCGTAATGTATTTGGGTTCATAATCATTTTCTATATTAATTCCCATTTGACTTTTCGGCAAATCTCTTACATGTCCATTCGATGCAGCTACTTCATAATTAGAACCCAAAAATTTTTTAATTGTTTTTACCTTTGTCGGTGATTCTACTATTACTAAATATTTTGCCATATATACCCCCATGCTATTGCAGGCTAATAAACTCTTGTTATATTACACTTTCATATAATGATTTTTCATTGATTCCATAATATATCCTTTAAACACCAACGTTGTCAAAATATGCAGAACCTCCGAAGTCGGAAGTTTTATTTCTTCCAGAATATCATGCAGACTCCTGGGCTGGAAATCCACACAACTATACACTAATTTTTCCTTTGTTTCAAGTAAAATATTTTTTTTTATATATTTTTTATGATTCGCTCTTTGTAAATTCAAATTATTTATCAGGTCTTCCGGGGATAAAATAATGCCTGCTCCCTGACCGATCAAACGGTTGCATCCACTGCTCAATACATCCCCGATTCTGCCCGGTACAGCCATAATATCCTTTCCCTGTTCCAGGGCCAAATCAGCAGTAATCAATGAACCGCTTTTTTCCCTGGCCTCAATAATCAGTACTGTATCTGCTAATGCACTGATAATTCTGTTGCGCATTGGAAAATGAAGCGCCAGGGGCGGTCGGCCCGGAGGATATTCAGATATCACTCCCCCTTGTTCTATCAATCCGGTATACAGTCCGATATGTTCTCTTGGATAGCAGATATCGACACCACTGCCTAGAATCCCAAAGCTGCTGCCTCCCGCTTCCAGCGCGGCTTTCTGACTGTATCCGTCTATCCCCTTTGCCATTCCGCTTATGATCTGAACTCCATGTTCTGTCAATACCTTAGCTATTTCCTCAGCCATATGTTTTCCATATGCACTGCACCGGCGGGCACCCACGATAGCAACTGCCGGATGATCCGGATCCGGCAGCCGGCCCTTTAAGAAAATTCCATATGGATAATCTATAATTTCCTTCAACTTTTCAGGATACGCCTGATGTTCGGAACTGATAAATTGTATTCCGCTTTGTAACGCCGCATGATAATTTTTCTCTAAATCCCATGCTTTTCGGCTTTCCTGCAATACCGTTATTTGTTTCTCATTCAATACGCCGCATTTATTCAGCAATGTATCGGAAGCTTTAAATATCTGCCTAGGATTTCGAAAAATTCTTAAAAGCTTTTCCAAATGCTCACGATACAATTCTTTACAGCTGCAAAGCCAATACCAATATCTTTCCACGTTTTTCCTCCTTCATACCCAGAATTTTTTGTCAATTGTCCGGTAACAAATTGCTTCACTGATATGACTGCACGTAATTCGTTCTGCCTCATCTAAATCGGCAATTGTTCTGGCAACCTTGATAATCCGATGATATGCACGTGCACTCAGTTCCAGTTTGTGATATGCTTCTTTCAATAGGGCTGTCTCTTCTTTACCTAAAAAGCAATATTTACGAATTCCTTCTATATTTAAATCCGAATTAAATAGTAAATCCGTTCCCCGGAAACGTTTATGCTGTATACTTTGAGCCCGGGTGACCCGTTTTCGTATCTGCATCGATGTCTCATTTACCTGCTCTTTTGTCAAATCGCTGTAACTGAGCGCCGGCGCTTCTATACTGATATCTATGCGGTCCAGCATAGGCTGACTGATCTTATGTAAATACCCATGTATCTCTCTTGATGTACAGGTACAGCGGTTCATATCCGGATAATGCCCGCATTTGCACGGATTTAAAGCAGCCACCAGCATAAAATCAGCAGGAAAGATGTAGTTACCATGATTCCTCGCTATTAAGACCTGGCGTTCTTCCATCGGCTGCCGCAAAATTTCCAGTGTGGCTTTCTGAAATTCCGGCATTTCATCTAAAAACAAGACTCCGCCATGTGCAAAACTGACTTCGCCTGGCTTTGGTATCCTTCCCCCGCCCGCCAGGGCCGAAGGTGTAATCGTATGATGCGGGGCACGGAAAGGTCTTCTGGTCATCAAAGGTTTATCTTCCGGCAGCAGTCCCGATACACTGTAAATGGTTGAAATCTCAAGACTCTCCTCCAAAGACAGCTTTGGCAAAATACTTGGAATTCGCCTGGCAATCATTGTTTTACCTGCTCCGGGAGGTCCGATTAAAAGCAGATTGTGAAGCCCTGCCACCGCAACTTCCGTGGCCCGTTTCACGCCTCTTTGACCGTTGATGTCACTGAAATCTTCCTGGTATTTTTCCTTCTCTTCCCCCCAATTTCCTATAGGCTTATTTTCACTATCGAACGGCTTCAATCCTTCCTTCAGATAATCAACTGCCTCTAAAAGATTTTTCACCCCAATCACCTGCATTCCGGCGACCAGATTCCCTTCCTTCTCATTTCCTTTTGGAATTATGCATGTCTTACAGCCGGTCCCGGCCCCTGCACGTACAATCGGCAGCATTCCCCGTATCCGGTTTACTTCTCCATTTAGGCTTAACTCTCCGGCAATCATCACTTCATGAAATGCTTTCTGGGGAATATGACCATATGCCCCTAAAACCGCAAGCGCAATCGGAAGATCAAAGGCCGCACTGTCTTTTCTTAGATCTGCCGGGGATAAATTTACCGTTATTTTTTTAGGGGTAAGCCTGATACCACTGTTATGCAGAGCCGTCCTGACTCTGTCCTGAGCCTCCCTGACCTGGGAAGACAAAAATCCTACCATAGAAAACATAGGCAGTCCGTCACTGACATCCGCTTCTACACAGATACACTGACTTTCTACCCCACATACCGCTGCTGATATAACACGAGTAAACAAACAATTCCTCCTTTGAAATGGAAATATGGCTGAAACGCCAGAACATAAGATTTAAAGTTAGACACTTATTGTTAAATATATTAACTTATAACTGTTGGAATTGCAAGCTTTTTTTGACAAATTTTATTTCCGCACACCTACCGTCTAAGGGGGGGGGCATATTTTAAAGTGAGAGGTTATAGTTATACATGTCGGCTGTCAGTACGCCACCGCGGGAATCAGCTCTGCGTTTTTGAAAGTGCAAGAGCATGGAAATAGCAAAAACCAGGTGAATGATTTATTCATGCACCGTAGAATTTTCGTCAGGCTATAAACCGCCCCACTGAACTGTAATCATGCACTTTTAAAATATGCACCCCAAATCCATAAAAGTGTTGACTCGAACATGTTTTGGCAATACAATGTGCATAAAAACAGACCACTATCCCAAGCACTAGTACATTTGGGTTTTAGTATAAGGAGTAATAATAGCGATGATTTATTTAGTGGAAGATTTAGAGAGTAAAGAACAGAGTTCTCTTGCCCGTGCGCTTCTGCAGTATGGACTTGGTAAAGAATATGGACGGATAGGAACGCCAAGGATTGCATACCAAGAGCAGGGGAAGCCATATCTGGAGGATGCTCCGGAGATTAATTTTAACTACAGTCATTCGGCCCAGGGAATATTATGCGGAATTTCTGACCATGAGGTAGGCGTGGATATTGAGCGTGTAATCATCTATAAAGAAAGGCTTGCTATACGTATTTGTCATTCGGATGAATTAAAATTGCTGGAAAAGGCTGCATTAGAAGGAGATGAGTATCGAAACCGGCTGTTGTCCCGGATCTGGACTTTAAAAGAAAGCTATTTAAAATATTTAGGAATCGGAATCAGGCGGGATTTACGTGAATTAAATTTTAAGGATTGTGAAAAGGATTATTTTGAGCAGGAAGGATGTAGTTTTCGGATATTCGAGGGGGAAACGTATGTGGCGGCAGTCTGCGGTTTTGAACGGGAAGTACCCATAGAGAAAGTAAGAGTATCCGCTTTGACTGTATCAAGTTAGTACCTTAGGCGGGGTTTTTGCTATTTCCGTGCTCTTGCACTTTCAAAAACGCAGAGCTGATTTGCACTAAACTTAAACACTGCCAAAAACAGCCACCGCGGGAGGCGCTATGCTTCTTAGCAAACAATGAAGGGCGCCCTTAGCGGCGGCGAAATCAACTGCTTACGATCGGGTAGGAGGCTAACCATTAATTGATTAGCCGACCTCCCACACCACCGCACGTACCGTTCGGTATGCGGCGGTTCTCTAGTTTTCACAGATT
>Ga0153928_1000409_pt1 | contig 21460 bp, 20 predicted proteins | sample TSNJ012MetaG_FD_106656 | JGI IMG/M metagenome (GOLD analysis project Ga0153928, IMG submission 106656) | Attine ant fungus gardens microbial communities from New Jersey, USA - TSNJ012 MetaG | ecosystem: Host-associated > Fungi > Mycelium > Unclassified | place: USA: New Jersey, Wharton State... | reverse complement strand
TTGTGGCCCCAGTAGGGCCCGCAATCGCCCTGCCACCACGCGCCGCCGATGGTCCACGAGCGCATGCCGAGCCGCATGCCGAACTGGAAGATGCGCGCGAACGCGCTGGTCGACGGCAGCCCCACCACCAGGCCCTGCAGGATGCCAATGGCGGCGTCGGCCTGCATGATCCGCACCATCCGCAGGATGGCGGCGGCCGGCATGAAGCTATCGGCATCGAGCGTGACGGCGAGGTCGTGGCGGTCGCCCCAGCACTCGCAGAAATCGCGCACGTTGCCGGCCTTGAAGCCGGCGTTGTCGGCGCGCCGGCGATAGGTCAGTGCAAGGCGGCCGTCCCATTTCTTGGCGAGCGCGCCGAAGCTCAGCTCTTCCTGCGCGGCGATTGCCGCCTGGTCGGTGTCGCTGAGCACATACAAATGGAAGCGCTCGCCGACGCCCGCGGCAACGAGGTCCGTCATCATCGGCTCGAGGTTGCGGATCACGCGCTCGGGCACCTCGTTGCGGATGCACAGCAGGATCGCAGTCGAGGCCGTGATCGGCTCCTTGCCGCTGACCTTGCGCGCCGCCGGCAACACGGTGGCGACCGGGTCGCGCGCGAAGCGCATGATGAGAAAGCCGATCGTCGCGTTCCAGAAGCCGATCACCGACCACGGCAAGGTCGCGGCGAAGAGCACGAGAATAAGAAGATCGAGGCTGTCGAAGCCGTCCGGGGAAAGCGCCGCGGCGGCGAGCCCCAACACGCCGAGAATGGTGACGATGACGAGGGTCGCAAACAGCACCCGGCGCCCGGTCAGCGACAGGCCGGTGCCGGCCGGCGCCAGGTCTACCGCAATCCCCCGCTCGGTCACGCCGGTCCCCCCGCTGCCTTTCGGCCTGTATCAGGATATAGCGGGGGCCGGGGCCTCAAGTCCAATTGGGATGCGCGGGTGGCTAACGATCGGTTGGGCGAGGACGCCGAGGCGCTGTGGTACGTGGGGCCCGGTCGCGCCGAAATCCGCCGCGAGCCCGTGGCGGCACCGGGACCGAACGAGGTCAGGGTGCGCGCACTTCATGGCGCTATCAGCCGCGGCACGGAGCGGCTGGTGCTGGCGGGTCGCGTGCCGGCCGGCGAATATGCGCGCATGCGCGGCCCGCACATGGGCGGCGAGTTTCCGTTTCCGGTGAAATACGGCTACGCCACGGTCGGCCGCGTCGAGGCGGGCCCCGACAACCTCGCCGGCCGAACGGTGTTCGCGCTTCATCCGCACCAGAGCATGTTCGTGCTCTCGGCCGCTGCGGTCACGCCGGTGCCCGACAACGTGCCGCCGCGGCGCGCGGTGCTCGCCGCCAACATGGAGACGGCGCTCAACGCGACCTGGGACGTAGCGCCCGGGCCTTCGGGCCGGATCGCGGTCGTGGGCGCCGGCGTGGTCGGCGCGCTCGTCGCCGGGCTATGCGGCCGCATCCCCGGCACGCAGGTGACCTTGGTCGACGTGCAGCCATCCCGGGCCGCGCTGGCCGAACGGCTGGGCGTCGGCTTCGCGGTCCCGCCGGCCGCGCCGCAAGACTGCGCCTTCGTCTTCCACACCAGTGCCAGCGCTGCCGGCCTTGCGACCGCGCTCTCGGTTGCGGCCGACGAGGGTACCATCGTCGAGCTGAGCTGGTACGGCGCGGGCGACGTGCCCGTGCCGCTCGGCGGCGCCTTCCACAGCCGGCGCCTGCGGCTTATTTCGAGCCAGGTCGGCAAAGTGGCGCCGTCCCGCCGCGCGGAGTTCACGCACGCGCGCCGGCTCGCCGCCGCCATCGATCTTCTCGCCGAACCGGCGCTCGACGCGCTGCTCTCGACACCGGTCGCGTTTCACGAGTTGCCGCAGCAACTGCCGCGGCTGCTGGCGCCGGAGGCCGACGTGCTCTGCCCGCTGATTGACTATTGAGTTGCTTGACCTGAGCCGCCCACCGGGCGAGAGGAAGAAAACAAAGGGGTTCCCGTGTTCGCCGTCGAAGTCTCCGACCAGATCATGATTGCTCACTCCTTTCGCGGCGCGGTGTTCGGGCCGGCACAGGGACTGCATGGCGCGACCTTCGTGGTGCGCGTCGCGTTTCTCGCCGAGCGGCTCGACGACAACGGCATCGTGGTCGATATCGGGCGCGCTCACGAGGTGCTCAAGGCAGTGCTCGACCCGCTCAAGTATCAGAACCTCGACGCGATGCCGCAATTCAAGGGCACCAACACGACGACCGAGTTCTTCAGCAAACACGTGTTCGACGGCATGGCGGAGGCGGCGCGCAAGGGTGGCCTGGGGCGGGACGGACGCGAGCTTCATGCGATCCGGGTCACCGTCGCGGAGTCCCCGTCGGCGCGCGCGTGGTACGAGGCGCCGTTGTGGTGAAGCCGCTGGCGTTTGCGGTTCCCGGCGACCTCGACACCCCGACCGGCGGCTACGTCTACGACAAGCGCATGATCGCCGAGCTGAGAAAGCTCGACTGGGACGTGGAGGTCATCGACCTCGGCAACGAGTTCCCGCGTCCGAGCGATGTCGCAAGTAACGCAGCGACAAAGAAGCTTCTGGCCCTCCCGCAGGGAATGCCGCTCGTCATCGACGGCCTCGCCTTCGGCACCATGTTTGTCATTGCTAGAAGACTTGCCCTCAGGCGTAAGCTCGTCGCTCTTGTCCACCATCCTCTCGCACTTGAGTCGGGGCTCGATCGGGTGGAAGCGACGGTGCTCCAGAAATTCGAACGCCTCGCTCTCGCCGCGCCCGGCCGTGTGGTGGCGACCAGTCATACGACTGCGGGCGTGCTGATGTCTCACTATAAGGTGCCGGCTCGACGCCTGGTTGTTGCGCCGCCCGGCACCGACAAGGCCATGCCCGCACGCGGCAGTGGCGGAACCGGTCCGCTCGGGCTGCTTTCTGTCGGAGCCGTGGTGCCGCGCAAGGGTTACGACGTGCTGATCGCCGCGCTGGCAACGCTGCGCGAACTGCCCTGGAATCTGACGGTCGCGGGCGACCGCACGCGCGACCCCGCGACCGCGCAACGGCTCGAGGCCGACATCGCGCGCCTCAATCTCACCGAGCGCGTCACGCTTGCGGGCGCGGTTTCGAACGAACAACTCGACGCGCTCTACGACGGCGCCGACCTGTTCGTGCTGCCGTCGCGCTACGAAGGCTACGGCATGGCGTTTGCCGCGGCGATCGCGCGCGGCCTGCCGGTGATCGGGACCGATGCGGGTGCTATTCCCGAGGCGGTGTCGGCCGACGCCGGCATCCTGGTGCCGCCCGACAACGTGCCGGCCCTTGCTGCTGCGCTCTATCGTCTGATAACCGACGCCGGCGAGCGCGGACGCCTTGCGGCTGCAGCGCGAACCGCCGCGGCGCAACTTCCCACCTGGGCAGAATCGGCAGTGTTGTTCTCACGCGCGCTCGAGAAAGCTCGATGAGCGGCTTTTCCGCCGAGTGGCTCGCGTTGCGTGAGCCCTACGACGGGCGCGCGCGCAATCGCGAGGTGCTGGAAGCGGTCGCGGCCGCCGTGGTCGGCAAGGCAGTTGGCGTGGTCGACCTCGCCTGCGGCATCGGCTCGACTCTGCGTGCCATCGCGCCGCACCTGCCGGCGCGGCAGGACTGGCGCCTTGTCGACAACGATCTGAGCCTTCTGGCACGTGCCGCCTCGGGTAAGGCGATCCCGGGCATCGCGGTGACCCGCATCCCGGTGGACCTCGCGCGCGACCTCGAGGCGGCGCTCGACGGTCCGGTCAACCTGGTCACCGCGTCCGCGTTGCTCGATCTCGTGTCCGCCGAGTGGCTCGACCGTTTGGTGGTCGAGGTGGCGGCGCGGCGCCTGCCGTTTTACGCCGCGCTCACCTACGACGGCCGCGTCACCTTCGATCCGGTCGATCCGCTCGACGCGGCGGTGATCGCGGGGGTCAACCTGCATCAGCAAACCGACAAAGGCTTCGGGCCGGCGCTCGGGCCGCGCGCTGCGGACGCCGCGATCGCGCGCTTCGAGGCCGCGGATTACCGCGTGGTGCACGGGCGCTCCGACTGGCGCCTCTCGCCGCGCGATCATATCCAGCGCGACATGCTGGCGGGCTGGGCCGGCGCCGCGCGCGAGATCGGCGCGCTCTCGCTCCCCGATGCGGCGGCTTGGCTCACGCGCCGGCGCGATCTCCTTGCCGCCGGGCGCTCGACCATCACGGTCGGTCACGTCGATATTTTCGCGCGCCCGATCGGCACCCGCGCGGCGGAAAGATCGCAGTCGAAGAGTATGTCCTCGCCGAGCGGATAGGCGCGCGTCGGCGGCCGCAGCGCGTGGTCGACCCGGTCGATCGGCGCGAGCGTGAGGCCGGCGCGGCCGGTGCCGAGAATGATCGGCGCGACCATCATGTGCAGCCGATCGAGGCAGCCGGCGGACATGAAGCCGGAGACCGTGCGCGCGCCCCCTTCGATCATGATGCGGTGCAATCCGTGTTCGGCAAGCGCGGCGAGCACGGATGCGGGCGGGATGTGGCCGTCGTCGGCCGGCAGGCGCACGACCTCGACCCCCTCGGTAAGGGCACTGGCGGCCTCCGGCGTCGTCACGACCAGCCGGCGCGCGCCGTCGGCGGCGAGCACGCGCGCGTCGGCCTGCAGGCGCCCACGCGGGTCGAGGATGACACGAGCCGGGTTCGGGCCGGAGACCCGGCGGACCGTCAATTGCGGGTTGTCGGCGAGCGCCGTCCCGACGCCGATCACCACGGCGTCCATCAGGGCGCGGAGCCGGTGAAGGTGATCGAGCCCCGCCTCGCAGTTGATGTACTTCGAGTGTCCGCTGTTGGTGGCGATCCGGCCGTCGAGCGACTGGCCGAGCTGTCCGACCACCACGAGGTCGTCGACGGTCCCCGTCCGCAGCGGACCGAAAACCGCGTCCCACTGGGCTGGCAGAGGCCCCCCGCTGCGGAAAGCGGCGGGAACGGTCGCCCAGTCCTGCGTCCCCGCCCCGGCCGATGAACGCTCATTCATGGCGTCATAGTAACCGATTGATCGTTTTTGCAGACGCAGCGCACGAAGGTCTGGTACAGTGGTGTTCTACATCCGTGGGCGGAACGGAACACCTGTCGGGTTCCGGGCGTTTTATCCTGTCACAGAGTCCAGGCGTGGAACATCAGTAAATGCGCAACGGGGACGCGAGCGTCGTTTCGAGTTTGTTCGGGGCGCCTGGGCAAGTCGAGGTCGAACGAGGGCTCGCCGAATTTCGCGGCGGCCGACCGGTACGGATTACCGCCCTGGGACAATCGGTGGTGGCCCTGCCGGTCGACGGCATGGACGCCCGCCGGCTCACCGCTTTCGCGGCTTTCGCCGCGCCGGCGCTGCCGCGCCTCGTGATTACCGCGCGCCGCGCCCGCGCGCTGGGACTGGACGTGTCCGAGCCGGTAGCGCTGGCGCTGTCGGGGACCGAGGACATCGAAACGATCGAAGCGCTGGTCGCGGCGGTCGAGATACCGCGTCCGCTCGATACTGCTCCCGCCGGCGCGGCGGCCAAGGCGGCGGTCGCGCTTGCCAAATTTGCCCAGCGCCTGCCGGCGCTGCTCGTCACCGAAGGGGACGTCCGTGCCGCGCATGGCGGCCCGCCGCTGATCGCGGTCGACGCGGACTCGATCGCCCGGTTCCGGCGCAGCGTGCTTCAGTCGCTCACCATCGCGAGCGAAGCGCAGGTGCCGCTGCACGGCGGACACTCGACACGCTTCGTCGTGTTCCGCGACGTGATCGGCGGCAGTTCGGTCGCGGTCGTGGTCGGCAAGCCGGATTTTTCCAAGCCGGTCCCGGTGCGGCTGCATTCCGCGTGTCTCACCGGCGACGTGTTCGGCTCGCGTCGCTGCGATTGCGGCGATCAGCTCAAGCTGGCGTTGGCGCGGCTCGATGAGGCGGACGGCGGCGTGATCCTCTACCTCGAGCAGGAAGGGCGCGGCGTCGGGCTCGTCAACAAGATGCGCGCCTATCAGCTCCAGGACGAGGGGCTCGACACGGTCGACGCCAACACCACGCTGGGCTTCGACGACGACGAACGCGACTACGGCATCGCCGCACGCATGCTCGAGATCCTCGGCTGCACGCGCGTACGCCTGCTCACCAACAATCCGGCGAAGCTCGACAGCCTCGCCGGCGCCGGCATCGACGTGACCGGGCGGCTGCCGCTCTACACGCCGATCAACGCCGACAACCGCCGCTATCTCACCGCCAAGCTCAAGCGCGCCGGTCACCGCCTCGATCACCTCGTCGCCGCCCTCTCGGAGACGGGCAAGGCGGACAGCGATCGTCCGTAGCTCGTAGCCCGGATGGAGGCGCGCAGCGCCGCAATCCGGGACCCCGCATTCCGCTTCGCTCCATGCGGGCTACACTGACAGGAACAAAAATGCCTTCCGTGGAGCTGCGCAATCCCGCCCTCGAGCGCATGCGCGCGGGCGACGTGGCGCTCGGCATGCTGGTGCGGCTCGGCCGCTCCGGCGACATCGCGCGCATCGCCAAGACCACCGGCCACGACTTCATTTTCCTCGACGTGCAGCACGCGATCTATTCGCTCGAGACCATCGGCCATATCGCCCAGGCCGCGCTCGGCGTCGGCGTTGCCCCGCTGGTGCGCGTGCGCAGCGCGCATGATCCCGACATCGCGCTGATGCTCGATTGCGGCGCGACCGGCATCGTGGTGCCGGACGTCAACACGGTGGCGGATGCGCAGACAGCGGTCGCGACCTGCAAGTTCGCGCCGGTCGGCCGGCGCTCGGTCGGCGGCCTCTACCCGGCGCTCGATTTCAAGACCGCGCCGCTGACCGAGACCCTGGCGGTGCTCAACAACGCCACGCTCCTCGTGTGCATGATCGAGACCGTCGAGGGCCTGAGCAACGTCGAGGAAATCGCCAAGGTCGACGGGATCGACGTGCTGCACGTGGGCTGCAACGATCTCCTCTCCGACATGGGCAAGCCGGGCGCGTTCGGCGATCCGATGATGATCGCGGCGGTCGAAAAGGTGATGGCGGCCGCCAAGGCGAACGGCAAGTTCTCCGGTCTCGGCGGCGACCGAGACATCGAACGCCAGGGGCGCTTCATCCGCGGCGGCGTTCAGTTCGTCACCACGCAATCCGATATCGCCTTCCTGATGGCGGAGGCGACGCGCCGCACGCAGACGCTGCGCGGCGCGATCGGGAAGTAATTATTTGTTCGCGTTGTTGAGCGCGCGCCAGACCTTCTCGGCGGTCACCGGCATGTCGATGTGGCGTACGCCCTCATCGGAGAGCGCGTCGACCACCGCGTTCATCACCGAGGTCAATGCACCGGCGCAACCGGCCTCGCCGCAGCCCTTGATGCCGAGCGGATTGGATTTCGCCGGCACCGGATGGCTTGCCACCTCGATCATCGGCGCGTCGGGCGCGCGCGGCAGCGCGTAGTCCATGTAGGAGCCGGTGAGCAGCTGGCCGTCGCCGTCGTAGGCGGTCATTTCCATGAGCGCCTGGCCGATCCCCTGCACCACGCCGCCGTGGATCTGCCCGGCGACGAGGAGCGGATTGATGATGGTGCCGAAGTCGTTGACCGAGGAATATTTGACCACCGCGACCTCGCCGGTCGTGGGATCGACCTCGACCTCGGCGACGTGGCAGCCGTTGGGGAAGGCCGACGGGATCGTCTCGGTCACGTGCTTCACGTCGAGCGACTTCGGGACATTGTCGGGCAAGGCAACGCCCGTACGCAGTTTCTCGGCCAATTCCATGATGCCGATCGAGCGATCGGTGCCGGCGATGACGAAGCGGCCGTCGACGAACTCGATGTCGGCCGCGGAGGCTTCGAGCACGGCGCCGGCAATCTCGCGTCCGCGCTCGATCACCTTGCCGGCCGCCTCGACGATCGCCGTGCCGCTGGCATACATCGAGCGCGAGCCGCCGGTGCCGCCGCCGGCAACGAGTTCGTCGCTGTCGCCCTGCAACAGTCGGATGCGCTCGAACGGGATGCCGAGCTTTTCGCTGAGCACCTGCGCGAAGGGCGAGGCGTGGCCCTGGCCGTAGTCGAGGGTTCCGGTGATGATCGTTACGTTGCCGTCGGGCTCGAAGCGGATGCCGCCCATCTCTTTGTTGGGCGGGGCGGTCACTTCGAGATAGCTGCCGACGCCGATGCCGCGCAGCTTGCCGCGCTTCTTGGCCTTGCGCTTGCGCGCCTTGAAGCCCTCCCAGTCAGCGAGCTCCACCGTACGGTCGAGCACCTTGGTGAACTCGCCGCTGTCGTAGGTCATGCCGGAGGCGGCCACATACGGCATTTCGCTCGGCCGGACGTGGTTGCGCCGGCGCAGGCTCAAGCGGTCGATGCCCAGCTCGGCAGCGGCGGCGTCGATCAGCCGCTCCATGTAATAATTGCCTTCGGGGCGGCCGGCGCCGCGATAGGCGCTCACCATCATGGTGTTGGTGAACATGCATTTGGTCGAGACCTCGATGAGCGGCGTGCGGTAGACCCCCATCGCGTTCTTGACGATGTTGAGCGTCGACATCAGCGGCGAGACCGCGCCGAGGTAGGCGCCCATGTTGCCGTAGCCGGTGAAACGCGCGGCGAGGAAATGGCCCTTTTCGTCAAGCGCGAGTTCGCCGGTGAACTCGTGGTCGCGCCCGTGGTGGTCGGCAAGGAAGCTCTCGAAGCGGTCGGCGGTCCATTTCACCGGCCGGCCGAGCGCGCGCGCGGCGTGCAGCGCGCACACGTATTCCGGATAGGGCGCGGCCTTCATGCCGAACGAGCCGCCGACGTTGCCGACGAGCACGTGCACCTTGTCGGGTGGAACGCCGAGCAGATCGGCGAGCGAGTTGCGCATGCCGAAGGCGCCCTGGCAGCCGGTGTGCAGCGTGAAGCGGCCCGAGCCGGAATCGAATGCGGCGACCGCCGCGCGCGGCTCCATGGCGTTGACGACGACACGGCTGTTTCTCAGATCGAGCTTCGTCACGTGGGCGGCGGAGGCGAAGGCGGCATTCACCTTCTCGGCGTCGCCGTAGTGATAATCGAGCGCGAGGTTGCCGGGCGCGTCGTCGTAGAGCTGCGGGGCGTCGGGCTTTGCCGCCTCGCTCGCGCGGGTGACTGCGGGGAGGGAATCGATCTCGACCTCGACGGCTTCGACCGCGTCGCGCGCCTGCGCGGGAGTCTCGGCCACCACGAAGGCGATCGGGTCGCCGACGAAGCGCACCTTGTCGGCCGTGAGCGCCGGCCGCTTCGGCTTGTGCATGTCGGAGCCGTCGCGGTTCTTGAAGCCGACGTTGCACTTGAGCAGGCCGTAGCCGGCGAGGTCGGCGGCCGTGTAGGCGCCGAGCACGCCCGGCATGGCGCGCGCGGGCTCAAGGTCGATCTTGCGGATGACGCCGTGGGCATGGCGGCTGCGCACGATCGCCGCATAGGCCTGACCCGGCAGGTTGACGTCGTCGGTGTAGCGGCCTTCCCCGCGCACCAGGCGCGGATCCTCGGTGCGCGGCACCGGCTGGCCGATGCCGAATTTCTGCAATGACCAATCGACGGACGTTTCGTTCATTTCAGGCTCCCAAACAATTTCAACGTCATCCTGAGGAGGCCGCGCCCTTGCGCGCGGCCGTCTCGAAGGATGGAAGCGGGCTCCGAGCTTGTGGCCATCCTTCGAGACGCTCGGCGCTGCGCGCCGAGCCCTCAGGATGACGGCGGTGGTTGTGGCGGGCTCGGCTACGCGGCGCCGCGCAGGCGTCCGGCCTCGGCCTGCTGGAGCACGAAGTCGTAACGCACGACGTTGAAAGGCGTTGCGACCTTCTCGCCGGTGGGCGCCGGGCCGGCGGGCTTGCGCTCGAAATCGACGATGAGTTCCTTCTTCACGCCGTAGACCACATCGGTCTCGATATAGGGATCGCCGTCGCGGAAAAGGTGGGTGACGACGCCGTTGTAGCCCGGCGCCGTGACCTGGAAGTGCACGTGCGCGGGGCGCATGTGGGAAATGTCGGTGCGCTTCATCAGTTCGCCGACCGTGCCGTCCATCGGGATGGTGTAGCCGATCGGCGCCACGGTGCGGATGACGTATTTGCCGTCCGCGCCGGTATGATAGAGCCCGCGCATCCACGGGCCGGTGACGTCGCGCTGCGCCTCGTATAGTCCCTCGCCGTCGGTCTGCCACACGTCGAGCACGGCGCCGGAAAGTGGCTTGCCTTCGAGCCCGCGCACGGTGCCGGTGATGAACAGCGGCTCGCCCGGCGCGCCCTCGGTCATGTTCTCGCCGCTGTCGCGCTCGGGCGCGTCGGCCACGTGGAACGGACCTTCCACCGTGGTCGGCGTCGCGCCGCTCGGCACGCGATGATTGATCGCGTCGACCAGCATGCTCACGCCCAGGACATCGGAGGCGAGGATGAACTCCTGACGCTTCTCGGTGCACATCTTGCCGGTGCGGGTGAGCCAATCGATCGCCGTGAACCATTCCGCCCCGGTCGGCTCGATCTCGCGCACGAAGGCGTGCAGGTGTTTGATCGCCGCCTCCATGATCTGGCGCAGCCGCGGATCGGGGATCTCCTCCCAGCGCTCCAGCACGATGTCGGTCAGGTTCTGTTCGGTCACATAAGCCATGGCGCTCTCCGAAGGGGGCGAAAAGGTCGTGGATTCGATTGCAATTTACCCGGCCGGGGCGCGGCGGCAATAGGGGCTCGTCATTCCTAGGAGCGAAGCGACGAAGCAATCCAGGGACGCGTGGGTGGCCTGGATTGCTTCGGCACGACGTGCCTCGCAATGACGGACTGACGTAATATGGCCCCCGCCGTTCATCCTCGCCGCGCAGGAGGCAAGCGCATGCCCGCCTATTGGGTCGCCCGCTCGAAGATCAACGATCCGGTCGCGTACAAGAAATACACCGACCGCCTGCCGGCGATCTTCGCCCGCTACGGCGCCAAGATCCTGGCGCGCGGCGGCCGCTATCAGCTGATGGAGGGGCCGGACAAGTTCCGCCGGTTCGTGGTGATCGAGTTCCCGACCTTCGACCAGGCGGTCGCCTGCTTCACGTCGCCGGAGTACGAAGAAGCTGCGGCATTCCGGCGCAGCGGCGCCGGCGAGGTCGAGACCATCATCGTTGAGAGCGGCGATGCTACGAAGTAGTTAAGGTCGCGATGATAACCATTACGCCGATCCCCCTTGGCGTCTGCGCCGGGTTTGGGGCATAAAACATCGACAAAAATGGCCACACGGGAGGAAATGCTCATGTTTCGACGAATCCAGCAGCCGTTCGCCTGGCTCGCCGCGATCCTGGTGATTGCCGCGGCGGCGGCCCTGTGGTTGCCGCGGGCCGGCGCTCAATCGACCGAGCCGATCAAGATCGGCTTCGGCATGGCGCAGACCGGGCCGCTTTCGCCCAACGGCAAGTCGGCGTTGCTCGCCATCAAAATCTGGGAGGAGGACGTCAACGCCAAGGGCGGGCTGCTCGGTCGCCCGGTCAAGCTCATCTACTACGACGACCAGACCAATCCGGCGACCGTGCCCGGCCTCTACACCAAGTTGCTCGACGTCGACAAAGTCGACCTGGTCACCGGCGGCTACGGCACCAACATGGTCGCCCCGGCGATGCCGGTGGTGATACAGCACAAGAAGGTGTTCATCGGCCTGCTCGGCCTCGCGGTCAACAGCGAGTTCAACTATCCGAATTATTTCTCGATGGCTCCGACCGGAGGCATGGATTCGAAAGCCTCCATCACCAAGGGCTTCTTCGACGTGGCGGCGGTGCAGAACCCGAAGCCGCAAACCTTGGCGATCGCGTGGGCCGACGCGGAGTTCGCGCACAACTGCGCCGACGGCGCGCGCGAGAGCGCCAAGGCGGCCGGCTTCAAGGTCGTCTACGACCGCAACTATCCGCCCGCCACCACCGACTTCGCGCCGATCGTGCGCGCCATCCAGGCCACCAACGCCGAACTGGTGCTGATCTGCTCCTATCCGCTCGATTCGGTCGGCATGGTGCGGGCGGCGAACGAAGTCGGGCTGCGGCCAAAGATGATGGGCGGCGGCATGGTCGGGCTGCAGTCGACCGTGTTCAAGACTCAGCTCGGTCCGCTGCTCAACGGCATCGTGAATTACGATTTCTGGCTGCCGGTGCCGAAAATGGACTTCCCCGGCGTTTCCGACCTGATGAAGAAGTATCAGGCGCGCGCCGGCGCCGAGGGCGTCGACCCGCTCGGCTACTACATGGCGCCGTTCGGCTATGCGCAATACCAGGTGCTGGGACAGGCGATCGAAGCGACCAAGAGCATCGACGACCAGAAACTGGGCGATTACATCCGCAAGACCACGTTCAAGACCGTGGTCGGCGACATTTCGTTCGGTCCCAACGGCGAATGGGCACAGCCGCGCGTGCTCCAGGTGCAGTTCCAGAACATCAAGGGCAACGACGTCGGCCAGTTCAAGGACATCTCGACCCAGGTCGTGGTGACGCCGCCGGAATACAAGTCGGGCAACCTGATCTTCCCGTACGAGAAGGCGAAGTAACGCGCTTATCCTCCCCCGCGCAGCGGGGGAGGGTGGCGAGCGAAGCGAGCCGGGTGGGGGCTCTTTCAACAAATTCGCGCGCAGCCCCCACCCGTCTGCGCGCTGACGCGCGCAGCCACCCTCCCCCTTCGGGGGAGGGATTACAACCCCAGATAAAACTTCCTGATCAAATCGTTGTTGTTGAGCTCGGCGGCGGAGCGGCCTTCGAAGGCGATGCGGCCGTGCACGATCACGTAGCCGCGGTCGGCGATGCGGATCGCCTGGGTGAAATTCTGCTCGGCCATCAGCACGGTGAGGCTGTAGCTGACTTTGAGCTCCTTGATCTTGTCGATGGTGCGGCTCACCAGGATCGGCGCGAGGCCGACCGAGGGCTCGTCGATCAGCAGGATGCGCGGCGCGAGCATCAGCGCGCGGCCGAGCGCGAGCATCTGCTGCTCGCCGCCGGAGAGGCTGCCGGCGAGCTGCTGGCGCCGCTCGAGCAGCCGCGGGAAGCACTCGAAGCAGAACTCGAGGTTTTGTTTGATCTGCGCGCGCGCGGTGGCGCGGAACGCGCCGAGCAGCAGATTTTCCTCGACCGTGAGCTTGGGAAACAGGCGCCGGCCTTCCGGCACCAGCGCGATGCCGAGGTCGACGATCTCCTCGGTGGAGCGGCCGACGATGTTGTGTTTGGTCCCGTCGATCTCGACCGTCACCGAGCCGGCCTGCGGCCGCACCATGCCCATGATGCACTTCATGAGCGTGCTCTTACCGTTGCCGTTGGTGCCGAGCAGCACCACGGTCTCGCCGGCGTTGACGGTGAGCGAAACGTCCTCGAGCGCGCGCACTGCGCCGTAGGCCACGTGTACCCGTTCGAGCGCGATGCTACTGGCCAAGGTAGGCCCTCTCGACTTCCGGATCGCGGATCACGTCCTGCGGGTTGCCGTCGGCGATCTTCTTGCCGGAGACCAGCACGACCAGCCGCTGCGAGAAGCTCATCACCGCCCGCATGATGTGCTCGATCAGGATGATGGTGATGCCGCGCGCGTTGAGCTCGTTGAGCAGCTTGATGATGTCCTCGATCTCCGAATGGGAGAGGCCGGCCATGGCCTCGTCGGCGATCAGCAGCTTGGGGTCGGCCGCCATGGCGCGCGCCAGCTCGAGCTTGCGCATCTCGACCTGGGTGAGGTCGCGCGGCAGGCGGCGCGCCTTGGCGTCGAGCCCGACGAGGCGCAACAGCTCGCCGCAGCGCTCGTCGATCTCGGCCGCGGTGAAATGCGAGCCGCGCCGAACGTTGGCGGAATAGATCAGCGGAATGCGCAGGTTGTCGGTCAGCGTCAGGCTGGTGAACGGACGCGGCAGCTGGAAGCTGCGCGCCATGCCGAGCCGGGTGCGCTGATGCGCGGTCATGCCGTTGACGTTGACGCCCTCGAAGGTGACCGTGCCGGTTTCGTTGTGCAGCGCGCCGCACAGGCAGTTGACGAGTGTGCTCTTGCCCGAGCCGTTGGGGCCGATCAGGCCGAGCCGCTCGCCCGGTTCGACCGAGAGACTCACGCCGTCGAGCGCGACGAACCCGCCGAAGCGCTTGCTCAAGTCGTCGACGGCGAGAAGCGGCGCCATGGCGGTCACCCCTTCGTCCGCTCGAACAGCGGCCGCACCAGGCCGACGATGCCGTTGGGCGCAATGATCACGAAGGCGACGAGCAGCAATCCCACGATGAGCAAACTCACCGCCGAGGAAATCGTCACAGTGACCCATTGCTGCAGGGTGCCGAGCAGCACCGAGCCGATCAGCGGGCCGACCCAGGTCGTGGTGCCGCCGATCACCGGCATGGCGATGCTGTTGACCGCGTAGGCGAGGTTGAAGCCGGAGGCGGGATCGAGATAGCCGACGTAATAGGGCAGCGGGGCGCCCGCCATGCCCATCAAGGCGCCCGAGAGCGTGGTGGCGATGAGCTTGAGCCGCAAGGTCGGCACGCCCGAGGCTTCCGCCGCGATCTCGTCGTCGCGGATGGTGGCAAAGCCGTAGCCCAGGCGCGAGCGCTCGATCACGCGCGCGACCACGATGGAGATGACCGCGAGCACCAGCATCACCAGGAACAGGTACTGGATGTAGTTGCCGATGAGCGGCGCCGTCTGCGGGCGGATGATGTAGGCGCCGCGCGAGCCGCCGACGAAGTCCCAGTTGGTGACCAGCGTCTGGATGACGACAGCGAGCGCCAAGGTGGCGATCGAGAAGAAGGCGCCGCGCAGCCGCAAGGTCAGATAGCCGATGCCGAGGCCGACCACGGCCGACACCACGCCGCCGATGACGATCAGCTCGGGAATCGAAATGGGATAGATGCGGCTCGTGACCAGCAATTTATGAAAAGCGACCGTCGTGTAGGCGCCGAGCGCGAACAGCGCCGCGGTGCCGAAGTTCACGTAGCCGCAGTAGCCGCCGAGGATGTTCCAGGCGGTGGAAAGCACGACGTATTGCAGCACCACGTAGGCGGCGAAGAAGAAATAGTCGTTCTCGATGAAGCGCGAGACCCCGAACAGCGCCGCGCCGGCAACGACCGCGAGGATGGTGAAGAGCCACGAGCGCACGGTCACCGTCCCAGGATGCCGGCCGGCCGGAACGCCAGCGTGAGCAGCAGGAAGCCGAACGAGACCGCCGGCGCCCACGACGGCCCATAGAAGGTGGCGGTGATGCTCTCGACGATGCCGAGCAGCATGGCGGCGATCACGGCGCCGGGCAGGCTGCCCATGCCGCCCATGACGCAGACGGCGAACACGCGGCCGATGTATTCGCGCCCGACCGACGGCTCGACCGGCTGGATCACGATGAGGAACGCGCCCGCGAGCGAGGCGGTGGCGATCGAGATGGCGAAGGCGACGCGCTTGATGCGGATCGGATTGACCGCCAACAGGCGCAGCGCCTCCTGGTCCTGAGCCACCGCCATGATGGCGCGGCCCACGAAGGTGCGCGTGAGATAGACCTGCAGCACCAGGATGAGCAGCAGCGACACCAGGCATGGCACGAGCATGCGCAGCGGCAGGTCGATGAAGCCGTAGTGCAGGGTCGGCCCGATGTAGATCGCCTCGACGTAGCGGTAGTCGACGCCGAACACGAGGACCAGCACCACCTCGGTGATGAACAGCAGGCCGAAGAAGAACGCGAGGCCGCGCAGCGCCTCCTGGCCGCGCCGTTCGAACGAGACGTAGTAGACCTGATAGACGAAGGCGCCGAGCGCGTAGAATGCCGGCACCATGGCGATGCTGATGAGGATGGGATCGAAGCCGAACTGGGAATTGATGATGTAGGCGATGTAGGAGCCGAGAATGATGAAGGCCGGGTGGGCGATGTTGACGATGTCGAGGATGCCGAAGGCGATCGAGATGCCCGAGGTGACGGCGGCGTAGAAGCCCCCCAGCATGAGCCCGGCGACGATCGCGTTGATCAGGAGATCGAGGGGAAAGCTCATGGGCGGCCGGACGCGGGGTCGGGCGTCCGCGGCCTCTGCCGCGCGTCCGGCGGCGGCGCGCTCGCGCCCGGAAGCCTCATCCCCATGCGTTCCCCCCGGTTTTGCGAGCCCTTGTACCATGGCCGGGCGACGGCGCCACACCTTACCCTCCCCTGGAGGGGCCTGGAGGGGGAGGGTCGGCGAGCGAAGCGAGCCGGGGTGGGGTGAATTGCGAAGCAAGCGCCAAAAAAGATTCACCCCCAGCCGACCGCTGTCGCTTTGCGACACATAGACGACGCTCCGCGTCGGCGTTCTTCCTTACTAAGAACGGCGGCCGAAGGCCGCCTATGCGACCTCCCCCCTCCAGGGGGAGGTAAGGGCGCGTGTTGCACGTGTTTTGACTCACCGTCCGGTGCTCGCTAGCACAAGGGGGAGGGTAAGCATGGCCGATCTTCGTCGCCTCTCGATCAACCAAATCTGCGTGCTGCCGCAGTGGTCGCTCGCGCAGGCGATCGACGGTCTCGCGCGCCACGGCGTCGGCGCGATCAGCGTGTGGCGCGAGAAGCTCGCCGAGATCGGCGTTGCCGAGGCGAAGAAGCGCATCGACGGCGCCGGGCTTGCGGTCTCCGGGCTGTGCTTTGCCGGGCTCATCTCGTCGGCCGATGCGGCGGAAGCCGCCAAGGCGCGCGACGACGTCAAGCGCGCGATCGACGAGGCGGCGGGGATCGGCGCCGAATGCCTGGTGTTTCTTTCCGGCGGCGTCGATCCGCGCGAGAAGGACCTTCCGGCGACCCGCGCCCGCGTGCTCGACGGGCTTGGCGACCTCGCCGATCACGCGCGGCAGGCGGGCGTCGTCGTTGCGATCGAGCCGCTCCATCCGATGGCGTGCGCCACGCGCTCGGTGCTCACGACGGTGAAGCTCGCCAACGACTGGTGCGACGCGCTTGCCGCCGAGGACGTGTTCGGCATCACCCTCGACGCCTATGTCACGTGGTGGGATCCGGAATTGCCGGCGCAGATCGCGCGCGCGGGAAAGCGCATCCAGGCCTTCCACGTGAGCGACTGGCTGGTCGACACGCAGGATCTCCGCCTCGACCGCGGCATGCCGGGCGACGGCGTGATCGACCTGCCGGCGATCCGCCGCATGGTCGAGGCCGCGGGTTACGGCGGCCACGTCGAGGTCGAGATCATGTCGGCCCGCAATTGGTGGAAGCGCGACCCCGACGACGTGGTGCGGACGATCGTCGAGCGGTTTGCCACGGAAGTTTGATGGCGCGCAACAAACACAACCGTCATCCTGAGGAGGCCGCTCGCGTCGGCGAGCGGCCGTCTCGAAGGATGGCCACAAACACGGAGCATGCTGCCATCCTTCGAGACGGTCGCGCGCAAGAACGCGCGACCTCCTCAGGATGACGTTGGAGTTTGTTGGATGAATCTCGCGCTGTGGCTTGAGCGGGCGGGGCGCAGCTACGGCGAGCGGCCGGCGGTCGGCCACGGCACGCGCGCCACGCTGAGCTACGGCGCGCTGGCCGGGCGCGCGGCGCGGCTTGCCGGCGCGCTCGCCGGCCGCCATGGGCTCAAGCCCGGCGACCGCGTCGTCGTCGCGGCGAAGAACGCGCCCGAGTATCTGGAAATGCTCTACGGCGTGTGGCACGCGGGGCTCGCGGCGGTGCCGGCGAACGCCAAGCTGCACGGGCGCGAGCTCGGCTACATCCTCGCACATTCCGGCGCGCGTGTTTGTTTCGCCTCCGCCGGCCTCGACGCCGAGATCGCGCCGCACGCGCCCGCTGGTCTGGAGCGCCTTATCACCGTCGGCAGCGCGGATTACGCGGCGCTGTTCGCGGCCGATGCGATCAGCCCCGTGCCGCGCGGACCCGACGACCTCGCCTGGCTGTTCTACACCTCGGGCACCACCGGCCGGCCCAAGGGCGCGATGCTCACGCACCGCGTGCTCGCGGTCGCGAGCCACGCCTACCTCGCCGAGGTCGATCCCACCGCGCCGGGCGAGCCGATCCTGCATGCGGCGCCGATGAGCCACGGCTCCGGCCTCTACATGATGGGCAACGTCATGCGCGGCGCCGTCAACGTGGTGCCGGAATCGGGCGGCTTCGAGCCCGAGGAAATCTTTCGTTTGTTCGACGCCTGGCCGCAAAGCTCGATGTTCGCCGCGCCCACCATGGTCAAGCGGCTGATCGAGTGCCCGGCCGAGTGCAACGAAACAAACATCCGCACCGTCGTGTGGGGCGGCGCGCCCATGTATGTGGAGGACGCGCTGCGCGCGCTCGACCGGTTCGGGCCGCGCTTCGTGCAAATCTACGGCCAGGGCGAGAGCCCCATGACCATCACGGTTCTGCCCAAGGAGGACATCGCCGCGCGCGAGCATCCGCGCTGGCGCGAGCGGCTCGCCTCGGCCGGGCGGCCGTTCGCCTGCGTCGACGTGATGGTGACCGACGAGGACGACCGGCCGTTGCCGCCCGAGACGACCGGCGAAATCCTCTGCCGCGGCGACAGCGTGATGGCGGGCTACTGGCGCGACGAGGACGCGAGCGCGCACACCCTGCGCGGCGGCTGGCTGCACACCGGCGACGTCGGCGCGCTCGATGCGGACGGCTATCTCACGCTCAAGGACCGCTCCAAGGACGTGGTGATCTCGGGCGGCTCCAACATCTATCCGCGCGAGATCGAGGAGGTTTTGCTCACGCACCCGGGGGTGCGCGAGGTTTCCGTGATCGGCCGGCCCGACCGCGAGTGGGGCGAGGTGGTGATCGCCTACGTGGTGGGCGAAGCCGCGCGATCCGACCTCGACGCGCTGTGCCTCGGCGCGGTCGCGCGCTTCAAGCGGCCGAAGGATTATGTGTTCGTCGAGACCCTGCCGAAGAACAACTATGGGAAGATCCTGAAAACAGAGTTGCGCGCGCTGGACGCGCGGCGGAGCAGCAAATAATGCGCGGAGAGTTTGGCACGACGGTGCCGCGCGGGCTCCCTCTCCCCGCTTGCGGGGAGAGGGTCGGGGTGAGGGGGCTTTGAAGTAAGTGCACAACAACGAATCCCCCCTCACCCGACCGCCTTCGCTTCGCTTCGGCGGTCGACCTCTCCCCGCAAGCGGGGAGAGGTAAGAAAGCGCCATGCCGGATCGCCTGAAGGACAAAGTCGCGCTCGTGGCCGGCGCCGGGTCGATCGGCCCGGGCTGGGGCAACGGCAAGGCCACCGCCGTCACCTTCGCACGCGAGGGCGCCAAGGTGTTCTGCGCCGACGTCAACCTCGCGGCCGCGCAGGAGACCGCCGCGCTGATAACGAGCGAGGGCGGCGACGCGCGCGCGTTCAAGGCCGACGTCACCAGCGCCGCCGAAGTCGCCGCCATGGTGTCAGCCTGCCGCGACGCCTACGGCCGCATCGACGTGCTCGACAACAACGTGGGGATCGCCAGCCTCGGCGGCGTCGTCGATCTGCCGGAGGCCGAGTGGGACCGCGTGTTCGCCGTCAACCTCAAGGGCGCGTTCCTCGCCATGAAGCACGTCATTCCGGTCATGGAGGCGCAGGGCGGCGGCGCGATCATCAACATCTCCTCGGTCGCCGCCATCCGCTACACCGGGCTGCCCTATTCCAGCTATTACGCCAGCAAGGCCGCGCTCTCGCACCTCACCCGCACCACCGCGGTCGAGGTTGCCGCCAAGGGCATCCGCGTCAACGCCATCCTGCCCGGCCTCATGGAGACGCCCATGGTCGCCCATGCGGCCGGCTTCGCTGCGGCCTACGCCGCCGGCGGGATCGAGGAGATGTGGGCCGCGCGCGCCCGCCAGGTCCCCATGGGGTTCGGCGGCAACGCCTTCGACGTCGCCTGGGCCGCCGTTTATCTCGCCAGCGACGAGAGCCGCTACGTCACCGGCCTCGAGCTGATCGTCGACGGCGGCATCAGCCTGAAGTTCGCCTGAATCCCTCCCACGCGAAGTGGGCGAGGGTGGCGCCGCGTCAGCAGCGCCGGGTGGGGGCCTTTCGTCCGAATTAACAGGAAAATACAGGCCGTCCGCGGCCGATGCGGATTGCGATGAAGCTTCCTGCGCAGCCGCGCCGGGACTTTCGTTGCTCGAATTAACAGGAGAATACAGGCCCTCGCCCTCTGCCTTGGCCGCGGCCGGCTCCAAATCCTCCGGATCCTCGCCGCGCTCGATCGCGGCCAGGAAAGACTCCATCGGGTCGGGGCGGCCGGTCGGGCGGGGCAGCAGGCTCGGGTGGGTTTCGCCCCTGAGCTGCCGTCTCGTTTGCTCGCGCTCGCGCATCAGGGCGATGCGCTCGGCGATGCGCACGGCGCGGTCGACGCCCCCGAGCACGACCGGGAACTCGCGCACCGTCATCTCGCCGCGGCCGAACGCATCGAGCACGGTATCGAGCGCCGCCTGCGCGTCGTCCGAGCAGGTGACCGACGGCAGTTCGAGCGCGAGTGCCCGGCCGTTCCCCCCGGGCTTCGCCCACTCGGCGACAATCCGCATGGCGACGGCGTCGCCGCGCCCGGCGAGGTAGATGATATCGCCGGCCGCTCGTTCCGCCTGCTCGGCAAGCCTTTCTTCGCGGGCGATCGTCGCCTTGTTGCGCGAGCCGGGCGGCCGGCCGGCCGGATTGCCGCTTTGTCCTGGCTGGAATCGCATGACGCTACTCCTTCTATAATCGATATCGCATGAATGTTGTAATCTTTTAGTGTTGATCCGTCAACATCTATTATTGGGTTCAGAACTGCCGCTCGGGCGAGGTCAAAACGGCAAGGATCGCAGGCGCTTACTCTGCCGGGTGTAGGATCGAGGGCCACGCAACACGCGCCGTTGCCGCCTCCGTGTGGGGCGGCCGGCGCCGCGCACCGGCACCGGCGTGGGGGGTCTGGTATGAGATGAGGGCCTTCCAATTCATCTGGTTAGCCCCAACATCCCGCCCATGGATCAACCGACCGACCCTCGCCCGGCGAGGCGCTGCCCGATCTGCGGCAAGCCGGCCCTCCAGCGCTTCCGGCCGTTCTGCTCGAAGCGCTGCGCCGACATCGACCTCAACCGCTGGCTCTCCGGGCGCTACGCGGTGCCCGTCGTCGAAGAGGACGCGAGCGCGCGCGGGGAGGGGGAGGACGAGTAGCCGCGGCCGCGGCCCGCATGGCGCGGAGCGAAATGCGGGAATCCCGGATTGCGGCCGCTGCGCACGGCTCATCCGGGCTACAGCACGGGTAGACACCCCCGACCCATTGCCCGTATAACCGCGCCCGCTTTGCCGCCGTTCGCTTCGACTGTGGCGGCGCGGCGCCCAGGTAGCTCAGTTGGTAGAGCACGTGACTGAAAATCACGGTGTCGGTGGTTCAATTCCGCCCCTGGGCACCAAATTCGCGTTTCGGGACAAAGCATTACCCAAAGCTCGAAGCGTTCGTGATCGGCCGATTTTGTCGTGGGTAACAGATTGGGTAACAAGCGTGCGCGACTGTTAGGCCGACCCGCTACTTCCTAAACCGAAGGTCACAGGTTCGAGTCCTGTCGGGACCGCCAGCTAATAAAATCAATTACTCGATGCACGTTCCGCCGATCGTGCGGGTGCCACGATGCACTGTCAACGTGAG
>Ga0153928_1000408_pt1 | contig 21624 bp, 22 predicted proteins | sample TSNJ012MetaG_FD_106656 | JGI IMG/M metagenome (GOLD analysis project Ga0153928, IMG submission 106656) | Attine ant fungus gardens microbial communities from New Jersey, USA - TSNJ012 MetaG | ecosystem: Host-associated > Fungi > Mycelium > Unclassified | place: USA: New Jersey, Wharton State... | reverse complement strand
GCTGATTTTAGGGACCGGCTTCCCGGCGATGTGATGCATTACCTGGTTACGAAGCGTCTGGGCGCCGAGGTGGATTTCATTGTCAAAGGCGTAGACCCAAAATCTGGAATCGCTGCGGCCAGCCGGCTGGAGGCCATGGCCGCTAAGCGGCGTGAGTACTATTATGGAACAGACCGGGACGGCAACAACCTGCTGTACGAAGGCATTTCCGCCGAAGCCAGGGTCGTATCCGTCATCCGGGCAGGCATTTTTGTGGATTTGTTCGGGGCCGAAACCTATATCCCCCTGCGGGAACTGAGTTATCAGCGCTGGGTTGACGCCGGAAACCACTACCAGGCCGGCCAGCGCGTCCTGGTTAAAATTTTGGGCATCGACCGAAGTGACCGCAGCAATGTCAAGGTCTCCGCCTCAGTCAAGCAGGCTGGGGAGAACCCGTATGAAAAGGCGCTGCGCCGTTATAACGTCGGAAGCCGCTATGTCGGCACCGTCAGTATGGTGGATACCAACGGCGTTTTTGTTTCGCTTGACGGCGGCGTCGACTGTTTATGCAGTTATCCCAAACGCGGCCGTCCGCCGCGCGGCTCCCGGGTCACGGTCCGCATTCTCGGTATCAACCATGAGAGCAACCGGATCTGGGGAGCCATCACACATATGACAAACTAGATAACATCAGGAGGTAGATACTATGGACGATCGTTTGTCCCGCCAGGAACAAAAACGTCGCAAAGAGCTTTCTGACCAGGCGCGGGCAACTATTGTCCGCGCCCTCCCTGTGGAGCATGCAGATGATTCCTGCGTTATGCTGGGCTATGACGGGTTTTACCTGCAAATAGCCTTTTCCCCGCTGCATCCCCTGATGGTGTTTTACCTGGCGCGCGGCCTGGACCGCCCCAGTACCCAGAAAGACAGGCGGCTGATCAATGACCTGAACTTAAAGAGTGTGCTTGGAAGCCACGCGCTTAATGACGAGGTGGGATGCTATTCCTACCGGGTGGCGCATTGGCTGGATACCGAGCTTACCAAGACAAGGTTTTTGGAAATTCTCGGCCGTTGCACAGAGGAAGCTGCGCGGGGATACGGCCAGATCATGAAATCCAGGATATCATGAGTCCCATGTTCTGTGTACTCAGACCCGGTTTGTTGCAATTTCGGTTTCACTGCAGTGTAATATCAGTAGACTGAGAAATTCCGGTGACCCTATGGTATAATGGAGTCACCGGATACAATCAAACACAACCGTGTATACAGGCATATGGTCTCCGTGTTCAGTCTGCCAGACATGGCATTACAAAGGAGGTCTTTTATGCACTAATTTACAGACAGGAGGAGTACTTATGAAGAAACTAGCAATTGTACTGGCGATGATTTTATGTTTCTCGATGCTTACAGCGTGCGGATCTGGTGAGTCAAACCCTGAAGACACCAGTACAGAGCCAACATCCATTTCTGAGGACACATCTGCCACGCCTACGTCAGACCCGGATGATGAGAGCTCATCAAGCACCAGTCAGCCCGATACTTCAGAACCCAGTACCGACACATCTTCTGCTCCATCTGCCACACCCAAACCCAGCCAGTCCCCTTCCCAGCAGGGAGGCGGAAACCAGACTGGCGGTGGTTCCAATTCGTCATCGAATTCCGGAAACACCAACTCGCAGCCCCCGAGCACTACGACACCACCGGCGTCTGCCGCCACACCCAAGCCGGAGTCCACACCGGCTCCTACTCCGAAGCCAACGCCATCCGGTCCATTCGATTATCCGTTTGACCCGGACCAAATCGTTGCGGAGATGAAGAGCTATGGAGAGGGCCTTGGTCTCACATACGGTACCGGGTCCAGCAGCGGCCAATCGGTAACAGCATCCAAGAGTTACCAGGGCTCCACGCTCAAGAGCGGCTTGCAAAGCGCAATCAGCTTTTTACTGAGCGATAATTTCAAGGCGTATGGCGGCGAAACCCCAACCCATTTTAAGATTAAGTATTCCGGGAGCAGCGGCAGCTATACATTCACGATTTATTATTAAAACTAAATAGCGATAAAAAATCCCTCTGATTCGTTCAGGGGGATTTTTTATGCAATAGAATGAAAGGATGAAAAATCTATGAATTTGTCAAGATGCAAGGGTGTGGGCAAAAAGCTCACAGCCTTTTTACTTTGCGCATTAATGATATTCTCCATATTACCGACATCGGTATTCGCGTGGACCTCCAGCGAAGGGGTTCCCTGTGATGCGTATTATGGAAATTATATCGTTGGCTCAGACGGGGGCTATTACTATTCAGCGTCGAGCTACTATACCCTTACCTACCTGAACTCAGGCGGAACCAGATTCGATTATCACGCCGGCAATGTGGCACAGCGCCATTTTGTCCTGGAACTGAACAGCGGCGAAACCCGCTGGGTCTACTGCATTGAAAGCGGCATCGCTTTCGGTGATACCACTTACACCAGCAAGAGCCATGAAAACAGCTCCTATTTCCAGATGCTTCCCTATGAGGCCCAATGGGGCATCATGCTGGTCAGCCTTTATGGATGGCAGCCGGGCAAATCGGTGCCGTCCGCCCTTTCCGGCCTGAATGCCGACGACTATTATATGGCCAGTCAGGCAATCGTGTGGGAATATCAGCAGCAGATCCGCACCAATCCCACCAGCCGCCACAATAATGGCCAGGTCCGTGCGACTCAGTATTATGAGATCGTCCAGGGCCGGCCGGCTGAGCGCGCATATAACTGGATTCTGGAACAACTGTCGAAACACCTTACGGCGCCCAGCTTCACCTCCACTAATGAGGGCAGCGCACCGACACACAAACTGAAGTATGACCCGGATACCAAGCTCTATTCCCTCACCTTGACGGATACCAACAACTTGAATATCGACCTAAACCGGATATCCGGAAGCAGCGACATCACGGTCACAAGGAGCGGAAACAAGTATACCTTCACCAGCTCCAAGATGATTACGTCTCCGGTGCTCCTGAAGTATCAAAAGGATGTTCCCACCGTCAGTGAGGGTTTTCTGATCTGGGGAGATCCCGCAGGGCAGAAGCAAACCATGATGACTGGAGCCGAAGACCCGGTCTTTTTCTTTGCCAAGTTTGAAACCGAAACCTGGGGTACAGCCAAACTCATCAAGACGTCCGAGGATAACATTGTCGAGGGTATCTCATTTGATATCACCGGGTACGGGGAAACAACGCGGGTAACCACAGGCGCCGGGGGCGTTATCGAAACCAAGCTCTTGCCTGGTACCTATACCGTCTCCGAAGTGCCGGTCGACCGCTATGTAATACCGGCGTCCCAGACAATCACCATCCAGAGCGGCCAGACCACTACTTTCAGTTTCAATAATGTGCTAAAAAAATTCCGTGTAGAGGTGACCAAGACCGACGCCAAAACCGGGGTAGCCCAGGGCGACGCCTCGTTTGCGGGCGCCGTCTACGGCATCTACCATAACGGGGACCTGGTCGACAGTTATACCACTGACGCCAACGGGCAGTTTACGACAAAATATTACATCTGCAGCACAAACTGGACCATCAAGGAAATCAGCCCATCGGAGGGCTACTTGTTGGATCCGACGGTCTATACGGTCGGCGCCGATCCGAAGCTTTACAGCATTGAGCTGAATACTACCAAGAATTCCGTGCTTGAGACTGTGAAGATGGGTAAAATCCGTATCATCAAGCATATTGACAAGTGGGACGAGGACATTGATCCCGATGAGCAGGATCCCGGCGGTAATACGGGTATCATTGAACAGCCGGAAGCCGGCGCCAAATTCCAAATCTTCCTAAAGAGCGCCGGCAGCTATGATAACGCAAAGGCCACCGAACGCGATATCCTCGTGACAGACTCAGACGGGATGGCACTCAGCAAGGACCTGCCTTACGGCCGTTACGTGGTGCATCAGATCGAGGGCATGGAGGGCCAGTCATTCGTTCCGGATTTCACCGTTTTTGTCCGGGAAAATGAGCAGACCTATTCCTATATCCTCAACAATAACACCATCACCGGCAGGGTGCGCATCGAAAAGCATGACGCGGAGACAGGGAAAATCATTCCTCTCAGCGGCGTCGGTTTCAAAGTGCGCGATATGTCCACGGGCGAGTTCATCTCCCAGACTGTCTATTACCCCAACCCTGTCACGCATGAAATTTATTATACCAGCGACGAGGGCTGGCTGATGCTTCCGGATGAGCTTGATTATGGAAATTATGAGCTGATTGAGGTAGAAACAGCCTACGGTTATGTGCTTGATTCCACGCCGGTGCCTTTCAAAATTGACGGAGAAGATGCTGTGGTGGTTGTGGTTAAAAAGAACATGCCCCAGAAAGGCAAGATACTCATCTCCAAGACCGGTGAGGTTTTCTACAGTGTGTCCGAGACTGAGGGTATCTACCAGCCTATTTACGAAGTAACCGGTTTGGCAGGCGCCACCTATGACATCATTGCCGATGAAGACATTATCACCGGCGACGGCACCCTGCGTGCGGCCAAAGGCGATGTCGTGGACACCGTGACCACTACCGAGAATGGCGCTGAGAGTAAATTGCTTTATCTTGGCCGCTACCGGATCGTGGAGCGGCAGGCGCCGGAGGGCATGGTCCTGAATGGGGAGGAGTTCCTTGTAGAACTCACCTACGCGGGGCAGGAAGTTGAAGTTACCACAACAGATCTCAGTGTCTATAACGAGCGCCAGAAGGTTGAGATAGACCTTTTGAAGTCCATGGAGACCGACAAGCTGTTTGGCATCGGCCAGTCTGAAGAATACCAGGCAATATCCTTTGGCCTGTATGCTGAGAAGGACCTGTTAGCAGTAGATGGCAGCATCATACCTGCGGATGGTCTGATCGAAGTGGTCAGTCTGGATCCGGAGAGCATTGGGGTCGACGAAGAAACCGGCACTCTGCTTCTTACCGCGAAGTTCGCGAGCGACCTTCCGTTTGGAAGCTTTTATCTGCAGGAACGGACCACCGACGGACATTACAAAATAATTGATACAAAATTCCTGGTTCTATTTGAGTACCAGGGCCAGGATACTGCAATTGTGTCCATCTCAGCCAATGATGGTAAGCCCATTGAAAACGATCTAATCCGTGGCAGGGTCGCAGGCCTGAAAGTGGATGAAGACGGGGAAGGGCTTGCTGATGCCGTCATCGGAATCTTTCGTCCGGACACTAAGGAGTTCACGGAAGAAACTGCCCTGGTTGTGACCAAATCCGCTGAGGATGGATCCTTCTCCTTTGAAGACATCCCGGTAGGACATTGGGTCGTGAGAGAAATCGCGCCGCCGGAGGCTTTTGTTTTAAGTGATGAAATCCACCATGTCTATGTCGGTATGGATGAGCAGGTGATAAATATCCGTATTGAGAACACACTGATCCGCGGTACCGTTCAGCTGGTGAAGGTTGATTCCGAGTATCCCGATAAGAGACTTTCCGGAGCCATCTTTGAGGTGTACCAGGATGTCAACGGAGACAAAAAATTTGACAAGGACGATGTTCTCATCGGTGTTATGGATGAGCCGGATACAGGACTTCACGAAATGCGCGGTCTCATCTATGGTAATTATTTTGTCATCGAAAAACAGAGTCCTGAGAACTTCAAACCCGATACAAATCCTTACTATTTTGAAATTCGTGTGGATGGCGAGGTTGTCCGGGTGACCAACTCAGATGCAGATGGTTTTGTCAACGAGGCCATGAAAGGGTCCCTTAAAATCATCAAGACGTCCAGCGACGGCAAGAAGGAAGGCTTCACGTTCAAGGTGGAGTCCAAGGAGCTGGGATACTCAGAAACGTTTGTGACGGATAAGAACGGTGAAATATTCATTGAGAGCCTCAGAGTCGGAAAATACACCGTGACCGAAGTGCAAACAGACGCGACCAAAGGTTATAAGCTTCCAGATCCGGTAGAGATCGAAATCATTGCCGATCAAACCCTGGAGGTCCGCGTGCACAACGACAAGGTAACAGTGGATGTTCCAAAGACCGGTGATGATACCAATCTCATCTTCTGGCTCACTTTACTGGGCGCCGGTCTGGCCGGATGCGTCACAGCCGCTGTGCTTGCCATAAAAAAGAAAAAGAAAATAGCGGTTCCTGAGACGGAGCCGCCGGCAACTGAATAACAATCACCCTGGATACAGGCGTGCTGTACAGTGCGCCTGTATCCTTTATATTAGGAGGTCCACTATGAATACATTCATGAGATGCATCCTGCTTGTTCTGGCCATCACATGTGTTGGTGCGCTTGGCGCATTTGGTACGCGCTTTGTCAGGCGCAGGCGGCGTTTTTCCAGGACGCACTGATCCGGTCAGGGCCCCATAAAAGCGGGCCTTATTATATATCACAATATGGAGGTAGAATTAATGAGTAAACCGTTAAAAAAATCAATGGTATGGATCATGGCGCTGGCTGTTTGCTTCTGCGCCGCATTCCTGTCCACACCGGCAGTTTTTGCCGATACCAATGGTACGGAGCTTCAAGTTACCGACCAGCCGGAAAAGCTGGTCATCCAACTGGGGACGGCTTGGGCCGGAGTTGAATTTGAGCTCAAGACAGATGCGGGCCTTTACCCGCAACCAGTTGTCGTCAGCGCAGAAGGCGTTCTGAGTATGGAGCTTGGCGGCAGTAAAACATACACACTGAGCGCCATGAATTCCCCAAATTCGGCGCCGGATCCTGATGCTGCCACCTCAGCACCGCCTCAGGATGAAACGTCTCCTTCTCCCGATGGCAGCCAGCAGCCGTCCACCCCAAGCAGCGATTCCGAACAGGTAGACAATCCGGAACAGCAGGATAATTCTGAACAGACAGATACTCAGGATGATAACAGCCAATCCGGTGATGAGCAGGATAACAACCTCATTAAAGGGATTCCCAATATGCACCTGTTTATGTTCGCCGGCGGACTTATCGCATGTATCGCCGGGCTCGTGGTTATGTGGGTCGTGAAAAGGCGCAAAAGCAACCGGTACGACGACTCGGATGATTATGATGACGGTGATGAAGACGATTGATTTCCCAGACTGAGTCTGGAAAACATCAACACGGAATATTTGAAGTAATATTTTATATTATTATAAAATCACTTCAAATACACTTGACTTGTGCCGTGATCTATGGTATCATGAAGTCGTGGCAGAGGCTTGCGCTCAGGCTTTCGGTACGGCGGACGGTACCCCGGCGTCAGAACATGCCCCGCGGGCATGGAACCGTTACGGATTTTGCGCACTGAGCGATCCACACGGCGCAAGCCAAAATTAAATATTTGTGGCCGGAAGGCTGCTGAAATCTTACAGAGTCAACTTGCTGGTGAGACACCAATAACCAGCTACGTTGATTCTGTATGCCTTTTTAGCAGTCCTCCGGCTTTTTATTTTACATATAACGGAGGTGAGCACGATGAAAAAGAAAAAAAGAAGGAGGACGGGTGGATCACCCGGGATAAACAACATGCGTTGTCCTTACTGCGGCAGTCCGGTGGTGCTCCGTAGCGCCGATGGAATCTACCGTGAAAACAACAACGATACCAAGCTGTATGTTTGTTCGAAATACCCCGTATGTGATGCGTATGTGCGCGTCCAGGCAGGTACAAAAAACATTCCTCTGGGGAGTCTAGCCAACAGTGAGCTGCGCGCCCTGCGGATAGAAGCGCACCGCTATTTTGACCAGATACACCAGTCCGGGCTGATGAGCAAACGGGAGGCTTATTCCTGGCTGGCAAACGTTCTTGCAGCGCCTATGTCCTATGCGCATATTGGATATTTAAGCGAGTATTACTGCAAGGTCGTCATTGAGGAGAGTAAGCGGTTTATGGAAAACAACAGGGAGCGAATCGCCAGGAGGAATTCCAGGATCCAGATGCGGCTCCCAATGGCAGTGGGAGGTGAATAGCATGCATCTGAGCAGAGAACAGCAGCAACTGGTTGAAGATAACCTTGCTTTGGTGAGAACGGTTATCAGCGATAAAGTCCACGGCGCCGGCAGCATCGGTGTTTTCACCTATGAGGATCTGTACCAGATCGGATGCATCGGTCTGTGCAAGGCCGCCTATACCGATAAGTACCAATATGCGTATAATCGGAAAAATGCGTATTCCGAAGAGGAAACGCGCTTCTCAACCTATGCATACCGGTTGATCTGGAATGAGATCTGTACAATGCTGGGGTATGCCACAAAGGTGAGGGCGGAGTCAGTGCTTGACCCGGATGATGTCCTCTCTTTAGTGGAAATGGAACAGACCGGCATAGATGACGACATTGCGGATGCTGAATTTAAGGCTGCACTGGAAAGCGCGGTTAACAAGGCGGCCGAATCTGCCACCGGCGTAACGGCCAAAGGTATCCAGGCGCTTCAGTACATGGCTCAGGGATATACATCCACGGAAATTGCCGGCATGATGGGTGGCGTCTCCTGCCATCATGTGACCGCCTGGATATCCAAGGCCAGGAAGTTTCTCAAAAACGATCCGGAGGTGGCCGGCTTACTGCACACAGCATAAACAATGAGTCTGATGGAAGCTGTAGTTACCTCCGGTAGAGAGGTTTCAATGAAAGTGAAAATGATAATACGAAAATGGGCCGCACCTGTGTTGTGCGGCCTCTTTCTTTTTTTGTGTATGAAATTCGTGTTCATGATTGGATACGTACCCACAGCCTCCATGGAGCCCACCATAACGGCGGGTAGTTATATCCTAGGGCTGAGGATCCATGGCGAGCTACAGCGCGGAGATATCGTCATATTTAGGCTGGACGGCCGGAACCTTGTCAAACGCATCGCGGCCGTGCCGGGCGATGTTGTATATGCCGACGAGTCTACCTTTACTGTAAGGATAAACAGCATCCTGGAGGGTGCCACAAAAATAATAGAAGTGCCGGCGGGGCACTTCTTTATGCTGGGGGATAACCCGGCTGAATCCTTCGACTCCCGATACTGGGATAATCCCTTTGTCCATGAGGATGATATTTTGGCCAGGTTGTTTATGCAGTGATATGCTTATTTGGTAAGTATTGAGTTGTGTCGCACAAGTTTTACTAATAATTTTGAAACATCAGAGATGCTCTTCTGCATTCCATTACAAATCCAATATGACAAGATACCACTGCATCCATATGCCACAAAGTAGTAATACTCTTTTCGGTCAATTCCTCTTGTTTTAAAAAGACTATGTATGTCTGAATTGTTTGCCTGTTGAAAGCATACATCTATCATTTGCGCCATGAAATTTTTGTCTCTTGCAGCTATTGCAGAATAGTAGAAGTGGTTTTCTTTTATATTCATTAAAATCTCATCAAAAATATCGCTTAAATGTCCGGCCTTCATTTCTTGAACGAATGAACGGAATTCATCAAACGTTTCTTGCTTAATTTTTTCAAATAAATCAAAGCAATTATTAAAGTAGAAATAAAATGTTGAACGATTAATTTTTGCTGTGTCACAAACTTCCGTTACTGTTATTTTTTCAATAGGCTTATTATTGAAAATCTGTATAAAGCAATCTTTGATTTTCGTTTTAGTATATTGCACACGCGTATCCAAATGCGACATACATATGCCCCCCAAAATGGTTACCACTCTTTCACGGTCCGACAGTTTCACCAATACTGTTGGAATACTGACACTTATGCGGATATTGCTTGTTGCCTCAACTAAACACAGTGGTTATATTTAACATATGCATAGTAGGCTTGCAACCTATAAGGTTGTTACCTAATCTATTTAATAATATCATAGGAGGTAAATTTATGAAAGCAAAACTTATTAGGAGATCTGCACTTTCCTTAGCAATGGTTTGTGCGATCGGAGTCGCTACCATGGTCTGCCTGCCGGTACAGGCCTCCGCTGCCTCTTGGGCTACTACATATACGGAAGAGGCTAAGGCCCAGGCTAAAGAAGATGCAATAGCTAAAGCTAAGGCAGAAGCGGAAGCCAAAGCTCAAGCGGCCAAGGAAGCCGCGATAGCTAAAGCAGAAGAAAAATTGGCTGAGGCAAAAGCTGAATATGCACAGGCAAAGCTTGAAGCGGAAGAAGCATTGGCTAAAGCGGAAGATGCCGCACAAAATGCGGTTACGGTCAAAGAAAAAGCAGAGGCAAATAGGTTGGCTCTAATTGCTGCCACTAAAGAAAGAGCGGCAACAAGGGCTGAAGAGGCGGTAGTTAAAGCACAGGCCGCTTTAGAAAAAGCCAAGGCTAAGTAAAAAATCTATAAAATTAGTAGTACCAGAGGCCGCCCGCAGATTAGGCGTGCGGCCTCTGGTACTATTTTCGGAGTCATCCTCCGCAGCAAAGCAATCATCAAATGCCATGAAATTACAGTAACTTAGATGCATTTTACTTATAGCCGAATGCTTAAATCCGGCGTATGCCCTCCCATGCCGCATCAACTACGATGTGTGGGATAAATTTGGAACAGATTCTCTGGAAAAACGAAACCGGGCCGCAGGACACAACCTGCAGATTGAACCGGCTGCCCAGCAAGGCCAGATAAACGACACTGTGCGGCTTCGAGGCCAGCGGGAAATGGCGAACGGCAAAGCTGTTTTCGGATTTTTTTACCGTACTGATGAACTCGGTATCCTTGATCCAATAAGGGCAGGCGGCGGTCACATGGATGCCGCGGCCTATTACCTCCCACCAGAGCGCACGGCTGTATCGCAGCACAAATGCTTTGCTGGCCGCGTATACGTTGAGGCCAGGCAGGGGCTGGAAAGAGGAAGACGAGCAAACCTCAATCACCCGTCCACCCCTGTTTATATGGGGCAGACAAAGAACTGTCATCCGAACAAGCGCTTTACAGTTGAGATCGATCATCCCATCGTTATCGGCACTGGTGATCTCTGCATAGTTCCCCATCCGTCCGAAGCCTGCATCATTTACAAGCAGGCGGATATCAGGCTTTTCTGCTTCGAGCATGGTTTCCAGTTCCAGAAAACTTTCGTCTTTTTTGAGGTCAAGAGCAATAGGGCGCACTGGCATTTTTATGATGGATGCAAGCTCTTGCAGCTTGTCCTTGCGCCGGGCGATTGCCCAAATTTCATCAACTTTCTCCTTTTTGCTGATTTGATGAATAAATTCTTTTCCGAGGCCGCTTGAAGCGCCCGTTACAATCGCAATTTTCATGGCCGTTTCCTCCTTCTCTCACGCTTTTCGGTACATAACATAGATGGAAACCAATAATAATATGACCTCAAGATATCTATCTAGTACACTCCGCCGCCAGCCTTAAAGTTATCATTCGCGCCAAAACAGTCCTCAAACGCCAGCCATTTCACACCATAGGCATCCAGATAAAAACGATGTCCAAACTCATTTTGAACCAAACGTTTCTCGTGCAGGTGATACCATCCTCTGAGCTCCACACTTAATTCGATGTCCAGGGTAATGGGCTCTACCCATACTGTGTTTCTGTATTCAACCTCGATCCTTGTCAGCGGTTCGCCGGCGCCATACAAACTATATGCCAGAACTGGCGGGAAACCATATATAGGTTCTTGAACTGCAGCTATTTCCATGGTTTTGAGATCGGCAAACACCAGGGTGCGTTCCGCATTATTCACAAGACCCCAGCCATAAGAGACAGTCCATACCGGTACCTTGTGCATAACTGCTAAGGCTTCTTTTGATAAGGGCTTGGTCCAGTCCACCTGTACATCGTCAAACCCAAGCAGATAATGTACAGTGAATCCAGTGACCTCAGACATGAACATGAGCTTTTCCAGAGTCATCTGCCGCTTTCCAGTTTCCCAGTTGCCTACGGTCGTACTATCCACACCCATCTTTTCTGCCATCTGTGCACGGCTCCATTCAAGCTCTTCACGAACTTGCCGGTATCTGTTCTGCATATGAATCCCTCCTCATCAAGTATCTTTCCGCAGGATACCCAGATACTCCTCATATGCAAAACAGCGGTTCCTTTTAACGGATTCGGTCTGCTGTAGAATGCCAAGAGCACACAGTTTCTCCACAGCTCTTGACACTGTACTATATGGCATCGTAAGCTCTGCACTGGTTTTACGAATGTCAATGATCGGGCTTTTCTCAATGTAGTCGAAAACCTTTCTGACGTTTTTCGATGATCGCCCGACGCTATTAATTGCCGCCCTGTTCTTATCGCGGAGCGCCACCAGCTTGTCGATTGTCTGGGTGGCGTCTTCCGACGTCTGGTAAATTGCCTTTATGAAGAAACGGACCCATTGCTCATAGTTACCTTTGTTGCGCACCTCCATGAGGCGATCATAGTATTCAATCCGGTTCTGCTTGAGAAAATAGGAAATATAGAGTACCGGCTGTGTCAAAACCTCCCTTTGGCATAAAAACAGTGTGATCAGCAGCCGGCCAATGCGCCCGTTGCCGTCCAGAAATGGATGGATTGTCTCAAACTGATAATGAATTAAGGCAGCTTGAATTAGGATGTCAAGACTATCGTCATACTCATTGATATATTTCTCCAGCTCACTCATAGCAGATGACATGTCTTCCGGAGACGGCGGTATAAAGGATGCGTTTTTGATCGTTCCGCCAGCCGGGCCGATCCAGTTCTGGCTACGTCTGAATTCTCCCGGGCTTTTCTCTCCGCCTCGGATACCAGACAACAGAATCTCATGGGTTTCCTTCAGCAGCCGGTTACAGAGCGGCAGTTCATCCATTCGGGCTATTGCATAATTGGTGGCTCGGATATAGTTTAGGACATCGGCAATATCCGCATTTTGGTTCTCTTCCACTTCCGGATCCAAAATGTCATCTAAAGTTGCTTGCGTACCTTCAATCTGGGAAGACATGAGCGCCTCCTTACGGACATACATGGATACAAAGAGGTCGATGTCCGGGATACGGGACGATATGCCGTCCAGGCGGCCAAGGCTCCTGGCTGTCTTTGCAAGCAGCGAATAAAAGTCGGAGTCCATCTCTTGCAGTGATACTTTCTGCAGCGGAGTTGGAAGGAATGATTTGTATTGCATTTCGCCACTAAGCTGTTTGATATAGGTTCCGGATCGGTTTTCCATTACTTTCGCTCCTCTTAAACGGTTATACTGTCTTTAGTATACCACTATTATTTTCATTTAACAAGCTAAATGAAAATAATCAAGAAGAAATCTTAGGCCTTATTCTCAAGTCAAAGAAAATTGCTCTCTAAAACTTCCGATTATCCGACTTATAATTAAAAACTTCGATAAAAAAAGCGCCTTAACCACATTTCGGTTAAAGCGTTTTTTGGCGTGCAGCTAGAAATTCCTGATAAATATTGCGTGTATATAAATAGAACCAGATAAAAAGGAGGATACATATGAAATATAATTTAAAATTAAACCACAAACGAATACTTCTAAGTCTCCTGGCAATCGGCTGTGCAGTCGCAGTGGTGGTCAGTATTATTATGCTGATATCAAATACATCCGATTACAGCGAAGGAGCTCAGACTTACGATGATCTGACTCGGCATCTCACAGACCCGCCGATGGATCCTGATGCTCAAATCCCCCCAGACCCAGAACCAGATACTTGGCCATCGGTGGACTTTGACACTTTGCGCGCCATCAACCCAGATATCGTCGCATGGCTTATCTGCAAAGATACTCGTATTAACTACCCGGTGGTTCAGGGGAGTGATAACGATTACTACCTGAAGCATCTGTTTGATGGAAAACGAAACAATACTGGCTGTTTATTTGTTGACAGTAATAATGAGCCGGGATTCGTGGATCACAATACAGTAATTTATGGCCATCATATGAAAGATAAAAGCATGTTCTCTACGCTGATGGAGTATAAGACGCAGGATTTTTATGAAAAACATTCGCAGATGATCCTGCTGACGCCGGAAGGCAATTACACCATAGATCTGTTTGCTGGCTATGTAACGGATGTCAAAGCTGACAGCTGGAAACTCTGGTTTGCCAGCAATACTGAGTTTGAGAAATGGATCCGGGAAACGCAGTCGAAGTCCACATTTCAAAGCGAAGTAGAGGTCAGTACCACAGACCGATTTGTAACACTGTCCACCTGCTCCTACGAATTTGATAACGCGCGATATGTTGTGATTGGAAAACTGGTGCCAGCAGATTAAAGTGATATAGAATAGGTGTTTCGCATTTATGAGTATAAGATATATAAATTATTATAAATTTAACCGTAGACTTAATATACTTATTTGCATGCATCTTCGACTTCCTTTTTCCTGTATGTTTTTTACGATTAACATTTCTCAAACACTTCTCAAGCAAAACAGAAACATTTAGTTCGTATACTATGACTGTAAACAGATGAGAGAGCATCTGAAAACAATAATAAATTATGGAGGGTTTCTCATGAAAAAAAGCAGTTTTGTAGCCATGATCCTGGGTGTTATCAGCGGTATATTCTTAGCAATCGGTATGTGTATGACCTTGCTTCCCGAATGGAACGCATTCACGCCCGGCGTCGTGTTGGGGTGCATCGGACTTGTATTTGCACTGATAACTGTAATTGTATGGCGTAAGATGACAAACAAGGCGCCGATCAAGCTCACAGGGAAAACGATACTTACCGTTCTCCTCGGCATCGTAGGCGCGTTGGCTCTTGGAGTTGGCATGTGCCTGGTTATGGTATGGAGCCAGATCATCTGGGGTATCATCGTCGGTCTTGTAGGCATTATCTTACTTCTCTGCCTGATCCCAATTTGCAAAGGGTTAAAATAAGAACCCGGCCCATTGACAAAATCAAAGATTTCGAGTGGGTTCCCCGGAACCTTATTGTAAATACAATAAGCGTCGCCGCTAACAAAAAAATGAAATGTCTTAAAGGCCGGCTTGTAGAAAACGACAAGTCGGTTTTTAGACTTGATATTGTTCTGATAACAAATGCGGCACCAGAATAAACGTCAGCAAGCTTAATCCCATTGCCTCCAGTCCCGTAAAAAATCTCTCTATTGTTTTCATCATGCTATTCTACTCCTTTTACTTACAAAAAGGATAGTATTAGAACAATAGTTGCGTACGCTACCATTTTGTATTATAATGTGCTACGAGGTGATAAAAACATGAATCAAGATTTTTCAAGAATTGGGCGCAGCATATCCATAATAGACCGTCTGATGAAGATGTATTATGAAAAAGGTCTGGCAGAATATGAAATTGGCTGGGGGCAACAATTTTATTTAGAATTAATACAGGATAACCCCGGCATATCTCCGCAACATATGGCGGAATACCTTCATGTGGACAAGGCAACAGTTACGAAGGTTGTCAATTATCTGTGCAAAATTAATTACATTACGATTGAAACAGACGAAATTGATAAGCGTGTCCGGCATTTATACGCATCCCCTGTTGCTAATCCGGCGGTGGAACGGATAAAGGCTTTGCATAAAAAGTTTTATGAGCATTTAACAGAGGGTATTTTAGAAACGGATGCAGAGAAAACGAAAGCGGGTCTGGATAAGATGATATGCAATTTAAGTCAACATGTTTGGCATCGTATGGAGGCAGGCAATGGAAATTGAAACGCAGTCAGTTATAAAAAATCCTTTAGCAACAGAATCAATTGGGAAGCTTATGCGTAAGTTCGCCGCTCCGGCTATAATCAGCAATTTAGTAGGAGCATTGTATAACATAGTGGATCAAATCTTTATTGGACAGAAACTCGGTACACCGGGTAATGCCGCAACAAATGTCGTTTTTCCTTTAGTAATTATGATGGTAACCTTTGCAATGATGTTTGGCGTGGGAGGAGCTTCAAATATCAGCCTTCTTCTCGGGCAGGGCGACAACGAAGGGGCTGGAAAAGTAACCGGAAACAGCATCACTTTAATGATAATTTCCGGCCTATTTGTAAGCGTTATAGCGTTTATTTTTTTGAAACCGCTGATGATTTTCTTTGGCGGATCGGATACGGTATTATCGTATTCAATAGAATATGCGAGAATCCTTTTAATCGGATGTCCGTTCTTCATACTTGGCACTGGCGGAAGCCAGTTGATCAGAGCGGACGGTAGCCCTCGTATTTCAATGTTATGTAATTTAAGCGGAGCGGTTCTGAACATAATTCTTGACCCAATCTTTATTTTTGGTTTCGACATGGGGATGACAGGCGCGGCATTGGCTACAATTATCGGTCAAATTGCCTCTGCTACAATTGTGGTATTGTATCTTAGAAAGTTTAAATCCGTTCGGTTACGGAAAGAACATTTCAAACTCCAAAAAAATGCCGTATTCCCTATTTTCTCTTTAGGACTTTCCAGTGGAATGCATCAGATCGGTGTAACCGTTTATCACATTGTTATAAACAATGTATTAGTGCATTATGGAGGGTTATCAATATATGGGCGGGATATTCCACTAGCGGTCTCAGGCATTATCTCGAAAGTCAGTGTCCTTTTTAATTCTATTATTTTGGGTATCTCACAAAGCTGCCAGCCAATTATCGGGTTTAATTTCGGGGCAGGCAATTTGAGCCGCGTGAAAAAAACATATAAGCTTACTGTCATAGCAATAGCTATCATTTCCGCTATAGCTTTCTTATGTTATCAGCTTTTCCCGAGACAACTTACCAGCATATTTGGATCTGGAGACAAATTATATTTTGAGTTTGCCACAAGATATTTCAGAATTTTCCTATCACTGGTTATTATAGCGGGACTTCAAGTCGCAGCATCTAATTTCTTTCCTTCAATCGGGAAAGGCACGTTGGGCGTTTTCACATCAATGAGCAGGCAGACCCTCATTTTATTACCATTAATCGTCATTTTTCCATTAATTTTTGGAATTGACGGCGTATTGTATGCGGGGCCAATTGCGGACGGATCGGCCGGTATTTTAGCAACAGTCTTGGTTATTAGAGAAATGAAAAAATGGCCCGATAAATCAAAGGAGGTAGTCGGTAATGAGTAAGCGTATTATTACAGTCAGCCGTGAATTTGGCAGCGGTGGACGCACCATTGGCAAACAAATAGCGGAGCGTCTTGGCTACGCCTACTATGACAAGGATTTGGTAAAAAAGATTGCATCGGAAAGTGGGTTGACCGAATCCTATATTCTCGAAAGCGGAGAACACGCCAGCTCCACAAACAGTTTTTTATTTAATCTGGCTATCGGTGCGGAGCTGGAGAGCTGCAATCATTCAACTATAAATCAATTATACACGATCCAACACAACATCATTAAGGAATTGGCAGAAAAAGAACCTTGCGTTATTGTCGGACGATGCGCTGATTATATTTTGCGTGACAGAACAGATTGCTTGCATACTTTTTTTCATGCGGACATGGATTTCCGGGCGGACCGGATCGTCCGCTTATACGGTGAAACCCAGGATAAACCTGAAAAACGCTTGAAGGAAAAGGATGATAAGCGAAAGACATATTATAAGCATTACACAGGACGACAGTGGGGTATGGCACAAAACTATCACTTAACTCTTAACAGCGGCATTGTGGGAACCCCGCACTGTGTCGATATTGTAGTTAATATAATACAGACATATAATTGAACAAAACAGAAACAGATAACTTGTTAGGAGGATTTCCATGAAATCAATACTCTATACCATACAGGAAAGGCATTCAGTTCGATATTACACCGAAAGATCAATCGAAAAAGACAAACTTCAAAGTATCAGGAGTTACCTTGATGAAAATAAAAAAGGCCCCTTCGGCAGCGAGGTGCGGTTTGATATTGTAGATGCTACGGAGTACGAGCAGACAGAACTTAAAAGTCTTGGAACTTACGGAATGATAAAAGGTGCAAGGGTATATGTTGCCGGGGTTGTGGGGAAAAACGAAAGAGCAATGGAAGATTACGGTTATTGCATGGAGAAGAATATCCTTATGCTGACCGATCTTGGGCTTAGTACCTGTTGGATTGGCGGTTCGTTAAACAGAAGCGCGTTTGCGGGGAAAATGAACGCCGTGGACGATGAGCTTCTACCCGGAATTACGCCTATCGGCTACACGGAAGGCAAGAAGACTTTCACGGAAAATATGACTGCCATAACGAGTACCATATCCGGCAACAAAAGCAGAAGGAAGAAACCCGAAGCGCTGTTTTTCGATAAATCGGTTAGCAAACCGCTGGATTTGAATGCTTGCGGGCAATACGCCGCGGTACTCAGGGCTGTAATAGCGGCTCCATCAGCGATGAACGGACAGCCATGGAGGATTATCAAGGATACAGGCAGCACATACCACCTGTTTTTGAAAGAGAAGGATACAAGGTTTAATCATTATGGTGAAGTCAGATTTCAGCGTATTGACATGGGCATAGCAATGTGTCACTTTGAACTGGCGGCAGATGAACTTGGTATAAAGGGCGTTTGGCGAACGGAAAAGCCTCCGCTTGCGTCAGAAGATCTATCATATGTTGTCAGTTGGGTGGGCGAAGGATAACAAAAATCTAACAGTTTGGATCGAATTAATAATTCTCAAACAATTCTCAAGCAAAACTCAAACATTTAATTCATATACTATGCCTGTAAGCAGATGAGAGATCATCTGAAAACAATAATAGATTATGGAGGGTTTCTCATGAAAAAAAGCAGTTTTGTAGCCATGATCCTGGGTGTTATCAGCGGCATATTCTTAGCAATCGGTATGTGTATGACCTTGCTTCCGGAATGGAACGCATTCACGCCCGGCGTCGTTTTGGGGTGTGTAGGACTTGTGTTTGCACTGATTACCGTGATTGTATGGCGTAAGATGACAAACAAGGCGCCGATCAAGTTAAGCGGAAAAACGATACTTACCGTTCTCCTCGGCATCGTAGGCGCGTTGGCTCTTGGCGTTGGTATGTGCCTGGTTATGGTATGGAATCAGATCGTCTGGGGTATCATCGTCGGCCTTGTAGGCATTATCTTACTTCTCTGCCTGATTCCCATTTGCAAAGGGTTAAAATAAAAGCCGTTGCCGACAAAAAGCGAAATGCCTCAAAGGCCGACTTGTAGCTAAAAATCGACAAGTCGGTTTTTAGGCTTGATATTATTCGCTTATCCGATATATAATAATCTTACACCAAATAAGGAGGCGCTTTCATGGATGATTATATGTCAGTAAAAGAAGCTGCCGAAAAATGGGGCATTTCAGAAAGGCGCGTTCAAATTTTATGCCAGCAAAACCGCATAGCCGGTGTAATGCGATTTGGCCGTTCCTGGGTGATTCCCAAAGCTGCGGAGAAACCGCCGGATAACCGTTATAAAAAAATTTGAATTCTGCCCCCGACTTTAACATTTCTCAAACATTTGCCTGCTATACTCAAAAAAACTACCAATCGATGGAGGAAAAACTTATGATTAATATTCTTGTTGTAGAAGACGACGCGAAGCTAAACCAGATTGTATGTACCTATCTGAATGACCGTGGGTATGCCGCAAAGGGCTGTCTAAACGCTAATGATGCATATAACACCATGTACAACGCCATGTTCGACCTGGTTATTTCGGACATCATGATGCCGGAGATCGACGGTTATGAATTTGCCGAAACGGTTCGTAACATCAATAAAACCATCCCCATTCTGTTCATGACAGCCCGTGACGATATCGTATCCAAGCAGAAAGGCTTTCATGCCGGTATTGACGATTATATGGTCAAGCCCATCGACATGGATGAGTTGACCCTGCGCATTGAAGCATTGCTCCGCAGAGCCAATATCATGGAGGACAAAGCCCTGACTGTCGGGAACCTGACGCTGGACGCAGAGGCAATGACGGCAACGATTAACGGCGAAGAAGTCCCCATGACCTTAAGGGAGTTCAATATCCTGTTCAAGCTCCTCTCTTATCCTAAAAAGACCTTCTCCCGTTCTCAACTGATGGACGAGTTTTGGGGATTGGAGAGTGACGCCAGCCTTCGCGCCGTGGATGTGTATATCACAAAGCTCCGCGATAAATTCTCTGAATGCGACGGCTTTACAATCACAACAGTGCGTGGATTGGGATATAAGGCGGTTTTATCATGATCAAAGGAACGCCGGCGGAAAAGGATGCCCGTGTCAAAAAAAAGACAATGAGCTGGAAGCAAACAGTTATTACTTATGCTGCCATGTTGTTGCTTGTTGGTTTTCAGACGGGAATTATTGTTTTTCCCGGCTTTCAATCCATGAATGCATTTATTCAAACAGCTATCGTTATGATCTATTGGGCGATAGTCGCGGCAATATTTACATTCATAACGAATTGGCAGATAAGAGATGAATATGACAGGCCTATGCGAAAGCTCAGCGAGGCGACAAAAAAGGTGGCGGAGGGCGATTTTTCAATCTATGTCGAACCCATGCATACTGCGGACAAGCATGATTATATCGACGTCATGTTTTTGGATTTCAATAAAATGGTGGCTGAACTTGGCAGCATAGAAACGTTAAAAAACGATTTTGTGGCCAATGTTTCGCATGAATTAAAAACACCTCTCGCAGTCCTTAAAAATTATACGACCTTATTAAAAAAGGGCAATCTCTCCGCCGAAACCCAGGAGGAATACAAGGATACCATTATTGAAGCCACAGATCGGCTTTCTACTTTGATTACCAATATTCTCAAGCTAACCAAACTCGATAGCCAGACAATCGAATCCACTGCGGAGCCTTATGACCTCTGTCGCCAGCTGGCGGACTGCATATTACAGTTTGAACCATTGTGGGAAAAGAAAGAACTCGAAATTGATGTGGATATCGAGGACCGGGCGGTTATCACAGCCGATGAAAACATGATGGAGATTGTATGGAACAACCTGCTGTCCAACGCCATCAAATTCACCGGGCCGGGCGGTAAGATCGTGCTAAATCAGACGTCCGACACAAATACCATCACCGTCACGGTGTCGGACTCCGGATGCGGGATGAGTGATGAAACCATCAAACATATTTTCGATAAGTTTTATCAGGGGGACACCTCACATTCTCAGGAAGGAAACGGCCTGGGACTGGCCCTTGCATACCGTATTGTCGAAAAGGCCGGAGGAACTCTTTCGGTGGAAAGCCAGGTTGGAAAAGGCTCTATTTTTACTGTGCAGTTGAATGTATAATCACTTGCTTCTCTGAAATTAATATTTCTCAAACAATATAAAAGCAAAACAAAAACATTTCCGTCCTATAATGGGATTGCCCACTGAAAATATGGCTTTTTGATTACAACATTCGTTAGGATCGGGTACGAAAAGCAAAATTAATATTTCAGCAACACTTCTCAAACATTTCTCAAACAAAAAGGAGGTGTAATGTAATGATGGATAAAAGCTATGATACAGATAACAAAGGAGAGTCTGAAATGAACGGAGCAAACAAATCAAGAGATTTTGTTGGTTATGAATATAAAGACATCACGGTTGACCGCAGTATGGAATCGGTTTATGCTGATGGCTACCAGAATTTCGGCTGGAAGCTGGAGGAAAAGTCTGGTGTGGTTACCGGGATCAATTCCAGCTTCTTAAAATTTAAGCGTGATCGGAAGATATTGAATAAAGCTGAATTAACCCGCCTCCAGCGTCAGTTTGACGCTTGCGTGGGTGAAATTACGACTCTGGAAAAATCCAAAACGACCAATGCCATGATAGCTGCCCTTATGATCGGGCTGATTGGCTGTGCTTTTTTGGCCTGTTCTGTGTTTGCCGTTACCGCCGAGACTCCGAATATCCTGCTGTGCATCATCTTTGG
>Ga0153928_1000407_pt1 | contig 21762 bp, 16 predicted proteins | sample TSNJ012MetaG_FD_106656 | JGI IMG/M metagenome (GOLD analysis project Ga0153928, IMG submission 106656) | Attine ant fungus gardens microbial communities from New Jersey, USA - TSNJ012 MetaG | ecosystem: Host-associated > Fungi > Mycelium > Unclassified | place: USA: New Jersey, Wharton State... | reverse complement strand
TATTTTATAATGTATCCAGGATTCTTATTTATAGACGAAATTTTTGGGGAAAGGAAATTATGAAAGCATATAAGACTACTTATCAGGGTGGAGAAGGAGAAATCACAGAAAAAAAATCCCGTTTTCTTGCAGCAGTTCTCCCGGTGGAATCAGAAACAGAAGCAATAGAATTAATTGCAGAGATAAAAAAGAAGCACTGGAATGCCACGCATAACTGTTATGCATTTGTTATAGGAGAGCGTCAGGAAATTCAGCGATACAGTGATGACGGCGAGCCGCAGGGAACGGCAGGACGGCCTATCCTGGATGTGCTGCTGGGGGAAGGAATTCACAATACCGCTATCGTAGTGACGAGATATTTTGGCGGAACGCTTCTTGGAACCGGTGGCCTGGTACGTGCTTATACAAAAGCTGCGAAAGAGGGACTGAAAAACAGTATTGTAATAGAAAAACAAAGCGGTTGTCTGCTGAAGATGGAATCTGATTATAGCGGAATTGGAAAAATCCAGTATTTGTTAGGACAGCGGGGACTGTTTATCATGAATTCAGAGTATTCAGAGGTCGTAACAGTAGAAGCTCTGGTTCCGGAAGAGCAATTGGCATCCTTACAGGAAGATATCACTGAGAAGACAAATGGAAGAATAAAATATCTGAAAACTCAGGCGGTTTGCTTTGCCATGGTGAACGGGGCACCTGTGATTTTCATATAAAAGCTTGAATTATTTATCATTTAGGGTTAGAATGTAGAACAGACATTATAAATTGATTGAGGAAATGAAAATGAATAATATTTGTGAAGCACCGATTGGTGTCTTTGATTCCGGTGTCGGGGGACTGACCGTAGCCAGAGAGATTATGCGAAATATTCCCGGGGAACGTATCGTGTATTTTGGCGATACGGCCCGTGTTCCATATGGCAGTAAGTCAAAGGATACGGTTCTGCGGTATTCCAGGCAGATTATCCGTTTTCTGCGGACCCGGCAGGTAAAAGCGATTGTAATAGCCTGCAACACTGCCAGCGCTTATGCATTGGAAGAGATACAAAAAGAACTGGATATACCGATTATCGGCGTAGTTAAGCCGGGAGCACGGGTGGCATGCCAGGTTACCCAAAATGGACGCATTGGCGTTATTGCTACGGATGCTACCATTCAATCCGAAATATATACGGATTTTATATGCAACCAGGATGCCAACATCCGGGTGATTGGGAAAGCATGCCCGTTGTTCGTACCGCTGGCAGAAGAGGGATGGCTGGACGATCCGGTAACCATACAGATTGCAAAACGCTATCTGCAGGAGTTAAAAGATTCCGATATTGATACATTGATTTTAGGCTGCACCCACTATCCGCTGCTTCGTTCTACAGTTGGGAAGATCATGGGATGCCGGGTGAGGCTGGTCAATCCGGCATATGAAACAGCGTTGGAGCTGGCAAGACTGCTGAAAAGAGAGGGGATTGCCAATCCCGGTATGAATCAGGAAGAATCGGAGCATTATCAGTTTTATGTAAGTGATGCGTCGGATAAGTTTAAGCAGGTTGCGAATTCTATTCTGCCCTATGATATTGATACTACAAAACAGATTAATATAGAGGAGTACTAGAATCTATGACAAGCGATATTATACTAACCATAAAAGGGCTGCAGTTCACCGGGGAAATGAATGAAGAACAGCTGGAGGTTGTTACTTCAGGCAGATACTATGAAAAAGACGGCAAACATTATATAAAATATGATGAGGTAATGGAAGGAATAGATGGGACAGTTAAAAATTTAATAAAAATCAATGAAAACGGTATTGAAGTGACGAAACGCGGGCAGTTGACAAATGTACATATGGTATTTGAAGAAAATAAAAAGAATATGACTTACTATGATACGCCGTACGGAAACCTGCTGATCGGCATTGCGGCTACCAATTTCAATGTGAATACGCAGCAGGACCGGATAGATATTCAGGTTGACTATGCATTGGAAATTAATTATGAGTATCTGGTGGATTGTACCATTCAAATGAATATCATTTCAAAAAATAACAGACAGGCGCAGCTTTTTTAAATTAAGCTGCGCCTGTCTGTTAATCAAAGCAGATACGCGTAATACCCTAAAGGGCAGGCTTCCGCTTCGCTGCTTACTTCAGGGGTTAAAAAGCTAAGAAATTTTGCTTTTTATACGTTGGAAGAAACCTTGTTTTTTGACTGTTGTTTCCAGAGGAGCACGGACACCTTTGACATCCGTTATGTAGATACCGCTGACGACTGCTTTCACCTCTTTTTTTATGGGAACAGAGTCAAAGATTTTGGCATCGCAGACCAGAGTCATAATCCTTGGACCGACTTTGGCTTTCACAATAGGAAGTTTAGAGCCTCTCATCAATTTGGGTGTCTGGTCAATAACCATCTGGGGAAGACCGGAATCTTTTATTTTCAACTTTTTTTTATCAATAATCAGCATACTGACAGTTTGCTTCGCAGCTTCCATCTGTTCTTGCTGGAGCGCCTGCTTTTTTTGAGCTTTCTTTCCGAAAATATATAAAGCGATTAATAAAACGACAAGAACTGCCAACACTATAAGCAGAACAATTAAAAATGTAGACATGACCTACCTCCTGAGTTTATTTATGACGGTTATATTTTACCATTCTTTTTTTGAAAGTGCAATCTTTCTTTATTTTTTCTAAAAAAGTAATTAAAGAGTGGAAAATTAATAGAACTATGTTATAATGGGAAGTTGAAAGACCATAAGATAACAATTGAAAGGACAGACTCACGGGGGGGAACGAATGGAAATCAACGAAAGACAATCACATGCCAAAACCAGAAGGGTGAGAAGGAAAAGGCAGGTATTGGTCGGGAGAATAGTCGTTGTCGTTTTGGCATTGGCAATTATCATGTTATGTATTTTTTTATTTATGAAGTTTTTAGGAGAAGCAGAAAAGAATCCGAAAGATTCTTCTATGGAAATCACTTCTCAGGATTCTCAAAACGGGAACAGCACGGTAAAAGAAATTAATTTAGAAACAGAGTCGGAGACGGAGACAGAAACAGAAGAACAGACGGAAGCCGGCGAAGATTTCATTGCACAGGCTGACAGGCTGGCCGCCATGTATGATTATGATGGGGCGATTGATCTCTTAAAGAACTCAGGCATGTATGCCGGAAATAGTGAGATGGAGAAAGCGGTTGCGGGTTATGAAGCTGAGAAGGCGACCTGTAAAGAGTATCCGTTGGATCAAATAACACATGTATTTTTCCATACTTTGATTTATGATGCAGGCAAAGCCTTTGACGGAGACCGTAGAGAAGGCGGTTACAATCAGGTTATGACAACCATAGATGAATTTAATAAGATAATAAATTCTATGTATGAAAAGGGGTATGTAATGGTCAGCCTGCATGATATGGCAAAAGTAAAGAAAAACGGTACTGTTTCTAAGAAAAAAATTCTGCTGCCGCCAGGGAAAAAGCCTTTTGTGTTGTCCCAGGATGATGTCAGCTATTATCACTATATGGATGGTGATGGCATGGCAAGCAGACTGGTTCTGGATGAAAATGGAAAAGTAAAGAATGAATATATAGAAGATGATGGTTCCGTTTCCATTGGTGATTATGACATGATACCTTTGATTGATTCATTTGTAGAGGAACATCCGGATTTCTCTTACCGGGGATCGAAAGGGATTATTGCTTTGACTGGTTATGAAGGTGTTTTGGGCTATCGCACAGATGAGGTGTACAGGACCAGAGAAGAAAGCAGATTGGTGGAAGATCAGAGAAGGTTTTTTGAAGAACATCCGGATTATGATTATGATGCGGATGTTGCGGCTGCTAAGGAAGTTGCAGATGCCATGAAAGAAACCGGCTGGGAGTTTGCAAGCCATACATGGGGGCATAATGCGCCTAAGGAGATGGGACTCGATGGTTTTAAAACAGATACGCAAAGATGGCTGGATAATGTAGCCCCGATAGTAGGAGATACTAACGTAATCATTTTTGCATTTGGTGCGGATATAGGAAGCTGGGAACCGTACACTTCAGACAATCCGTTTTTCGCGTATTTGAAAGAAAAGGGCTTTCATATTTTCTGCAATGTGGATTCATCCCAGTACTGGGTACAGTTCGGAGAAGATTTTATGCGTCAGGGAAGAAGAAATCTGGACGGTTACCGTATGTTTTACAATCCGGAAATGTTGGAAGATTTATTTGATGCAAATGAGGTTTTTGAGTCATCAAGACCTACTCCGGTTCCTCCTATGGGATCGGCGCAATGAAAAGGTGTATTATTCACTAATGGTGAAATAATATAATTGGGAGTAAAGGTGTGGATAAAAAAAAGAGAGGATACACATATTATGAAAAAAAGGATTTTATTGGCAACTGTATTTTGTTTTATTATGATGGCAAGTGGATGCAGTAACAAGAACACAGAGGAGACGACGGCATCAAAGGGAGAGACGAGTTCTGAAACATCAACGGAAGCAACCAGCGAAGCAGCGGCAGCGGAAAGACCGGAATATAAAGCGCTGGATTATGTAACTTTGGGCGAATATAAGGGTTTGGAAGTTACGCTGATTTCAGCAGAGCCCACAGAAGAAGAGGTTCAGAAGCAGGTAGACACCCAGTTCCTAAGTGATGTTCAGACAAATGATAAAATGGAAAAGAAAGAAGAAGGCAAGGTAGCGGATGGCGATGTAGTAAATATTGATTATGAAGGGAAGGTAGATGGAGAAGCTTTTGACGGTGGAACTGATAAGGGCAGTAATCTGGAAATAGGATCTAACAGTTTTATTGAGGGGTTTGAAAGTGGTTTGATCGGTGTAGCAGTGGGTGACACGGTAGATTTAGACCTTACATTTCCGGAGGATTACCAAAGTGAAGAGCTTGCCGGACAAGCGGCTGTATTTACTGTGACGGTAAATTATATCCAGATAACGCCGGAAATGACGGATGAGATTATTCCGGAAATTTCAGATTTTAAGACAGTAGATGAATATAAGGAAAATATAAAAAATAGTCTGATTGAGACAATGAAAGAGAGTCAGAAGAATCAGCAGTTGCAGGATCTGATGGAACAGATTTATAACAATTCCACGATTAATGGGTATCCGCAGGAGATGATAGATTACAACGTGAATCAGACGATGGATTATTTGGAGACTTATGCGGTACAATCCGAAATCACGGTGGCAGAGCTGATCGAACAACAGTATCAAATGACAGAAGATGAGTTTAAAGAACAGCTGATTGACTCAGTGAAACAGAGCCTGGATCAGGAAATGCTGATAAAGGCGATTATTGAGACCGAAGGGCTTACGCTGACGGATGCAGAATATGAAGCAGGTGTGGAGAAGTATGCGACGGAACTTCAAGCAGAAAGTACCGAGGCATTTATTGAACAATATGGCAAATCCGTAATCGAACTTGCTATTTTGCAGGATAAAGTATTGGATCTTATTATAGAGGAAGCAGTAGTAACCGAAGCATCAGAAACGGAAAGTGAGACTGCAGCGGAGACAGCATCAGAAACGACAGCAGAATAATGAATCCAGTGTGCTGTATTAATCACCTTTAGTAAAACAAGGGGGGGGCGGTTGCTAAATGACCATGTTTGGTTGTTGGGTAACCGCTTCTTGTATTTTGAAAGATTATTAATTTGTACTTGCATTTTTCAAATACTATGTTATACTAGTTATAGAACAAATATACGTATGTAAGGAGGTAATTGTATGAATATTAGTAAATTTACGCAAAAGTCGCTGCAGGCAGTGAATGACTTGGAAAAGACAGCTTATGAATATGGGAATCAGGAAGTCGAACAGGAGCATTTACTTTACAATCTGCTGAATCAGGAAGACGGTCTGATACTGAAGCTGATTGAGAAAATGGAGATTAATAAAGAGCATTTTATAAATAATTTGACAAATGCCCTGGAGCGGAGAACGAAAGTCAGCGGAGCCCAGGTTTATATAGGGAAGGATTTGAATAAGGCTCTTGTGAGTGCGGAAGAGGAAGCAAAGGCTATGGGAGATGAATATGTTTCCGTAGAGCATTTGTTTTTGGCATTGTTAAGATTTCCAAATCCGGCACTGAAGGCACTGTTTCAAGAGTATGGTATTACAAAAGAAAGATTTCTTAAGGTTCTGTCTACTGTTCGCGGTAATCAAAGAGTTACCGGTGACAATCCGGAAGCGACTTATGATACTTTGAATAAATATGGGCAGGATTTGGTTGAGAAAGCCAGGGATCAGAAGCTGGATCCGGTGATCGGGCGTGATGCGGAGATACGAAATGTGATACGGATATTATCACGTAAGACTAAAAATAATCCTGTATTGATTGGTGAACCGGGAGTTGGTAAGACAGCAGCGGTAGAAGGTCTGGCGCAGCGCGTGGTACGCGGTGATGTGCCGGAAGGGCTGAAGGATAAGAAAATTTTTGCTCTTGATATGGGGGCTTTGGTGGCCGGCGCGAAATACCGTGGTGAATTTGAGGAACGGCTAAAGGCTGTACTGGAAGAAGTAAAGAAGAGCAACGGGCAGATCATACTTTTTATTGATGAATTGCATTTGATTGTGGGGGCTGGTAAGACAGAGGGAGCTATGGATGCAGGCAACATGTTGAAGCCAATGCTGGCTCGTGGGGAACTGCATTGTATCGGAGCGACTACTCTGGATGAGTATCGGCGGTATATTGAAAAAGACGCTGCCCTGGAACGGCGTTTTCAACCGGTTATCGTGGATGAACCCACGGTAGAAGATACCATATCTATTTTAAGAGGTCTGAAAGAGCGCTACGAAGTATTTCATGGTGTGAAGATTACCGATAGTGCGCTGGTAGCGGCAGCTACTTTGTCGCATCGGTATATTTCGGACAGATTTTTGCCGGATAAAGCCATTGACCTGGTAGATGAGGCCTGTGCGCTGATTAAGACAGAGCTGGACTCTATGCCGGCAGAGTTGGATGAACTGCAAAGACGCATTATGCAGATGGAGATTGAAGAAGCCGCACTTAAAAAAGAGACGGATAAGCAAAGCCTGGAACGTCTGGAGTATCTGCAAAAGGAACTGGCAGAACTGCGTGATGATTTTAACAGTAAGAAAGCCAAATGGGATAATGAGAAGCATTCAGTGGAAAATTTATCGAAACTGCGTGAACAGATAGAAGAGATGAACAAAGAGATCGAAAAAGCCCAGCGGGATTATGATTTAAACCGGGCGGCAGAGCTTCAATATGGAGAACTGCCTAAACTGCAGGAACAGTTAGCAATGGAAGAAGAGAAAGTGAACAGCCGTGAACTTTCCCTGGTACATGAAAGTGTTACAGAGGAAGAAATCTCTAAGATTATTTCCAGATGGACAGGAATTCCCGTAGCAAGGCTGACCCAGGGTGAGCGCAGTAAAATATTAAGTCTGGATAGGGAGCTGCACAAAAAGGTGATTGGACAGGATGACGGTGTGACAATGGTCTCAGATGCCATTATTCGTTCCAAGGCAGGTATTAAGGACCCTACGAAGCCAATTGGTTCCTTCCTGTTTCTGGGTCCCACAGGTGTGGGAAAGACAGAACTTGCCAAGGCTCTTGCTGCAAATCTGTTTGATGATGAGCAGAATATGGTGCGGATTGATATGAGCGAATATATGGAAAAATATTCTGTTTCGAGGCTGATCGGAGCGCCTCCCGGATATGTAGGATATGAGGAGGGCGGTCAGTTGACGGAAGCAGTCCGCAGAAAGCCTTATTCGGTAGTGCTTTTCGACGAGATTGAAAAGGCTCATCCCGATGTATTTAATGTGCTGCTTCAGGTATTGGATGATGGACGTATTACAGATTCCCAAGGGCGTACAGTGGACTTTAAGAATACGATTTTGATTATGACATCCAATATTGGCTCAGCATATCTTTTAGAGGGAATTAGAAAAGACGGGGAAATCAGTGAAGAGAGTGAACAGATGGTTATGAATGACCTTCGCAGCCATTTCAGACCGGAATTCCTGAACCGTCTGGATGAGATCATTATGTTTAAACCGCTGACAAAAGAAAATATCAGTAGTATTGTAGATTTGATGATGACCGATTTAAACAGACGTCTGGAGAACCAGGATATTACTTTGGAATTGACAGAGGCGGCAAAAGATTATATTATAGAAGGCGGCTATGATCCGGTTTACGGAGCAAGACCATTAAAAAGATTTTTACAGAAGAATGTGGAAACCCTGGCTGCCAAATTGATTCTTTCCGGGACGGTTGGCGCAGAGGATACCATAGTGCTGGACGTTCAGAATGGGGAACTGACAGCGGTAAGGAGATAAAGATGATACCTAAAGATCCGATGATATTACTCAGCTATGTAAATACCCTGCTTCGGGATTACTATGATTCTATAGATATGTTATGTACCAGCCGGGGGCTGAATAAGCTGCGGCTGGTGGAACAGATGAAAGAGATTGATTATCGTTATGATGAAGAAACGAATCAGTTTATCTAGTGCTGCCTGGCGTAATGTTTGACTTCTATTTTATTAGCTTATACTATATAATAATAAAAACTCTTTTAATACTGGAGAAATGAGGTTGAATATGAACTTTTTTTATAGAATGCTTTGCGGGTTTTTCTTAGGTGTCAGTGTAGTTGCACCAGGGGTAAGCGGCAGCGTTATGGCAGTTATGATGGGGATTTACCGTGATCTTATTAAGATTATTTCAAATCCCTTTAAAAATTTGAAAAAGAACTTTTTCTACCTGCTGCCAATGGGGATCGGAGCGATTTTGAGTTTGGCAGTGTTTGTTAAATTATTGTCATTCTTATTTGAAAATTATCCGGCGCAGTCACGTTTTTTGTTTATGGGTTTAATTGCGGGCGGATTACCGACTATGTTTAGGCAGGCCCGTGGAGACAAGTTTAAGTGGCAGCATTTGACAGGGACGGTGATTGCTTTTGCAGTTGCAGGTACCGTAGGTTTGCTGGCACGCTTAAGCGGTGATACTGCGGAGGTCGGAAATATCAGCATGATATATCTTTGTATATCCGGATTGGTTGCAGGTGCGTCCAGTATGGTGCCGGGCATGTCGGTGTCCATGATATTGATGTTGTTTGGTGTTTATGATTTTCTGCTGAATGCAGCATCCGGCTTTACATCAGATATTATGTACACTGTTTCTATTGCTGCTCCTGTTGGAATCTGTTTCGTGGCAGGGATGGTGGCATTTTCCAATTTGACAAAGATTGTTTTTGAAAAACATGAGCGTTTTGCCTATTCTATGGTTTTGGGTTTTATGTGCGGAACTCTGACAGCAATTTTTCCAAATACAATGCCGGATACTTATGGTGGTTTCTTAGGATGTATTATTATGTTTATTGCAGGATTATATGTTTCGGGGGTGTTCGAGTATCTTGGGAAAAAGTTTCATGTAGATGAATGATACGAAGTACGCCATACAATCTAAAGTCAGCCTTGAATAGTAAATAATCCAATACTTTTAACTTAATCAAGGCTTGACATATCAAAAATCATATGGTAGCCTATCTGTTACATAGACAAAAACGCAGTGACGAAGAGAGTAAATTTGCCGAAGCATTACAGAGAATCCCGATAAGCTGAGAAGGGAGTGTGAAGACAGGTTGAAAATGGCTTCTGAGTGGTGCACCGAACATGGCGACATGCAAGGCTGCAACAGGGATCGCCTGTTATAGCGGTAGAGTGTAACAGCACTTATTGAGGTTCATTTTGTGAAAAATGGATAAATTGGAGTGGTAACACGGGTGATCATCGCTCGTCTTCTTTTGAGAAGGCGGGTTTTTTTGTCTTACAGGAAATTCTTCCTGTAAGACAATAAACCTTCCGGGGGATGCGCACTGCGGCTGCAGGGTAGATGTCGCTATGCGACCGCCGCAGGCGCAAGAGTTTGCAAAGCAAACTCTTATTCAGATCCCGTATAAGAAAGTGAGGAAAAGAAAAATGGAAAAGAAAAATTTTTACATGACAACAGCGATTGCCTATACATCCGGTAAGCCGCATATTGGAAATACTTACGAAATTATTTTGGCGGACAGTATTGCCAGGTTTAAGAGAATGCAGGGTTATGATGTGTTTTTTCAAACGGGAACGGATGAGCACGGACAGAAAATTGAAATGAAAGCAAAGGAAGCAGGCATTGAACCAAAGGAATTTGTGGATCAGGTGGCAGGTAGGATTAAGGGGATTTGGGATATGATGAATACCTCTTATGATAAATTTATCCGTACTACGGATGACTGTCATGAGAAACAAATTCAAAAAATTTTCAAAAAGCTTTATGATCAGGGGGATATTTATAAAGGTTATTATGAGGGCATGTACTGTACGCCCTGTGAATCTTTCTTTACGGAGTCTCAGTTAAAAGACGGAAAATGTCCGGATTGCCAAAGGGAAGTTCAGCCTGCCAAAGAAGAGGCATACTTTTTTAAGATGAGTAAGTATGCGGACAGATTAATCGAACATATCAATACGCATCCGGAGTTTATTCAGCCCGTATCCAGAAAAAATGAGATGATGAATAATTTCTTGCTTCCTGGTCTGCAGGATCTTTGTGTATCCAGAACGTCCTTCACCTGGGGAATTCCGGTCAGCTTTGATCCGAAACATGTGACATATGTGTGGCTGGATGCTTTGAGCAACTATATTACAGGTATCGGCTATGACTGTGACGGTGAAAGCTCTGACCAATTTAAGAAAAACTGGCCGGCAGATTTACATTTAATTGGTAAAGATATCATTCGATTCCATACGATTTACTGGCCTATATTCCTTATGGCCCTTGATTTACCGTTACCGAAGCAGATTTTCGGGCATCCATGGCTGCTGCAGGGCAGTGGAAAAATGAGCAAGTCGAAAGGGAATGTACTGTATGCGGATGATCTGGCAGGTTTCTTTGGGGTAGATGCGGTACGCTACTTTGTACTTCATGAGATGCCGTTTGAGAATGATGGTGTCATTTCCTGGGAACTGATGGTAGAGAGGATAAACTCTGATCTTGCAAATACCCTCGGTAATCTGGTAAATAGAACCATATCTATGTCCAATAAATATTTCCAGGGTATCGTATCCGATAAGGGAGCGGCAGAACCCGTAGATGAAGAGTTAAAAGCAGTAGCTTTAACTCTGCCGAAAAAAGTGGCCGAAAAGATGGAAGAGTTACGTGTAGCAGATGCCATATCAGAAATTTTTACTCTTTTCAAACGCTGCAATAAATATATTGACGAAACCATGCCCTGGGTGTTGGCAAAAGAGGAAGCAAAGCAAGACAGACTTGCCACCGTGCTCTATCATTTAGTCGAGAGCATCCGCATCGGTGCTACCCTGTTAGAGCCTTTCATGCCGGAAACTGCAAATAAGATCCTGGGTCAGCTTCAGACCGAAAAGTGTGGTCTGGATGAAATGGATACCTACGGTCTCTACAAATCCGGTACTAAGGTTACGGAAAAACCGGAAATTCTGTTTGCACGTCTTGATTTGGATGAAGTGCTTGCAGAAGTAGCGGAGCGCTATCCGGAAAATGCGGAAGAAGCAGCAGACACAGAACCGGTCATTGATATAGATCCAAAGGCCGAAGTCACATATGATGATTTTATGAAAATGCAATTTCAGGTAGGTGAGATCATTTCCTGCGAAGCAGTAAAGAAATCCAAAAAACTGCTTTGTTCCCAGGTACGGGTAGGAAATCAGGTAAAGCAGATTGTATCCGGTATCAAGAAGAATTATTCCGCAGAGGAAATGGTGGGTAAAAAAGTAATGGTGCTTGTGAACTTAAAACCTGCCAAACTGGCGGGAGTATTGTCTGAGGGAATGCTTCTATGCGCAGAAGATGAAAACGGTGAACTGGTATTGATGATTCCGGAAAAGAAAATGCCCTCAGGTGCTGAAATCTGCTAAATAATGATAGAGAGCAGCTTCCTGTTGCACAAGATGATCAGGATCCGGCCGCAGCCTCTGCCGCCGGATCTTTAAATTGGTAAATCCGGTTATAATCTTTTGTTTCCGGGTTTTTTACCGTTTCCGAGCGGTTTTGAGAGAGAAAGCGTGTGAGTTGATAACAATCCACCCAGATTTCATTGACCCCTTCTTTCTGAGATTCATCAAAAATCAATTGAAGTCCCCAATGCAAATGTGTTTCATCAATGTTATTTACATTTTCAGTAGTGCTGTACCCCGTGTGCCCCATATACCCGATGACATCTCCTGCCTGCACGATACCGCCTTCTTTCAGGGACTTATGATATGGAAAATTCTGACGCAAATGGGCATAATAGTAGTACCGCTTTTTATCGAAACTACGGATTCCAAGGCGCCAACCTCCGTACTGATTCCATCCGATCGCTTCCACATAGCCGGATTCGATGGCTACGATAGGAGTGCCTACCAGCCCCATCATATCATGCCCCAGATGCTGACGTTTGTAGCCATAAGAGCGGGAACTTCCGAAATCATCATAATCTGAATAGCTGTAGCCTTTCGCTATGGGCGAGTATGCTTTCAAACCATAACGTTTTTCCCATACTTTAGAAATAGTTTCAGATTCAGTTTCGGATTCAGACTCAGGTTCTGTTGCAGGGTCAGTGTCTTTGGCTTCGGACGATATCGGAACCTGAATTTTATATTCACCTACAAATCCGCCCAGAACAGCGCCATAGGCTTCCAGATAATAATCGTAATACTTCATATCTTCCGTAAGAGATTGCATAGTAGCTTCCTGAGACAACAGCGTTTCACTCAGTTCAGTAAGATCCTTTTCTTTATACTTTGAAAAATCTCCCCCGTACTTTGTGCCCAGATATGCAAGGAGTTCTATCCAATCCAGATGCAGCGGTTTTCCATAAGTTTCAATATCCAGTGTATAAGCGGCTTTCAGGGCTTTACTGCAAACATTAAAATCGACCCACGTAATATAATCCTTTTTATTTGTTTCGCTATCCTGCTCTGACTCTTCATTAATCGAAAGTGCATCTACGCCATAGAGAGAAGGCAAAGTTGGAGTAGAGGACCTTCTGACATAATATTGGTATATATTAGTGATACATAAAAACAAAAGCAGTATAACCTCAAGAAAAATAAAAAACTTTATAGTTGGTTTTTTCATCATAGCTCCTATAACATGATCTTCGTACAGTTCAGCCTGCATAACTAATCTTGTTACAGTTCAGCCATGCAAATTTTCAATGACATGTGCAGGAGAAAGCTTGCTTTCGTATGCATATGTCGTTGAAAATTTATTTGGCGCTCTGCCAAAGCGAGATGCAGTGAAGCGAAATTGAGCTTATGGCTGAACTGTAACTTAATCTTAAATATTCTATGATTTTAATACTGTAAATAGTCTAAAAATATGATAAGATAAAAAATAAAAGGAGACATATTCACATGATATTTGAAAGTCATGCCCATTATGACGATGAGGCATTTAATGAAGATAGAGACCGGCTGTTGACCGGCATGCCGGATGCCGGTATCGGGTATATCGTAAACATTGGATCAAGTCTGAACAGTGTAGAGGCAACTGTCAAGCTGATGGAGCAATATTCTTTTCTCTATGGAGCCCTTGGAGTCCACCCGGATGAGGTGGGAAGTTTGAATTCAGAAAAGCTGGATTGGCTGAAGAAACTGCTTGGTCATGATAAGGCAGCAGCAGTAGGAGAGATAGGTCTGGATTATTACTGGGACAAGGAGTCTCATAAGCAGCAGAAAAAGTGGTATGGAGAACAGCTGCAGTTGTCGAAAGAAGTAAATCTTCCGGTAGTCATACACAGCAGAGATGCCGCCAAAGACACGCTGGATATCATAAAATCAGAACATGCAGGAAGTACAGGAGGAGTGATCCATTGCTTTTCAAATTCAAAAGAAATGGCCCGCGAGTACCTGAATCTGGGATATTATATTGGTATCGGCGGTGTAGTCACGTTTAAAAATGCAAAAATGGTAAAAGATGTAGTAAAGTATACACCTCTCGATCGAATACTGGTAGAAACAGACTGCCCTTATCTGGCGCCCGTCCCTTACCGGGGCAAACGTAATTCTTCGCTGTATATACCGTATATTTTAGATGAAATTGCCAGGATCAAGAAGGTCTCGCCAGAGGAGGCAGAACAGGCAACCTTTGAAAATGCAATGCAGATGTACCGATTATAAATAGAAAATGAGGTAACCATGGAAAAATTAGCAAATCCCCAAAAAACCATTGATATCATAAAAAAATATGAGTTTGCTTTTCAAAAAAAATTTGGACAAAATTTTCTGATCGATGCTCATGTATTAAATAAAATCATCACATCCGCAGAGATAACAAAAGAGGATTTTGTATTGGAAATCGGTCCCGGCATCGGAACCATGACCCAATATCTTGCCGAATATGCAGACCGGGTAGCAGCCGTTGAGATTGATCAGGCGTTGATTCCCATTCTAAAAGAAACCCTGAACGCATATCCAAATGTGACCATATACCATGAAGATATCTTAAAGATGGACATTATGAAGCTGGTGCGGGAGCAAAATGAAGGGAAACCTGTAAAAGTAGTGGCAAATCTTCCCTACTACATTACAACACCCATTATTATGGGACTTTTTGAGAGCCATGTGCCGATAAAAAGCATCACAGTAATGGTGCAAAAAGAAGTGGCCCAGCGTATGCAGGCAGTTCCGGGTACAAAAGACTATGGGGCATTATCCCTTGCGGTCCAGTATTATGCTGCCCCATACATTGTGGCAAATGTACCGCCCAATTGCTTTATTCCACGTCCCAATGTAGGCAGTGCAGTGATACGGCTGACCCGCTATGAACAACCAATGGTTCAGGTAAAGGATGAAAAACTGTTATTTCAAATCATTCGTGCCTCTTTCAATCAGCGAAGAAAAACGCTGGTAAATGGACTGAATAATTCACCTGAAATTAAATTATCGAAAGCACATATTTCAGAAGCGATTGAAGAGCTTGGGGTTTCTTCCGTCATACGTGGTGAAGCATTGACGTTGAAACAATTTGGGGAACTTGCAGATATACTATATTTTAAGATGAATTAGAGTAGTCAACTATCAGCCCTTTATCCTTATATTTCTTTCGGAAGGCTAAATAAAGCTGCAAGTTCCCCATGATGATGGGAATCGATGTCAATATATCCATTAAGTGAGAATAAGATTTCCTCATTCAGTGCCGCTCCTTTTTTTGAATTCAGCCAATTATAGATCAAATTGCAGCAGGTGTGGATGTTTTGTGAATATAAAGCAAAACGAGGGCTTAGTTCTCTGACGAGTAGATTGATTTCTGAATCAAACAAATGAACACTTGGAAGTATACGAATCTTATAGGCTGATTTCCAGTATTCTAAATGGTTTTTGCTTTTTATCAATTCCTTAAGACGGTGCTGCATTTTTTGAGCATAATCTGGAATTTCGTAAGGAGTCAGGTTTATGATCTCTTCAATATGCAGATTCCTTCCTGCAAATTCCATATCCATTTGATCTGCCGGAAGTGAGTAGAGGAACTGCTTTAAAACGGCGATATTAGTATTATTGGAAGATACCGTGGCAGACAGGATTTTACCCCATAAATATTGGCGGTATTCTGTCATGGGTATGCCATGTAAAAATGTTCCCCAAAGATAAAGACAAACCAGTTTTGCATCGCTTGCGGAATCACTAAAATAAGAGCGTACGGATTTGTCAGGAAATATCATACTGCAGAGAGCAGTGGAAAGATCTTGATAAGATACCATGAGTGGAAGCTGTTTTTCTAAATCAATGAGACAGGCAATCTTTTCCTTTAAAAGTATATGATCTTTTTCTAATTGTTCGATTTGTTTTTGCAAATAAACGTGAGCAGCGCTTGGATACTGCAATATAGAATGGATATCTTTAATAGAGAAGTTCATTTTTCGTAATTGCTGCAGCATCTTTAGTTTTGTGATATCTTGTTCAGAAAAGATGTAATAGCCATTGGATGTATTGATCTTCGGAGAGACCAGCTGTTCTTCTATGTAATAATAGATAGTACGTTTGCTTAAACCGGTTTGTCTTACGACTTCGTTTATTTTCATATCCGTTATCCCCATTTTAAATCTTAACTGTTACCCAGGTGTACACTTTCCGATAGGATATAATCCATCATTTTTCGATTTGAGAGTGATTATCATTAGTATATCATATATTTTAAATATTTCATAGAATTCCCATGTAAAAAAGTGAAAATATTTGTTACAAAAATCAATTGACTGTACAGAAACTGTATATGTTAATATTTTATCAAATAATATATAGAGGAGGTCGTATGATGTATTACAAATTGTTTTCCCCAATTAAAATACGGGGAATGGAATTGAAAAACCGTATTATTCTTCCGGCAATGGGAACAAAGTTTTCCCAAAAAGCAAGTTTTGTAACAGAGCAGTTGATCAATTATCATGTGGCAAGAGTAGAAGGTGGCTGTGGGCTTAATATTGTAGAGGTAAGCAGTATACATACACCAAGTGCACCAAGAGGATTTCTTTCTATTTCAGAGGATGCGTATATTCCCGGCATGAAAAAATTAACAGATGCAATCCATGATGCAGGCGGAAAAGCCGGTATTCAGTTATGGCAGGGAAGCATTTGCGTCGGTATGGATCAGACAGCCCAGATTCTGGTGGCAAGTGACATGCCTGTCAGTCCGGAAATGACCATACCCGGAATTACGGTGGAACAGATCAAGGAAGTGACAGAATGTTATGGTGCGGCGGCAAGACGTTCCTGGGAGGCGGGATTTGATTGTGTGGAAATTCACATGGCGCATAATTATCTTCCTCATTCATTTCTATCGGGTGGTATTAATCATCGTACAGATGAATATGGCGGTTCTTTTGAAAATCGTGTAAGATTTCCATTGGAGATCATTCAGGCAGTCCGCGCCAATATTCCGGAAGATATGCCGGTATTCATTCGTATTGATGCCCATGACGATTATCTGGAAAATGGTTTGACTATAGAAGAGGTGATTGCATTTTGTAAGCTGGCAAAAGAATCCGGGGTGGATGTACTGGATGTCTCAAGAGGTAATGTGATCACGGCAGGAATTAAATTTGAAGTGCCGCCTGTTGATTTACCGAAAGGATTTAATATTGAAAATGCGGCAAAGATCCGTAAAGAAACGGGTATGCTGACAGTAGGAGTGGGGCGGCTCAATGAAGCGGACCTGGCAGAACAAATTCTGGCCCAAGACAAAGTAGACATGGTTGTTATGGGACGTGCACAGCTGGCAGATCCTGAATTTTGCAGAAAAGTACAGGAAGGTAATCTGGAAGATATTGTTTATTGTGTGGGATGTAATCAGGGATGTCTTGACGGATTTTCAGACACGGATTGTCCGCATATTACATGCCTGAGAAATCCGGCCCTGGGTAGAGAGAAGGAATGCCGGATTACAAAAACGGATAAACCGGAGACAGTATTGATTGCCGGAGGAGGCATTGCCGGTTTAGAAGCGGCAATCATTATGAAACAGCGCGGACATCATCCGATTTTATGTGAAGCATCCGGCGTGCTGGGAGGACAGTTCCTGACAGCCGGAGAAGCGCCGAGAAAAGAAGAAATGAAGCTTGCTGTTTTGAGCATGGCAAAAAAGGCAGAGCGCCTTGGTGCAGACATACGTCTGAATACAAAAGTAACAAAAGAAATGATTGCAGAAATAAAGCCTCATACCTTGATCAATGCAATTGGTGCAAAGCCAATGATTCCCGATATCCCCGGTGTGAATTTGCCCTTTGTTGTAAATTCCCATGACGTATTAAATGGGAAAGCCTTACCGGCAGGCGACGTAGTAGTGATCGGCGGTGGTATGGTTGGTATGGAGGCGGCAGAATATCTGGCAGAACTGGGCTGTAAAGTAACGGTTCTGGAAATGATGAAAGAATTTTGTATGGATATGGGAAGTGCAAGAAAAGTATGTGTAACAGAAAGCATTTACGCAGCCGGAATCGCACCGGTAACTGAAGTTACGGTTACAGAGATAAAAGAAGGCATGGTCATTGGAAGTAAAGATGGGGAAACGGTATCTTATCCATGTGATTACGCAGTTATGGCAATTGGTTCGAAAGCAAGATGCGGGAAGGAACTTGAAGAGGCATGTCTGGCGAATGGTGTTGCATATTTTGCCGTTGGAGATGCTGCTATGGCAAGAAAAGCAATCAATGCAACAAGGGAAGCATTTGATGTGGCGATGACATTCGATGATCCCAAGGTGCATGAAGATGCAGTAAAACCAAAGAAAGTAGTGCTTGTAACCGGTGTAACCGGTACCATGGGTCAGGAAACCTTAAAGCAGCTATTGGATAGGAATGCACGATTTAAAGTCCGCGCCATAGCAAGAGTCTCTGAAAAGAATATTGCTTTGATGAAAAAATATGCATGTCCTTCTTTGGAAGTGATCTGGGGTGATATGACAGATTATGAAACCATATTAAACGGTATGACAGGTGCAGACTACGTACTACACATTGGAGCTATGGTCTCACCGGCTGCAGATAAATATCCGGAACAGACCCTGTATACAAATATCGGCTCTACTTTAAATATTATCAAAGCCATTAAAGAACAGCCGGATCCGGATAAGATTCGTTTTGCATATGTGGCCACTGTGGCCATGACCGGCGGACGTACGGATCCAATTCACTGGGGACGTATAGGAGATCCCATCAACCCGTCTATTTTTGATTACTATGCGTTGTCAAAAGTATTCTCTGAAATGGCACTTTATGAATCCGGATTGAAATACTGGGTATCTATCCGTCAGACCGGACAGCATCCAAGTAATGAAACCGCAGGAGAAGAACCAATTATCTTCCATCAGCCGCCAAATAATGTGCTGGAGTGGAGTACTTCTATTGAATCCGGCATTTGTATGGCGAATATTTGTGAAGACTGGGTTCCGGAAGAATTCTGGCGTAAAGCATATAACTTGAGCAGCGGCCCGGGATACCGGCTCACCACATGGGAATTGCTTGATCTTAATCTGGAACCTTTTGGAATCAAAATGAAAGATATCTATGAGGCTAATATGACAGCGCAGTATAATTTTCATGGACATTATTATTCAGATGCGGATAAATTAGATGAAATATTGCATTTCCGTTGTATCCCGGCAGAGCATTATTGGGGCGGAGTCAAAGAAGAAATGAGAAGAATGGCCGCTAATCCCATGATTCGTGCCATGTTCCCCACTGCCGAACAAATGAAAGCTCATAATATTGAAATCGGTCACAAACCGATGGGTACTTATTGGATGTTTGAAAATAATGAAGAAGACTGGATACATGCGTTCTTTGGGTCCAGAGAAAAGCAAAAATCCATTCAGGGATTTGATGAAGGGTATAACCTGTATCATCCCAGTGAAGAGACCACCTATCTAAATCATGGTTATGACGAAAAGAAAGGTCTTGAGAATCTGACGTTAGAAGATTTACAGGAAGCGGCCAGATTCAGAGGCGGAGAATGTCTGACCGAAGAAATAGCAGATATTGATACTCCTGTAAAATGGAAATGTGCAGACGGTCATGAGTTTATGATGTCCGTGAATGCAGCACTTCAAGGCGGTCATTGGTGTCCGGAATGCTTGAAAAGTGAATGGAAATATGGAGAAATCGCCAAAAAGAATCCATTTTATGCCCAGGTATGGTTCCCGATCCATGGTGAAGGTGATGACTATGTAATTCCGATGAAGTATAGTGCATTTGAAATAATGGAGGAATTGAAGAAAAAACTTGGTTTAAAAAAGTAATAGGTTGAGTGGAAATAAGACGCCAGGAACGACCGCCGAAGGAGTCCGGTTCGCATAAGATAGTTGGCAGGGATTCCTGGCGTCCCCCCTCCAATAATTTCAACATAATCTTTTCAAATCCCAGGATTCGATGGAGACAGCTTCAGTCTGTCAATCTCAAGAAAATGCTTAATAACAACACAAACACCCCCCAATAAAATAGCAGTATCCTGTAACCCGGAAGGAAGAAGACAGCAGTGTTCACGCATCCGGTTTTCCAGGGAGTCCTGAATCTTTTGTATAATATCGGGAATATCTGTAGTAAAAGAACTGTTAAGGACGATTAAATCCGGATTAAATGTATTCAATATATTATTAATTCCAATACTCATATACTTAATAAAGTGTTCTATCAATTCTAAAGCATCCGGATCTTTTGCATAATATAAACGGAAAAATTCATGGATGTCCATGTGTGAACATTTCTTTTTATGTGCCAGTTCCATCAAAATTGCACGTTCGGAAGCATACTGCTCCATGCATCCGTGGTTACCGCATGGACAGGGGCGCCCATCGGGAATGATAATCGTGTGTCCGAACTCCCCGGCATAACCGTGATTTCCGGTATAGAGTCTGTCGTCCAGAAGAATGCCCATACCGATGCCGGAGTGGACGCTGATATTGATGATGTTGGGGAAATTGAAATAAAAGGTACGTTCTCCCAATACAGACAAATTCGCTTCGTTTTCAATGAAAACCGGTATGTGAAAATGTTCCGACAGTTCTTTCGATAAATCCAAATTTGCATATGAATAGTAGGGAGTAAAAGCAATCTGGTTATTATGTACAATTCCGTGTATGCCTATACTAATCCCAATGATGCCGTGAGTGACAGCGGGTAATTCAGCGATCGTTTGTTTCAGGATATCTTTTAATATGGGAAGTATGTTTTTTTCGGTTGCGTTATTTTTATACTGTTTGAGGCGGCAGTGTGTGCCACGCATATCACAGGTAAGCACTGTAATATATTCCAGGCTGATATCCAGAGAAATGACATGCCCTTCCTTATAATTTAAATCTAATAAAATCGGCTTACGGCCTTTTTGGGTTTGGGCATTACCGATTTCTATTATCAATTTATGGTCCATCAATACCTGTGCAATTGCAGAAATCGTAGCCTTAGTCAGGCCCAGATGCTTGGCAAGACCGGCCCTTGAAACAGGACCTTTATTAACAATTGCCTCTAAAACGAGACGGGAATTGATGTCACGTATAAGTTCTTTACTGCCGGTAATCATATTACATCCTTTTCTTTTGGTATTGCCCCACCTTCTTTTGGCATAGATTCCTCTTCTTTTGGCATATAATGGTCAAAAACTTTTACCAGGAGCAGAGAGCAAAGAAAGGAGAGCAGGGAGAATCCAATCAATATCCAAACCAACAGACCGTACATGAAGATCGTCGGATGAATAAAGGTAACTACAATTGGTGCGATCCAAATAACAACAAGCAAAATGCTGAAAGGCAGATGCCGGATTGACATGAGCAGCGCATTTTGAAATGTATTTTTTATAGAGTTATAGAATTTGGACAAGACAGGAAAAAGGTATATAAGGATCAATAAATATATAAAGGTGATAAAATAAAGCCCGTATCGGACGATGGTGGTCAGAGTAGACTGGATTTGATTGACGATATTGAAGTCGATAAAAATAAGAATCCCGGCGACAAGCATAATCAGCCACAGAATCGTACTTTGTTTAAAATTTTCCCTGAAAGATTTGAAAAAGCTCTTTGCAATATAGGATTCTTCATTCCGAACCATTTTCAATGTAACGTAGTACATCGCGGTAATGGAAGCTCCTATCGTAACAACCGGAAGGCAGCAGATAATAAATAAAATATTTAAAAGCATTAAATCGGCTACACGGCTCATAAAAGAAAAAAAAGTGTTATCCATATTAAAGAATTTGTTCATTTTCAGGTCCCCTTTAGTTTATATAATATACTTTCTAG
>Ga0153928_1000405_pt1 | contig 21846 bp, 9 predicted proteins | sample TSNJ012MetaG_FD_106656 | JGI IMG/M metagenome (GOLD analysis project Ga0153928, IMG submission 106656) | Attine ant fungus gardens microbial communities from New Jersey, USA - TSNJ012 MetaG | ecosystem: Host-associated > Fungi > Mycelium > Unclassified | place: USA: New Jersey, Wharton State... | reverse complement strand
TGGTTTTGTTTGGCCTTGGCGGGGTTCGCGGGCTTGCCGTCCAAGGTGTAGTAGAGCCGCTCGATCCTGAAGCCGCGCTCCGTCGCAGGCTCGGGTGTCACCGGCGCGCCGCTCACGGAGACGACCGCCTGCAGCGGCGCGTCGCCGGTGTTTGTCACCTTGAGGTCGGCGCCGAGATCGGCGGGCCGGAAGGTGCGATAGAGCGGCCCCTGATGCGCCTGCCCGGCAACCTGGAGCGACATGCCGGGCGCGTCCTTTTCCAGCGCACGGGCGGCAAGCACCATCCAGGCCTGCTCCTGCGTGGACGTATAAGGCGAGAGTTCGCGCGCCACTTCGACACGGAGCACCGCGGTGATCACGGTCGGCCGCGGCGCGCCGCCTTCGGAGGCGAGCGTCACGACCGCGGCTGCGTCGCGCAGCACCGAGCCATAATCGGTGCGGCCGAACTGGAACTGCGGCCGCGGCGCGATTGCATCGAGCGCCGCCGCATAGGCGCGTTCCGCCCGCACCCGGTCGCCCAGCATGCCCAGCGCCGCGGCGATCTGCGCCTTGGCGATCGGCGTCACCACGTCGTCGAGCTTGGCATCGGCGATGTAACGCAGGTCGCCGAGCGGGGCGAGACCGTTGCGCGCGAGCACATAGAACGCGTAGGCAAGCTCGCGCCCACCGTCCTTGGACGGCTCCGGCGCATTGACGGCGAAGTTCTGCAGTCGATCGAGCGCCTGCTTGAACGCCGCGTCGGGAACCGCGAAGCCGCGCTCGCGTGCCCGCGTGAGAAAATCGGTGACGTAGGCATCGAGCCAGGCGTCGTCGCCCCCCGCCGACCACAGGCCGAACGAGCCATTCGAGCCCTGGCGCGCGAGCAGGCGATCGATCGCATCGCGCACGCGCTGATCGATTGCGGTGTCGAGGGCGAGGTGCGCCTCGGCGGCGAGCTCGTTGACATAGAGCAGCGGCAGCGCCCGGCTCGTGATTTGTTCGGAGCAGCCGAAAGGATATCGATCAAGCGCCTTGAGCAAGGTCGCAACGTCGAGCGCCGTCGACGGTCCAACCGAGAGCGCCACGGCGCCGGTCCCGGGCACGAGATCGGCGATCAGATCGTTCGAGAGCGTGATGCTCTCGCCTTTGGCGAGCGTGCGCACGCTGCGGCGCGTGAGCACCTGGGTCGCCGGCTTGACCGCGAGCGCATAGGTACGCGTCAGCTCGAAGTTGCCGGGCCCGCTGATGGTTACGGTCACGGCGCCGGTGCCGGCCGCGCGTGCGCTCAGTGGCAGAGAAACGCCGGCGCGCGTTTTGGCGGCGAGCGTGAGGGTTTGGTTCGCCCCCTCTCCCACCGCGAGCGGTCCCTCGGCGGCGACCGCCACGCGGTAGTCGCCGGCCGAGCCTTCGACGTTGTCAATGTCGAGGCGCACGGTCCCGCGGTCGCCGGTGAGCAAGAAGCGCGGCAAGGTCGCGGTCAGCACCACCGGATCCCGCACGATCACGTCGCCGGCGGCATGGCCGACCTTGTTCTTGCTCCAAGCGACCGCCATCACGCGCACGCTGCCGGCAAAGGCCGGTATGTCGAACAGCACTTCGGCACTGCCGTCCGGCGCGACTGTGACAATGCCGGAGTAGAGCGCGAGCGGCGCCTGGGTCGGCGGCGAGCCGCTGAGTTCGCCGCTGGCGTCGCCGCCGGTGCGGATCTGCCCGCGCGTGCCCTGCATGCCGTCGATGAGCTGGCCGTAGAGGTCACGCAGCTCCGCCGATAATTCGCGCTGGCCGAGATAATAGTTCTCGGGCGCCGGCGGCTTGTAGTTTGTGAGATTGAGAATGCCGACGTCGACCGCCGCAACCGCGATCCTTGCCTCGTCGCCCGGATTGAGCCCGCCGAGCTTGACCGGCACCCGCAACGGCCCGTTCGGGCGCATCGCGTCGGGAAGCTTCATATCGACGCTGAGCGTGCGGGCCGCGCGATCGATGGAAAACCACTGCACGCCCAAGGCGCGGCCGGGCATGCGGCTCGCCGCGACGTCGAGGGGACGCCGCAAGGTCGCGACCACATAGGCGCCCGTGCCCCAGTCGCTACCTACCGTAACCGGCAGGCGCGCGAGCCCCGCGGACACGTCCGCGGTCGTGGTGGCGAGCAGCCGGTCACCGATGACCGAGAGCGTCACCTTCCCGGCGGTGCGCGCGGTGACCGCGACGGTCATGGTGTCGCCCGGATGGTATTCGGCTTTGTCGAGCCCGATCTCCAGCATGTCCGGCGTGTCGGCCGAGGCGTCGGCGTACCAGCCGGCGTCGAATTGGACCGACGTCGTCGGCCCGTTGGCGTCATCGGTCGTGACCTGCAGGCCGTAGCGGCCCCAGGTGACCGGCAGCGCGATGCGCCCGGGCTTGTCCGCCGCGACGTCGAGGCGCCCGTCAGCGACGCGTTTCGTCGACTGCACCGGCTCGTATTCCCAGCGTCCGTTCTGCCGGTACCATTGATAGCGGCGCTCGATCTTCAGAAGCTCGTAGCGCAGCCCGCTACGGCTCTGTAGTTTTCCGTCCGGCGCCGCGACGACAACGTCGAAGGTCGCGGTCTCCCCCTCCCCGAGCGAGCGGCCGGAAAACAGCGGCTTCACGCCGATCATGGTCGCGGACGCGGCAATCGGCAGCGTGAGCTTGCGCTCGACCGCGCGGCCGCCCGCCTCGCTCATGCGCACGATGATGTCCGCCTGAAGCGGCCGGGTCGTCGCGGGCAGATCGCCGAGAGCGACCGGGAAGCGCGCCTTGCCGGCAGTGTCGGTCGCCGGCAGGTCCTCGAGCGCCTTGCGTTCGGCTTTGGCCTCGTCGTCAGCCAGGCCAAACTGATAGCCGGGAAGGCCCGGACGTTCCTTGGCCGGGACGATCGCCAGCTCACCCTCCAGATCGAGCCCCGAGGCCGGCGCGCCGTAAAGGAAGCGGCCGTCGACCGTCACATCCGCAGGCTCGCTGCGCGAAAGAATTTTGCTGGTCGAGGCGAGATCGAACTCGATCCGGTCGGGCACATAATCCTCGACCATGAACGTCGTCTCGCCTACCGGCGGGCGCTTCGGGTCGGTGTAGGCATGCACGCGCCAAGTGCCAGTCGAAGCGGAATTGACGATCGGCACGCTCAGGCTGCGCCCGCCGGCGCCCTGGTCCTGCAGGGTCGTGCGGCGATATTCGACGCCGTCCGGCCGCTCGATCACGAGCGTGAGCGGCACGTCCTCGACCGCGAAGCCCTTGCCGTCGCGCAGCAGCGCGGTCACGTGCACGCTTTCGCCGGTGCGGTAGACGCCGCGCTCGGTATAGACGAAGGCATCGAGCCCGCTCGCCGCCGGACGCCCGGCAACGCCGCGGTCGGTGAGATCGAAGGCCGGCCCCTTGAGATTGAGAAAGGCGTAATCGCCGGCCGGATCGGAGGCGACGACGAGCGCGGGCGCAAGCCCGCCTTCGCCGCGCGCCAGGCCCGCCTCGAAGCGCGCCATGCCGCTCGCGTCCGTGGTGCGCGTTGCCAGGACTTCGTTGTTGCGCGCGACCAGCCGCACCTCAACGTTGGGCTTGAAGTCCGTCGTCGCGAGCGAATTGACAAACACCGCGATGCCGTCGATGCCCGACTGCGCCGCAAGACCGAGGTCGGAAACGATGAACCACTGGGTCGCAACCTCTTCGTAGCTGTCTTCGGGTTTGGGCCCGGTGGCTTGGGCCGTCATCACGTAGACGCCGGGCTTGAGGTCGCCCACCGCCTCGCCGATCGGAAATGCCGTGGTCACGTCGGTGTTGAGCGTCGACTCGACGGTGAGTTGACCCGACCAGACCTTGCTCCCGCGCTCGTTCTTGAGCCGCTCCAGATCGTAGCCGAAGAGGTTGGTCTGGAAGTCGCGGCCGAGCACGGTCTCGACCAGATTGCGGTCGCCCACCCGGTAGATTTCGACCGCCACCGCCTTGGTATTGACGCTCACCACCGGAATGCCGCGCTGGCCGGCGCGCGGCAGAACATAGGCCTTGCCCGCGAAGCGCACGAAGGGCTTGCGGTCGCGCACGTAAATGTTGAAGTCCGCGGACTTCGCCAAAGTCTCCCTGACGGACGCCGGCAGGCCGCCGCGCAACGTGATGCTGTAGTGCTCCCCGTGTTTGAGGCCTTCAACGCACAGCTGCTTGTCGTCGGTGCTCAGCGCCGGCTTGTCGTCCCCGGCAACGGCGATGAACGGCGCGTAGTCGGTGCGCTTGCCGGCGAGGGCCTCGGAAAATTGGAAGCAGATGCGCGGCGAAGCGGCATCGGAATCGACCGAATAATCCAGCAGCCGGAAGCCGTGCTGGTTGCGCAGCTCCTCATAAAGGCCGCGCACGTCCGCGATCTCGCGCAGATCGAGGGAAAGCTGCAGGCTGTCGAGCGCTGGGCGCCACAGCTTTCGCTCGGCGAAGCTGCGCCCCAACAGCACGAGCGCGTCGGCCTCTTCGTTGCGATTGCCGGCGCGCTGGTAGGCGACGTAGGCGGCGATCGAGGCCTGTTCGAGCAAGGCCGTGCGCTCGCGCTCGTCGGACGGCCCGATCTGCATGGTCGCGCGCCCAAATCGCAGCCAGTTTCCCGCCTCGTTGGGCGCCAGCGTGATGATCTGGCCGAGCAGTTGGGACGCCGAACGAAAATCGCGCCGGCCCGTTGCGGCGTCCGCGTCGCGCCGTAACGCCGTCAGCGGTTTCGTCACCGCGCCTGCTTCGCTCTTGATCCTTGCCTCGAGCTTGATCGCGCCGTCGGCGAGGTCTTCGCGCTGAAACGGCTTGTCGGCCGCAAACCCAGGGGCAGACGCAAGGGTGACGAGCGCGGCAATCACGCCGGCGCGGACGGACGCGAGCATGGGTAGACCTCCAGAGTCGAGGGCGGCGGGAAAACCCTCGCGGCGGCGCTACGTCAGGGCCAAATCATGTCGAGGTCGTGACGGAAATGGCCTGCGGTGCGGTAAAAATCACAAGTGGCGCAGAAGCTTGACGCTCAGGCCCGGCTTGGCCTAGCCCGGTCAGCTCGGGGAAATCATGCGCCGGCCTCGGCCGTGTACCCGCTCATCCTGCGCCCGTACGCACATGCACGCGACAGAAAGATTCTGCGATGATCTGGACGGGAAGCTCGATCTCGCTGCCGTCCTCGTCGTCCAACAAATCTTGAATCAATTCCGGCAGTTTGGCTTGTAACGCCTCGAGGCTGTCAGCCTCGGTGACCAAGCCGGGAACGTCCTCGCTCTCGGCCACCCAGACGCCGGCCTCCGAATCCCAAGCTGCTCGCACGACAACCAGTCGACCCAGTTTCACGGGTGATCCTTCCATCGACATCACTCCTTCGTCTGGGCAATCGCGCGCCACACGCGTTCCGGCGTCAGCGGCATATCGAGGTGGGTAACCCCCAGCGGCGAAAGCGCATCGAGAACCGCGTTCGCCAGCGCCGCGGGCGCCGCGATCGAGCCGGCCTCGCCGCATCCCTTGGCGCCGAGCGGATTGTGCATGCACGGCTGGCTCTCGTCGAACTCCGAGACCACCCCGGGCACCTCGTCGGCGCGCGGCAGCGCGTAGTCCATGAACGAGCCGGACAGCAGTTGTCCGTCCGGATCGTAAGCGCAGTGTTCGGTTAACGCCTGGCCGACGCCTTGCGCCACGCCGCCCTGAATCTGTCCCTCGACGATCATCGGATTGATCACGGTGCCGATGTCGTCGACCGCCCGATAAGCGATGACGCACACCGCGCCGGTGGCGCTGTCCACTTCCACTTCGGCGACGTGAACACCGTTGCTGAACGCGAAGTTCGGGGGGTCGTAGAACGCGGATTCCTCCAGTCCCGGCTCCAGCGTCTCGAGCGGATAATCGTGCGGCACGTAGGCGGCACGCGCCACGGCGGCAAAATCGACCCGCCGGTCGGTGCCGGCGACGGTGAAGAATCCGTCGGCAAAATCCACGTCGGCTAGCGCCGCCTCGAGCAAATGCGCCGCAATGGCCTTGCCTTTGGCGACGATCTTCATGGCGGCGCGGTCGAGCGCGGAGCCGCCGACGGCGATGGAGCGCGAACCGAAGGTGCCGGTGCCGAACGGCACTCGATCGGTGTCGCCCTCGACAATTTCGATCTTTGTGAGCGGCACGCCCAACCGCGAGGCAACGATCTGGGCGAAGGTGGTCTCGTGCCCCTGGCCGTGGTTGTGCGTGCCGAGCATCGCCTGCACGCCGCCGTCGGGCCGCACGCGGATAACGGCGGATTCAAAAAACCCGGCGCGTGCCCCGAGCGCGCCGGCAAAGCGCGAGGGCGCAACGCCGGACGATTCCACGTAGCAGGCGATGCCGATGCCGCGCAGTCGGCCCGGCGTGGCGGCTCGTCGGCGGCTGGCAAACCCGCGGTAGTCGGCAAGCTCGAGCGCGCGCTCGAACACGCGCGGGAAGTCGCCACCGTCGTAGGTCGGGCCGATCGGCGTCTTATACGGCATGGCGGCGACGGGGATGAGGTTGCGCCGGCGGATATCGGCGCGGTCGACTTTCATCTCTGCCGCCGCCCGATCGGCAAGCCGTTCGAGCACGTAACAGGCTTCCGGCCGGCCGGCGCCGCGATAGGCATCCGTCGGCAGTGTGTTGGTGAAGACGCCGGTGACGGTTACGTGGATCGCGAGCGTGCGGTACGGGCCAGCGAGCAACGAACTATAGATCGCGCTCGGAATGGCAGCGCCGAACGTCGAAACATAGGCGCCGAGATCGGCGAGCGTCGTCACCCGCAGCGCCAGGAACTGTCCGTCACGATCGAGCGCAAGCTCCGCATGGGTGAGATGGTCGCGCGCCTGATTGTCGGCGAGGAAGCTTTCCGCGCGCGTCGCCACCCATTTGACCGGCCGTCGCAGCCGCCGCGCCGCCCAGGCGACGATCGTCTCCTCCGGGTAATGCTTGCCCTTGTAACCGAAGCCGCCACCCACGTCGGGCGCGATCACGCGCAGGTCGCTTTCCGTCAGGCGCAGTTCCTCGGCCAGGAAGCGCCGCACGTGATGCGGCGTCTGGGTGGAATCGTAGACCGTCAACCGGCCAGTCGCCGCGTCCGGCACGGCAAGTATGGCGCGCGGCTCGATCGCGGCCCCCACCAGACGGTTGTTGACGAGATCGAGCGCGGTGACCTGCGCGGCCGCCGCAAAGGCACGCTCGACAACCGCCCCATCGCCGCGCTCCCAGCGGAAGCACACGTTTTCCGGCGCGTTGGCGTGAAGCTGCGGCGCGCCAGATTCACGCGCCCCGCGCGCATCGGTCAGCGCGGGCAGCGGCGTGTAGTCGACGCGAACGCGCTCTGCCGCGTCCACGGCCGCGGGCAACGACACGGCCAGCACCGCGGCGACCGGCTCGCCCACGTGCCGCACCCGCTCGCGCGCCAGCGCGAAGCGTGGCGGCTCGGCCATGGGGCGACCGTCGGCCGAGCGGATGACCCACAAGGCGCGCATCGGCCCGACGTCATCGGCCGCCATGTCGGCGCTGGTGAAGACCGCAACCACGCCGGGGCTCGCAAGCGCCTCACCGACCTCGACCGAGCCGATGACGGCGTGCGCGTGCGGCGAACGCACCAGCACGCAGTGGAGTTCATCCGGCACGCCGATGTCGGCAACGTAGCGCGCGCGGCCGAGCAAATAGCGCGCGTCTTCCACCCGCCGCACGGCGGCGCCGATGCCCTCCCCGACCCTAGGCTCGCCCACCTAATCGAGTTCCTCGCGCACGAGCTCGAGATTTTCGAACGCTGCGCGATCGGAAACCACGAACAGATCGGCCTCGCCGCCCACCGCTTCGTGGCTCGCCCAGGTCCAATGCGGAATCGTAAACACGTCGTGCTGAGACCAGTCGAAATTATGCTCGCCGACGCGTGAGCGCCCGCGACCTGAAACGACGAGGCATACCACGTTGTAGGTGACCCGCCGCTTGCGCGTCGCAGCGCCGGGGGAGAGCCGCACGGCGCTGCAGTCGAACGTCGCCATGACCGCGCCGCCGGTCGCGGGATTGACGTAGCGCAGCGTGCGCGCGCCGTCGGGCCCGGGCACCATGGCGGTCAGCATGCGTCGCGTGGCTTCGCCCGGGTAGCGATACTTGGGCGAATGCGCGCCGCCGCCGTGCGCGCCTTCGGGCGCCAGCCCCGCCTCGGCCCACAAGCGTTCGTCACCTTCATCGACTTGCCAGAAATCGTTGGCGCCCGGATTGCCCGGTTCGAAGAAATGCGCATCGAGCCCGCGGATCAGCGGCATGTTGGCCGCATCGAACCAGATGATCCGCCGGCCGCTTTCGTTGATGTGGCCGTGCCAGCACATGGGCGGCGTGAGAATAAGGTCCCCGTCGCGCATTTCGCAGCGCCGGCCGTTGACGATGGTCGCCGCGCCCTCCGCCTTGGTGGCAAACCGAATGGCGGCGCCGGTGTGGCGATGCGGACGGGCGCGATCGCCGGGCTCGAGCACAGTGAACGCGGCCAGCATCGTGCTGGTGGTGGTCGTGTCGTTGCCGAACGCCGGATGTGCCAGGATGAGCGCGCGGCGCTCGATGTCGTTGATCGCGACTTCCTTGACCGATCGATGCAGGAAGGGTTCGACGTCGCGCCAGCGCCAGATGAACGGCGCGTCCTGCGGCTGCGGCCGGATCGGCGTGATGCGCTGGTAGCGATCCCACAGCGGATGCAGGTTGGCCGCTTCGAGCGCGGCGACGAACGAGGCATCCGCGCGCCGTTCCGCAATGACCATACCCGCCTCCCGTGAGCGCGCCTCAGTTCTTCGGCAGCCGTGCCAAAAGTTCGTCGACGTTGGTTGAATCGACCAGGCGATGCTTGATGAAGACCTGCTTGCCGACCGTTTCGCCCTTGAGGATGCGGTCGAGCATGTCGACGCCCAGCCGCCCCCACTCGAACGCGTTCAATTCGACGGTGAGCGCGAGATTACCTTCCTTGACCGCGCGCAGCGCCGGCGGGACGCCGTTCATCCCGGTCACGAGCGTCTCGCCTTTGCGGTTCGCGGCGAGCACCGCCTGCATGGCGCCGAGCGCCACGTCGTCGTTGGAATTGTAGATCGCTTTGAGGTCCGGATTGGCGGCGAGCGCGTCCTCCGCGTGCTTGACGCCGCGCTCGCGCGTGAGCGCGCCTTCGGTGCGGAACACGACCTTGATCCCGGGGTGTTTCGCCATCACGTCGGTATAGCCCTCGGCAAGATTGCGGAACGCGGGCGCGCCGCTCGGACCGAGGATCATCGCGACCTTGCCCTCGCCGCCGATATGCTTTGCCGTCCACTCGGCGATCTCGGCGCCGATCTGTTTTTCGTTGATGGCGACGTGCAGGGTCTGATTGGGCGAGGACGAGCCGCGCGCGAGCGAAATAATCGGGATTTTGGCCTGCGCGGCCGCATCGTAGGCGGCGTTCACGCCGACCGCGTCGATCGGCGAGATCAGCACGCCCTTCACGCCGCGCGCGATCAAATCCTGCACGCCGTTGATCTGTTTGAGCTTGTCTTCGTTCGAGGAGACTGCGACCACGTCCCAGCCGAGTTCCTGGGCGCGGGCGCGAATGCCGCGCAGCATCAGGATGTAGAGCGGGTTGTCGTCCTGGGCGAGCGCCACCCCGATGACGGTCTTGCCGCCCTGGGCGAACGCGGGCACGGGCAATAGCGCGGCCGCGACGACAGTGGACAAAGCGACGACGAAGGACCGGCGCGCACAGACCATGACGTTTTCCCTTCAGCTAGCGCGATCGTAACCGGTCGACGGCGGCCGCGGCAATGATCACAACCCCGACGGCGACGCGCTGCCAGTAGGAATCGACGTTGAGCAGATTGAGCGCGTTGCCGAGCACCACCATGATGAAAACGCCGATCACGCTCTTGGCCGGCGTGCCCTCCCCGCCGTGCAGCGACGCACCGCCCAGCACGACGGCGGCGATGGCGGTCAGCTCGTAGAACTCCCCGGCGGTCGGCTGGCCCGATTGTAGCCGCGCGGCGAGCATCACGCCGGCGAGCCCCGCGAGCGCCCCGCACCAGAGGTAGGTCGAGGCGATGACGCGGCGCACCGGCACGCCGGAGAGATAGGCCGCTTCGCGCCCGCCGCCGGTTGCGTAAACGCGGCGCCCGTAAGGGGTCGACCGCATGATGAAGGTGAGCGCCGCCAACAACACCACTGGGACCCACACGAGATAATGCAGGCCGAACACGCGCTGCGAGCCGAACGCGATGAACGCGGCCGGCAGGCCCTCGTCGCCAATAGGAGCGCCCCCGGTGAGGATGAAAACGAGCCCGCGCACCAGCACCATGGTTCCGAGCGTGGTGATGAACGGATTGACGCCCAGCATGGCAATGACGAAGCCGTTGGCGAGCCCCACCGCGGCCCCTGCGGTAATGCCGCCCAGGACCCCGAGCGCCAATCCCACGACCGGCATCAGCATGGCCGCGACGCAGCCGGAGAGCGCCGCGGTCGAGCCGACCGAAAGATCGAAACCGCCGCCGACGATGACAAAGGTCATGCCCATGGCGATGACCGCCATGATCGACGACTGGACGAGAATGTTGGTCAGATTGAACGGCGACAGGAAGCGATCGGTCAGGAATGCCGTGACGGCGCACAGCACCACAAGCGTGAGCAGCGGAATCTGTCCGGCAAGGCTTATGCGCGCGAGACGGCGCATGATCATCCGCCGATCGCCGCGTGCAGACGCGGCTCGTCAAGCTCGCCCCGTTCGATGCGCTCGGCGATGCGCCCGTGGTGGAACGCCAACACCGCATCGCACATCAGCGCCAGTTCGGCGAGATCGCTTGAGTTGACGAGAACGCTGCCGCGGCGGGTGAAATCGCGCAACAGCGCATGGATCTGCGCCTTGGCGGCGACGTCGATACCTTGGGTCGGTTCGTCCAGGAGCAGAATGCCGACGCCGCGCGCCAACCATTTCGCCAGCACCACTTTTTGCTGATTGCCGCCGGAAAGCGAGGACACCTTCGCGTCCGCACGGCGCGGCCGGATGTCGAGCAGCTCCATGAGGTCGCCGACGATGCGGTCCGCCGCCGCGCCTTCGAACCGGCCATGGCGAGTAAAACGGGCAAGGCTCGGCAGCAGGATGTTGTCGCGCACCGAGGCGTTCACGACGAGCCCGAGCGGCCGCTCGGCCGGCACCATGCCGATGCCGGCGGCGATCGCGGCGGCCGGACTGGCGAGGCGCCGCGCGGTGCCGTTGACCGTCACGGCCCCCGGCTCAGGCGCTATTCCAAACAAACGGGCCAGCACCCGGCCGGTGCCGCTGCCGAGCAGACCGGCGAGGCCGAGCGTCTCGCCCGCGCGCAGGCGGATGCCGTCCGGGCGCCCCGGCTCTTCCAGCACGATTGCGCCGGTTACAACGGACGTTGACGACGCCGTGCGCTGTTCGAGGTCGCCGGTCATGGCGCGGGCGAGCCGATCGGCGTCGAAGGCGCCGCGCTGGGCGACTGCCACGACCCGACCGTCGCGCAGCGCGGTGCAGCGGTCCGCGAGCGCAACGATTTCCGCGAGCCGATGGGAAATGTAGATGATGGCGCTCCCCTGCCCCTTCATTCGCGCGAGCACGGCAAACAAACGATCGATCTCGCGCTTCTCGAGGGCCGCGGTGGGCTCATCGAGGATCAGCACGCGGCAGCGCCGGCGCAGAGCCTTGGCGATCATGACCAACTGACGCTCGGCGAAGCTCAGGCTGCCGGCGGGCGCGTCGAGGTCGGGCGCAAAGTCGAGCTGAGCGAGCACCCGGTGCGCCTCCTCGCGCAGACGCGCGCGATCGACGAAAGGAATAAATCCCAGCAAGCGGCGCACCGGCAGGTCGCCGAGCGCGATGTTCTCCGCAACCGTCAGCCCCGGCACCAACCGCAGCTCCTGCGGGATCGTCACGATGCCGGCGGCGATTGCCGCCTGCGGGCCGGCGAAATGGCACGCCCTGCCGTCAACCTCGATCGTGCCGCGGTCGGGCCGATGCACCCCGGCGAGAATGCGGATCAGGGTCGACTTGCCGGCGCCGTTCTCGCCTACGAGCGCATGGATTTCGCCCGGCATGACGTCAAAATCGACGCCCGCAAGCGCCGCCGTCGCGCCGAAATGCTTGACGATGCCTTTGGCGCTCGCGGCCGGCCGGGTATGCACGTTATTCATACGCGAGCGTCGCGCGGTGCGCCGCGCTTCGTCAACCGGTGGCGCGCGCCAGCACCATGTGCAGGCAGGTCATCGTGAAAATGACCTGGTCGTGCTGGTTGATGGCGCGGTGCGCGGTCGAGATGATCCCGCGATCGGGCTTCGAGCGCGAGCGCTTGACCGCGCTGATTTCCACCGTGCTGCGGATGGTGTCTCCCGGTCGCAGCGGCATGAGGAAGCGAACATGCTCGAGGCCAGGCGACCCGACGATCGCGCGCTCCCATAGATTGAGTTCGAAAAACAGCCGCATGGTCAGCGAAAGCGTGTGCAGCCCCGAGGCCACGAGCCCGCCGAAAGCCGATTTCGTCGCCGCCGCCGGATCGAGATGGAAATATTGCGGGTCGAACTGCCGCGCGAAAGCAACAATGTCCGCTTCGGTGACGGTAACGGACTCGGTGTCGTAGCGCTGGCCGACGGCGAAATACTCAAAAAATAAATCGCGCGAGGGCCGCATGAATGTCCATCCGTGGCTTCGGGGCGCGGCCGTTCACCGGGTTTTCGTCTGCGCTGCCTTTTTCCGCGCCGCCGGCGCTTGCGGCTGCGTGGCCGTTTGCCAGGTTTGCTGCCGGGCCCACTGCGCGTTGCCGGCCGACCAATTCGTGTAGGAGTACGTGGGCTGCGTCTGCGGCTGTGTCACGGGGCGAGGCAAGACGCGCCGCACCATGCGGCGCACGGTCGGTTTGCGCGCGGCCTTTGCCACTTTGGCTTTGTGCTTGGGGGCGGCGGCCGGGTGCTGGGTGCGGGCCGGCTTCTTCGCGGCGGCGGGTTTGACCGTAGCGGTCGTTTCCGGCGGCGCCGGCATCGGCCGTGCGCCGATGGCGGGCGCAGCCGGCGCGATCCCGATCGCGGCCGGGCTTGCGGCCGGCGTTACCGCTGGTTCAGCAGGCTGCGGGGGCGCGGGGACGGCAGCAGGCGCGGCGGCGGCCGCCTCACCAGGTGGTGCCGTCGGTGCCGGGGCCGTCGCAGCTTCACGGGTATCCGCGGCCGCTGGGGGTCGCACCGCCTCGGCGGGGGCCGGCGTCGACGGGGGCGACGGAGCCGCCTCGGCAACGGGCGGGTCCGGCGCGGGCGCGGCTTCGGCGGCGCGGGTCGGTACCTCCGGCGCAAGCGGCGCCGCGTCCGCCTCGCTCGGTACGGCCTGCGCGGCGGGGGGCGAAGTCTCGGGGACGACGGTGGGCGCGGGCTCAGCCGGCGGAGCCGGCTCCGGCGCGGCTCGTGCCGTCAACTCCGACGGGGGCGGTGCAACCTCGGGTGCGGGGGCAGCGGGTGCCGGGGCAGCGGTCTCCGCGGCCGGCGGCGGGGCTTCCGCTGCAGCCGGTGCGGCAGCAGGGGCCGGCGCGTCTTCCGGACCCTGCGCGAACACCGGCGGCGTCGGGAATGGGTTCGTGTGCGCCAGCACGACCGAGGACTGGTTGGCGATGCGGAAGGCGGCGAACAGCCCGAAACCAAACGTCATGAGGGCGACCGTGGCGACCACCGAGGCTGCGATGACCCGCAAGTTTGGCAGCATGCCCATTAACCCAATGAGGACAGCCTCGTGCGCGCCCCGCATCCTGCGAAACGGGTCGTGTGCAACGAGGCGTCGTCAGGCTAACTGAGTCGGATAAAGAGCATAAGATTATCTTGGCCTAGTGCCGCGAACCCGAAGTTCGCAGCACAATTGCCGCGAGTCCGATTGCGAACTTCGGGTTCGAAGGGGCACTGGAATCATAGATTTGCCATTGTCCTTCGATTCCGAAGTTCGCATTGCAACGTGCCGCAAGCTCGGGCGAACTTCGGAATCGGGACACTGGCGCGGATTCTGTTACCGCTGCTCGGCGCAAATTAAGTTCGGTCGGGCAGGCTCGCGACCGCCAGGCTCTGCGACGGCCCGACGGAAACGTGCCACACCGGCTTGCCGGCGTCGTTCACGCTCGACACAAACAAACCCTGCAGCACCTCGCGTTCGATCGGTTTCTGCAGCACCGGTACGTGAGCGTAGCGCGTGTCGATGTTTTCCGCGTCGTAGCCGGTGACGAACACGAACGGGACGTCCCGGCGCGCCAAACGTTCCGCCACCGGGTAGACGAGGTCGCCGCCGAGATTGACGTCGAGAATGGCGGCATCGAGCGGTTCGTCCGACGCGCAGGCGAGCGCCGCGTCGGCGCGATCAAACGGACCGACGACGCAGAACCCCAGTTCGACGAGGGAGTCGCGCATCATCATGGCCACCAGCGCTTCGTCTTCCACCAGCAGAATGCGGTTGCCGTTCACGAGCTTGGGCGCCGGGACCGCGTGCTCCTTCTCGCGCGGAAGCTGGGCGGCGAATTTGGCCTCCTCCACCTTGTCGCTGCGCGGGATCGACATGACGCAACGCAGGCCTTCCGGGCGCCAGTCGAAACCCGCACGCCCACCGAGCTGGCGCTCGATGCTGGCGCTGATCACGCGGGTGCCGTACCCCTGCGAGGCCGGCGCCTTGACCGGCGGCCCGCCGGTCTCGGCCCAATTGAGCACAAGGCTGCCGGCCTTGAGCTCCCAGTCGAACTGGACGCGGCCGGCGCTTGCGGAGAGTGCGCCGTGTTTAGCCGCGTTGGTGGCAAGCTCATGCAGGGCAAGCGCAAGCGTCTGGGCAGTGGCGGGGTGCAGGACCATGTCGGGACCCGTGACCGTGATCCGTCCGGGTTCGCCCGTGCGATAGGGGCCCAATTCTTCGTCAACGAGGCGCCCGAGATCGGCGCCCTGCCAGCGGGCGTGAGACAACAGCATGTGCGCCCGCGAGAGGGCACGGATGCGTCCCTCTACCGCCTCCACGTAGCCGTCAACCGTCTTTGCGCGGGTGAGACGGATGATCGCCTGCACGACCGCGAGCGCGTTGCGGGCGCGGTGATCGACCTCGCGCGCGAGCAACGATTGGCGTTCCTCCGCCTCCTTGCGGTCCGTGATGTCGATGATGACGCCGCTCACCCGGGTGATCCGGCCATTCCCGCCGGTGCTGGCCGCGGCCGAGCCGATGCACCAGCGCATATCACCGTTCGGACGCCGGACGCGGAACTCGGTCTGGAAGGTTTGCGCGTCCTTGAGCAGGTCTTTCCACGCCTGGACCAGCGGCGGCCAGTCCTCGGGATGAATGAGCCGCCGCACGGCGGCAAGGCTGACCGCGAAGCTCTTCGGGTCGACCCCGAAAATCCGGCACTGCCCTTCGTCCCATGTCGACTCGCCGGTTTCGGCATCCCATTCCCATGACCCCATGCGTCCGGCCGCGAGCGCGAAGCTGCGCAACCGCTCACTGTCGAGCAGGCGCGCCGTCGAGGCTTCCAGTTCCGCAGTGCGCTGCGCCACCCGTTCTTCGAGTTCGCGGTTGAGCTGCTCGAGCTGGCGGTTCTTGCGGTAAAGCTCGGCAAAGACCCGCACCTTGGCGCGCAGCACTTCGGGAATGACCGGCACCGGGACGTAATCGACCGCTCCCATCTCGTAGCCGCGCAGGCGGTCGACGTCCGAGAGATGGATCGCGGAGATAAAAATGATCGCGGTCTGGCGAAAGCGCGGATGTTCGCGGATCATGGCCGCGAGCTGGAAGCCGTCCAGCTCCGGCATGCACACGTCGATCAGGACGACGGCGATATCGCGCTTGAGCAAAATCTCAAGCGCCTCGCGCGCCGACGTCGCCTTGACCAGATTCTCCCCGAGGTCACGCAGGATGACCTCGTAGCTGAGCAATTTGGCCGGCTGGTCGTCAACCAGCAGGATGTTGATCTTGTCGTCTGCCATTGCCGGGCTCTACCGATGCAGCCACATGCGCAGCGCCGAGAGCAGTTGCTCGGTGTTGACCGGCTTGGCCAGATAGTCGGACGCGCCGGCCGCGAGGCATTTCTCGCGGTCGCCCTTCATCGCCTTGGCGGTGAGCGCGACGATCGGCAGCCGCCGGGTGCCCGGCTTCGAGCGGATCACCTCCATGGTTCGGTAGCCGTCCATCTCCGGCATCATGATGTCCATCAAGACAATGGCAATCTCGGGCGTCGACTCGATCAGGTCGATCGCCTCGCTGCCGGTGGTCGCGGCGAGCACCCGCATGCCGCGGCGTTCGAGCACGCTCGAGAGCGCGAACACGTTGCGGGCATCGTCGTCGACCAGCAGCACCGAACGGCCGATCAGGTCCTCGTCCGAGCTGTTGAGCCGCTCAAGCATGCGCTGCTTCTCGGCCGGCAGCTCGGTGACGACACGGTGCAGGAATAACGCCGTCTCGTCGAGCAGCCGCTCGGGCGACTCGACGCCCTTGACCACGACGCTGCGCGCCATGGTGTGGAGCTGCGCGTCCTCCTCGGCCGAGAGCTCGCGGCCGGTGAACACCACGACCGGCACGTCGGCGAGGAGCGGATCGGCGCCGATCTGCTGCAGCACCTCGAAGCCCGACATGTCGGGCAGCCGCAGGTCGAGCACGACGCAGTCGCAAGGCTGCTGGCGCAATGCCGCGAGCGCCTCCGCGCCGGTGCCGACGGTGACGATCTCGATGTCGTCGTAGCCGAGCAGCTCGGTGATGCCCATCTGCTCGGCCGGATTGTCCTCGACCACCAGCAGGCGCTTGCGGCGCGGCTTGGCGTATTCCTTGATCCGCGCCAGCGCGTCCTTGAGCCCTTCCTGGGTGGTCGGCTTACTGACGAACGAGAAGGCGCCCCGCGCGAGCCCGTGCCGCCGGTCCTCGTCGAGGGTGATGATTTGCACCGGGATGTGCCGGGTTGCCGGATTCTGCTTGAGCTGGCTCAGCACCGTCCATCCCAGCATGTCGGGCAGGAATACGTCGAGCGAAACCGCGGTCGGCTGATATTGCCGCGCGAGTTCCAGCGCGTCGGCGCCCCGCATCGCGACCAGCACCTTGAAGCCGCGGTCGCGGGCAAGATCGACCATGACCCGCGCGTAGTGCGGGTCATCCTCGACGATCAGCAGGCTGTTATCGCCCGGCTCGATCTCGAGGCGATCGTCCGGGATCGCTTCGACCGGCCGTTCGACCAGCGCAGCCGCGTGGAACCCGAGCGCCGGGACGGTCGAGGGCGCCATGCTGGGCGCAACCCGGGTCGCGGTCGTCGGCCCGATGTATTTGATCGGCAGGTAAAGCGTGAACGTGCTGCCGGAGCCGGGGGTGCTGCGCAGATGGATTTCGCCGCCCAGCAGATTCGACAGCTCACGGCTGATGGCGAGACCAAGGCCGGTGCCGCCGTACTTGCGGCTGGTGCTGGCATCGGCCTGCTGGAACGCCTCGAAAATGATTTTCTGCTTGTCGCCGGCGATGCCGATGCCGGTATCCGAAACCTCGAACGCCACCACCGCCGGGCTCTGGCCGAGCACCGGGTGGTCGGGGGTCCACCCGCTCACCGCGGCCGAAACGTTCAGACGAACGCCGCCGTGCTCGGTGAACTTGAACGCGTTCGACAGCAGGTTGTTGAGCACCTGCTGCAGGCGCTTCGGATCGGTGACGAGGCTGCGCCCGAGGTGCGGGTCGAGCTGCACGTCGAACGAGAGCTGGCGATTCTCGGCCTGATGACGGAACGGGCGCCCGACCATGTCGAGCAGGTTCGAGAACAACACTTCTTCCGCGTCGACCGTGACGGTGCCGGACTCGATCTTCGACAGATCGAGAATGTCGCTGATCAGGTTCAACAGGTCGGTGCCGGCGCCATGAATGGTGCGGGCGAATTCCACCTGCTTGGGCGTGAGGTTGCTTTCCGGGTTGTCGGCGAGCTGCTGGCCGAGGATGAGGATGCTGTTGAGCGGCGTGCGCAGCTCATGCGACATGTTGGCGAGGAATTCCGATTTGTACTTCGAGGTGAGCGATAGCTCGGTCGCCTTCTCTTCGAGGGCGCGGCGAGCCTGCTCGATTTCCTGATTCTTGCGCTCGACCTCGACGTTGCGCTCGGCCAATTGCTCCGCCTTCTGCTCCAGCTGCTCGTTGGTCTGCTGCAGTTCGCGCTGCTGCGTCTGCAACTCGCCGGCGAGATTTTGCGACTGCTTGAGCAGGCCCTCGGTCTGCATCGTCGCCTCGATGCTGTTGAGCACGATGCCGATCGAGGTGGTCAATTGCTCGAGGAACGCGATCTGCAGCGCCGTGAAGGCGCTGATCGATCCGAGCTCGATCACCGCCTTGACCTGGCTCTCGAACAGAACCGGCAGCACGATCACGTTGCGCGGCACGACCTTGAACGAGGCCGAGCCGATCGGCACGACGTTCGACGGCAGCTCGGTGATGAGCATGCGCCGCTTCTCGGCCGCGCACTGCCCGACCAGGCCTTCGCCGACACGCAGGATCTGCGGATGCGCGGCGGCGCGGTCGTCGGCAAAAGCGGAGAGCAGCTTGAGGTCGGACGCCTGTTCGCTCTCGGCCTGATAGATGACGCCGATCTGCGCGTTGACCAGCGGGGTCAACTCGCTCAGCAGCAACCGGCCGACGGTCGAAAGATCGCGTTGGCCCTGCAACATGTTGGTGAAGCGCGCGAGGTTGGTCTTGAGCCAGTCCTGCTCGGTGTTGCGGTCGGTGGTCAGCCGCAGGTTGTCGATCATCGTGTTGATGTTGTCTTTGAGCTCCGCCACCTCGCCGCGCGCATCGACCTGAATCGACCGGGTCAGGTCGCCCTTGGTCACCGCGGTCGCCACCTCGGCGATCGCGCGCACCTGCGTCGTCAGATTGGCGGCGAGCAGGTTCACGTTGCCGGTGAGGTCCTTCCAGGTGCCGGCGGCGCCGGGCACGTTCGCCTGTCCGCCCAGGCGGCCTTCGACGCCGACCTCGCGGGCAACCGTCGTCACCTGATCGGCGAAGGTCGCGAGCGTGTCGGTCATGTTGTTGATGGTCTCGGCGAGCGCGGCGACCTCGCCCTTCGATTTCACCGTGAGGTTCTGCTTGAGGTCGCCGTTGGCGACCGCGGTCACCACCTTGACGATGCCGCGTACCTGCTCGGTGAGGTTGGCGGCCATCACGTTGACGGTGTCGGTCAGGTCCTTCCAGGTGCCGGCAACGCCGGGCACCTGCGCCTGGCCGCCCAGCTTGCCCTCGGTGCCCACCTCGCGCGCGACGCGCGTGACTTCGGACGCGAACGCGTTGAGCTGGTCCACCATCGTGTTGATGGTGTTCTTGAGCTCCAGGATTTCGCCCTTCACGTCGACGGTGATCTTGCGCGAGAGGTCGCCGCGCGCGACCGCCGTCGTCACTTCGGCGATGTTGCGCACCTGCGTCGTCAGGTTGGCGGCGAGCAGGTTGACGTTGTCGGTCAGGTCCTTCCAGGTGCCGGCGACGCCGGGCACCACCGCCTGGCCGCCCAGCCGCCCGTCGGTGCCGACTTCGCGCGCCACGCGCGTCACCTCGGCGGCGAACGAGCGCAGCTGCTCGACCATGGTGTTGAGCGTTTCTTTGAGCAGCAGGATTTCGCCGCGCACGTCGACGGTGATTTTCTTCGAGAGGTCGCCGCTCGCGATCGCGGTCGCCACCTCGGCGATATTGCGCACCTGCGCGGTCAGGTTCGACGCCATGAAGTTGACGTTGTCGGTGAGGTCCTTCCACGTGCCGGCGACGCCCGGCACCTGGGCCTGGCCGCCGAGCTTGCCTTCCGTGCCCACCTCGCGCGCGACGCGCGTGACTTCGGAGGCGAAGGCGTTGAGCTGATCGACCATCGTGTTGATGGTGTTCTTGAGCTCCAGGATTTCGCCCTTCACGTCGACGGTGATCTTGCGCGAGAGGTCGCCGCGCGCGACCGCCGTGGTCACCTCGGCGATGTTTCGCACCTGGGCCGTCAGGTTGCCGGCCATCGAGTTCACGCTGTCGGTCAAGTCCTTCCAGGTGCCGGCGACGCCGGGCACGTTCGCCTGGCCGCCGAGACGGCCCTCGGTGCCGACCTCGCGCGCCACGCGCGTCACCTCGCCGGCGAAGCGGTTGAGCTGGTCGACCATCGTGTTGAGCGTTTCCTTGAGCTGAAGGATTTCGCCGCGCACGTCGACGGTGATCTTGCGCGACAGGTCGCCGCCGGCGATCGCCGTCGCAACCTCGGCGATGTTGCGCACTTGACCGGTGAGGTTGCCCGCCATCGAGTTGACCGAGTCGGTCAAATCCTTCCACGTGCCGGCGACGCCCGGCACCTGCGCTTGGCCGCCCAGCTTGCCGTCGGTGCCGACCTCGCGCGCGACGCGCGTCACTTCGGCGGCGAACGCGTTGAGCTGGTCGACCATCGTGTTGACGGTCTCCTTGAGCTGGAGGATTTCGCCGCTGACGTTGACGGTGATCTTTTTCGACAGGTCACCCTGCGCCACGGCGGTCGCCACCTCGGCGATGTTGCGCACCTGCGCGGTCAAGTTCGACGCCATCGAGTTGACGCTGTCGGTCAAATCCTTCCAGGTGCCGGCGACGCCGCGCACCACCGCCTGCCCGCCGAGGCGACCGTCGGTACCGACCTCGCGCGCCACGCGGGTGACTTCCGAAGCGAACGCGTTGAGCTGGTCGACCGTGGTGTTGATGGTCTCCTTAAGCTGGAGAATCTCGCCGCGCACGTCCACGGTAATCTTCTTCGACAGATCGCCGTTCGCCATGGCGGTCGACACCTCGGCGATATTGCGCACTTGCGCCGTGAGGTTCGAGGCCATCGAGTTGACGGAGTCGGTCAAGTCCTTCCAGGTGCCGGCGACGCCGAGCACGTTGGCCTGGCCGCCGAGACGCCCTTCGGTGCCGACCTCGCGCGCCACGCGCGTCACCTCGCCGGCGAAGGCGTTGAGCTGATCGACCATCGTGTTGATGGTCTCTTTGAGCTGCAGGATTTCGCCGCTGACGTTGACGGTGATCTTCTTCGACAGGTCGCCGCCGGCGATGGCGGTCGCCACTTCGGCGATGTTGCGCACCTGAGCGGTGAGGTTCGAGCCCATCAGGTTGACGTTGTCGGTGAGGTCCTTCCAGGTGCCGGCGACCCCCGACACATAGGCCTGGCCGCCCAGCTTGCCCTCGGTGCCGACCTCGCGCGCCACGCGGGTGACTTCCGAGGCGAAGGCGTTGAGCTGGTCCACCATGGTGTTGATGGTGTCCTTGAGCTCGAGGATTTCGCCGCGCACGTCGACGGTGATCTTGCGCGATAGGTCGCCGCGCGCGACCGCGGTCGTCACCTGGGCGATGTTGCGCACCTGCGCGGTGAGGTTGCCGCACATGGCGTTGACCGAGTCGGTCAGGTCCTTCCAGGTGCCGGCGACGCCGGGGACGATCGCCTGGCCGCCAAGCTTCCCGTCGGTGCCGACCTCGCGTGCGACGCGCGTCACTTCCGAGGCGAACGAGCGCAGCTGATCGACCATCGTGTTGATGGCTTCCTTGAGCTGCAGGATTTCGCCGCGCACGTCGACGGTGATCTTCTTCGACAGGTCGCCGTTGGCGACCGCGATCGTCACGTCGGCGATGTTGCGCACCTGGGCGGTCAGGTTCGACGCCATCAGGTTCACGCTTTCGGTGAGGTCCTTCCACACGCCGCCAACCTCGCGCACCTGGGCCTGGCCGCCGAGCTTGCCCTCGGTGCCGACCTCGCGCGCAACGCGCGTCACTTCGGAGGTGAACACGCTGAGCTGTTTGATCATCGTGTTGACGATGGTCGCCGACTGCAGGAACTCGCCCTTGAGCGGCCGGCCGTCGACGTCGAGCCGCATCGTCTGCAACAGATCGCCCTGCGCGACCGCCGAGATGGCGCGGGTAACTTCGGTGGTGGG
>Ga0153928_1000404_pt1 | contig 21853 bp, 18 predicted proteins | sample TSNJ012MetaG_FD_106656 | JGI IMG/M metagenome (GOLD analysis project Ga0153928, IMG submission 106656) | Attine ant fungus gardens microbial communities from New Jersey, USA - TSNJ012 MetaG | ecosystem: Host-associated > Fungi > Mycelium > Unclassified | place: USA: New Jersey, Wharton State... | reverse complement strand
TGCAGCGAAGCGGAAGTCACAGAAAATCCGAGGATTGTGGCGCGAAATTATGCAGAAATGCATAATTTCTGTGCATCGCGTAGCGTGTTACTGTTTACAGCCCATAGGGCTGTGAATAGTAACGAACTGTAACATATTCCTGACGATTTCACTGTTTTGTATGTTATCGTACTTTACAGGCTTATATGTAAATTGACATTTTTTTGAAAATTATGTACTATTTAGGGAAAATATGTATTAAAAAGGGGAAAATTATGTTTTATTCAATGAATTATTTATTTGAAATGATTTTGGAAAACAATTACAGCTTTATAGCTGCGATTAACAGGGGAGATTTTAACGAAAGTGATCTTATGATGATAATCTCAAATACATTATTGAGATTAGGAATTCCGCCAAACCATAGAGGATATATCTATTTAAGAGAAGCAATCATTATAAAAATCAATAATCCTTTAGAAGAGATGCCTGTTACCAAGAACATCTATCCGGATATCGCAAAGGCGCATCAGGTATCCGTCGGCAGTGTTGAACGCGCAATTCGCCATTCAATTGAAGCCGGTTGGAAAAGAATACATCTGTTCAATCAGGAAAAAGTACCGTCTGACTTATTTGTATTATCGATAAAGAGACCTCAAAACTCGGAATTTATCGCAATAATTGCTGAAAGTATAGTTTTGGTAATTAACAATCAAAAAGAAGCTATATAAAGTAGGGAAGGGGATTATTATACTGGAATATGCTTATATTTTGTAGTAAAATATCATTAAAGTAAAAAGTTAAATATTAAGTAGGTGAGTAAAATGTCTATTAGCATTAAAAAGGAAGATTTAAGAAAAAAAAAGACAAGGAAATCATTGTATACCGCATTATCCTCACTTCTTAGCAACCGTAATTTCAAGAAAATAACAGTGACAGATATATGTCAGGAAGCATTAATCGGCAGAGCCGCTTTTTATACTTACTATTTAGATAAATATGACCTGCTGAAGTATTGGTTGATGGATTTATGGTCAAAAAATATGCATGTCGCTGATAACTATAATCAGATAGAAAAAGTAGTCAATTATCATATGCATGAGAATAAATCGGTACTTAATCACTTATTTTATGAGGCAGATAATGAGACATTAGGTATATTATTTGATTTCGTGCTTTCTACATTAAATCTGAATATTGAAAAGAATGATGATGGGGAGATTTGGTCTAAGAATGTTGTATTAGCGAATTTTTGTGCCGGTGGTATGCTCAGTTATCTTTCATGGCAGGTAAACAACAAGTTTCCATCGGATGTACATCTAATGAATACATATCTTTATGAGATTATTAATAAGTTTCGGGAATGGTAAATTTAGAAGAAATGTAAATATTCAGGAGGGAATTTTGAGATGAGGAATCTAATCAACATGATGGAACAGGTAAAAAAGCTTAAGAATGGGATAGGGATAAAAAATCTTTTAGACGAGGCGCATAAAATATTGAAGAATCCTATCGTAATGTTTAATACGGAATATGAATTACTGGCGTATACTGAGACTGTCACAGATGATCCCATTTGGAATGAGATAATTACATATAAGACGTTTTGCAAGGAAACGCAGGAATTCTTTAAAAAAGAAGGTTTTATTGAAGATGTCGCCAATGCCCAAAGAATCACTTTTATGAGTAGTGACAAATTGAAATATGACAGGATTACGGGGAAGGTTTTCAGTAAAAACAATTCCCATGTTGCTAATCTTGTGATCGTAGCGTGTAATAAACCGTTTGAAGCCAATGACAGGGTGGTTTTTGAAGCCATTTGTAAATTGGTCACCAGGGAAATCGATGAAAATGAGTTTTATCAAGAGTATGAACAGACACATCAAGAGGGTATAATAAAGAATTTAATTGATGGGAATTTTGACAGAGAGCTTGATATGGGTCAAGTGGCGATCATCTATGACAATCTTAAATCCAATCTCTATTTATCAACGGTAGATGTATCCCAGGGTAACTTTGGTTACCCCGAGCTTGTATATTTTAGGGATTTATTTAAACAAATACAGCCTGCGCATAAATATGCAATTTACGCTAATTATATTTTGATTATTATTAGTACAGATGATGAGACTCTTAACATAGGCAGGGAATTAAATAAACTGCTTGAAATTTTTGAACAGAATAATATGTATGCCGGAATCAGCGGTAGGTTTGAGAATCTATTTGAGCTGGGGAAATACTATGCGGATGCCCTGAAAGCAGTGCAATTTCTTTTAGAAAGCAAAAGCAGTCAACGGATTTTTCCATATGATATAAACGCAATTAACACAATGAAACAGATAGCAGCGATTGAAAATGGCATGGGTGTACAGTATCTTTTAAACATGGCATATAAAATTTTTGGCAATCCTATGCTAATTCATGATATAGATTTTGAAGTGGTGGCATATATTGAAAACGTGAAGTCAGACGATCCTGTTTGGAAAGAATATATCACATATGGAACACTGAGTGATGAGACAATCGAATTTTTTAAAAATGAAGGTTTTATTGATGCCGTATTAAATGCGAACACATGTACTTTTCTTGACAGCCCAAAATTAAAACATAGAAGAATTATGGGGAAAATTTATAATAAAGATAATATTATGGTTGCCTGCTTAAGGATAGTGGACTGTAATAAAGCATTTGAGGATGATGAATTGGCGCTTGTTGGAGCCTTTTGCACAAAGCTTTCTATCGAGCTTAGTAAAAGTGAGTTTTACAATAACTACGGTCAAGCGTTTTCAGAAACGCTTATAAGCAGGTTGATCAATGGCAATATAAATGATTGTGTTCTTTTTTCAGATCATATTACAAATATCTATAACATTTTTGAAGACAGTCTCTATTTAGCAGTAGTAGATACAACCAGGTGTGCCCCTGAGCATACCAGACTTTCATATTACAGGGATTTGTTTAAGCAACTGCAGATCACCAGTAGATACGCGATTTATGACAATTACATCATAATTATTTTTGGTTCAGACATTGGATCAGGTATTGTAAAGAATGAACTGAAAAAAGTTTTTGAACAGAATAATATATATGCGGAGATTAGCAGCAGCTTTAAAAGTATATATGAATTGCAGAAACATTATACGGAGGCAGTCAATGCATTAAATAGCAGCTATACTGATAGTGTTTGATATGGAAATCATAGAATGACCAAAATCACAGCTTGCTATTAGCCTGTGATTTTGGTCATTCTTATACACACAAGTTTTTGAAGCATACCTTCCAAGGTTCATCGGGAATACTCCCCAAGTACATTCCGAAATAAAAGCTCTTTACCGGCAGCATCCTTAATGCTCATTTTCTTCACAATCTTTTCTGTTTCATGATCCAATTCCCGCCGGCTTTTTGCAGTAATATAGCACCTGGCGGCATACGGTTGTGGACCATGAGGGGTGACATGTTCCCCTTCTTTATAAAAGAGCTGCAATTTCTTTACATGTTTACGCTCTGCAATAGCGGACGCTGACCACTGCGCCCGAATAATCCCTTCCCGAGCCTGGAAGTAGAGCACAGCACTGTGCTGATCCATAAATGGTGAGTGGTTTTTCAATGCATTTTCAACTTCTTCCTTATTGTAAAGTGAATCCAAAAGTAACTGTTCAATAGAGAACCCACTGCTATATTCCAGCAGTTCATGTTCATAGCCAAAAAAGCGTCCGGCAATCTCACATACTTGAATTCCGTCTTCGGGCTTCCAGAAGAACTGCATACATAAAGGTCCGTCGGTCTGGCCGGTAGCAGCAATAAAACAACTCAAAATCCGTTTTGCCTCATCGTGCACATGCGCTGTCAGACAAGAAGGATACACATTTCTTGAGCTATATGGGACATCCCTGGTTTCGGTAGCAGTTTTCTCCCGATCGGCGATACTAAGGACATGTACCTGCCCATTCAAGACCCAGGTCATCATATTGAATTCATACCCCGTGTTATATTCCTCCACCAGAATTTCCTTAATATCCGATGACGCACAGACGCAATCAAAATAAGAACGTACCTGTGCAATATTATGTAGTACAAAGAGTCCCCTTGAGCCATACATATCCAGAGGTTTGGTTACCACGGGAAAGGCCATTCCCGAAAAAGCTTCATCAGCGAAATCTTTTGTTAAGCAGATGTGACGAGGTGTCGGGATGTCCAGTTTTTCGAACAGAGCCTTCATAACCGCCTTGTCCCGGTAATAAGGAAGCTGTGCCGGAAGCAGGTAACAGGGAAGATGAGCTTTATCAGCGATTTTCACCATGCATTCAAAAAGTAAATCAGAAAATGAAGTAATAATATGTTCAACTTTTTCTTTCACACAAATATCTGCAATTGCATCAATCTGGCGGACATCGATATCATAAAATGCATCGGCTGCTTTCTTGGCTGGTCCATTGGGATAACTGTCGCAGACAATTGTATAAATCCCTTCTGCCTGAGCCATCTTCACCAGATTGGTAAATTCGTCCAAAGATCCCAGAATTAATATTTTTTTTAAGTTGTTATTCATAAATGCGATACTCCGTATTCCTTTAATAATGAAAGCAATATATCTGACACCAATTCCATCTGTGAAGATGTATAACGCTGGTCACAGGGAAGTGCCAGAATGTTGGCTGCATATCGGTATTCGACCGAATCTTCCGGCATGGACTCCATGACATTCGTCCAGTAAGCAGGCACATAGATTTTTCTGCGTGCCAGTTCTTTACGGATAAAAAGCCCCTGGGGATGGTAGAAAGGATAAGCCAGAGGACCGTCGGCAGTGATAAAATCCAGCGGATTGTATTTGTTCAGGTGATGATGCAGTGTGCGATAATTCTCATTACGCTTTGAACGCACCTGCTCATAATCGATAGCCCCGAGGATATTCGCGGTCAGCTTTGACATTCTTTTAATTGGTTCTTTTGAAAATGTTTTCGCATTCTGATGGAGAATGTGATAGTAATCCGATGCATTGCCCTCCATCCGGCCCAACAGGTGTTCCATCCGGTCCTTAGAAATATCCCGGTCAGGAACAAGCGGCAGTTCTATATCCGAATAGAGATATGCACCATCACTGACACCGAAGAATTTTCGGCAGGAATAGAGGGTGGGAATACCTTCTAACGGGCGCTGAAAGAAGCTATGTGTATGATCGACGATAACTCTCATGTATTGTTTTTTGTGTTGTTTGATTTTTTCATCGGTCAGCTGTCCATAGTGATTGACCAGATACAGATAACTGTCTGTTGGAAGGGGGGCTTCAAGCAACGGTGTAAGCTGTTCATCCACGCAATAATAAGACAGCTTGTATCCTTCCAGTTCACATTTTTCAGTGACCGAATCACATAAAAAGTAAGGCACAAAAAGTGTCTTACACTTTAGTGCCTGAAGAAGCCAGGTGAGAGCAGTCCGCCCAAAGTTAACAGCATATAAGTCGGGATAATATGGCTGGTTTCTGAACGACTCCAGTTCCAAATAACCTCCGATTTCCATAGTAACCTCCCTTGTGTGTGTGCTTTACAGCACATATAGATAGATGTGAAAATTATTTTTCACACGTTCAAGATAAATCCTTTTTACGGATTGTATAATGCGGCATTTTTTTTGATTCATTTAAAATATTCATCAAATACATGCCAATGACGCCAAGAGAAAGCAATGTTAAACTAAAACCAGCCAGAATGATCAGCATCAATGAAGTCCAGCCTTCTACCGACGCGCCATAAAGAAAAAACCGCACCAGAAAGTAGAGTGCCAGTAAAATACTGAGAATAAAACCGGCAAATCCAATATCCCGTACAACGAGAAGCGGAAAAGCACTGTGGTTGGTAATATCAAAAATCAGATCCTTAACCAGCCGGATAAACGGATAACCGCTTTTTCCGTATGTTCTGGCATCATGTCTTACAGGAACATTAATAATCCGGTTAGAAGTCTGAACCAGCAAATTGCCAATCTGGGGGAGGTGGGTATTTGTCTTAAGCAACGCATCCACGATAAATTTACGGATCAAACGGAAACTGGTAATCTCCAGTTCAGGATCTTTTCTTAACATTTTCGAAGTAGCATATACCGAGAACTTTGTTCCCAGACGGCGGATGAAGCCATGCTGACGACCTTCGTATTTGGCGATGATAACATCTACATCATCGTGCTCGTTCATCACTGCAGTCATTTTCGGGATTTCTTCCGGGGGATGCTGTAGATCATCATCCATGGTGATGACAAAATCACCCCTGGCGAAAGAAAAACCGCATAGAAGTGCGGGATGCTGTCCAAAGTTTTTGGCCATCTGGATAATCTTTACCCGCTTGTCTGCACTTCGCAAATTCTGCATAATGGCATAGGACTGATCCTTGGACCCATCGTCTACCAGAATCAGTTCAAAATCTTCTTTTAGTGTTTCGTCAAATACATTTTTCAGGCGTTTATATAATTCCTCTAATGTATGCTCAGAATTGTATACCGGAATCACTACCGAATACAGACTCATAATTTGCCTCCTAAATGAATCGTGCAGACATGTTGGTATGTCCATTGGATTCATAAATTTAAGGTTAAAAGATTCGTTTTTAACCTCTTCTTCTTTAATTAAACATTGTATTTTTGCTTTCATTATCATATCATTATCGGCTTTTCTTTTCAACCGATATTCGGATATTAGTTGAAGGTAGTTTGTCAGTTTCTTAACTTTGGATATAATAAATGGGTAGGTAGCGAAGTGGATTGTGATTATCTGGTTTGACTATGTTGGCTGCCAGGACGCCACTGTGTACGAGGAGAGTTGCTGTGCTGTTTGCAAAACCAGAGCATTTCGCTGCAAGATGCTAACAGAAATAGAGCCCAAATCCCCGGACTATCCACATTCAATCCGTTTTCTGGTGAAAACGCATTTCAGGTGGATACAAAAACTCGCTTGGGAAGCAAGTTTTTGCCGGGGATTTGGGCTCTATTTCTGTAAGCATCTTTAGCAGCTCATGCTATGGTTTTGCAAACAGCACAGCAACTCTCCTCGTACACAGCGGCTGGGTTTTGGTAGTATATAAGTTTTGTGTGGATACTTGGAACCTTCTTTTTCGTAAATTACTTGAAAAACCAGCGGCCAAAGGGCATGGGATTACTTCCGTAAACAATTGGCGGCGGTTTTAGCGGCGGCGGAATCCACTGCTTACGGAGCGCTTTAGTCGTAGTTAGCAGTTAGTCCGCCAGAGCGTTGCCGCGTTTACGGAAGTAATCCCATGCCCTTTGGCCGCGTCCGTTAGCTGAATAGTAACAAAGGGAAAGCCGATATTCGGATATTAGTTGATGAAATGGGCAAATCGTGATATAATCGGCAATGGTACATTTATGGATATACTCTATTATTACAGATAGCAGAAAGTGAGTCGAAGGGGAGATATGAATATAACCCAAGCCTCATCCGGGAGGGAGATTATGGGCAAAGCAAGAAGTTATATCCAATTACATTTGAATATTCTGCTTTTTTCTTTTACCAGTGTCTTATCTAAGATGGCATCCATACAGTACAATAAGAATGGACTGCAGTCATGGATACTTTACCTCCTGCTTCTATTAATGATTGCCAATTGTGGCATTTACGCACTTGCCTGGCAGCAGGTAATTAAGAAGTTTTCCCTGACAACGGCATATGCCAATAAAAGTGTTGCGATTCTCTGGTCACAGATTTGGGCAGTTGTGATTTTCCATGAAAGTCTGTCAGTTCGGAATATTGTTGGTATTATGGTGGTGTTGATCGGAGTATTGGTGGTGCAGCAATATGAATAGATGGTTTATGTTATTAATGATCGGCGGTACATTTTTTACTGCGATTTCTCAGGTCTTGCTAAAGCAAAGCGCGAATAGAACGTATAGCCATCCTGTCTTTGAATATTTAAACTGGCGGGTTATCTTAGCTTACTTTTTGTTTTTTGGGGTGCTTCTTTTGAATACCTATGCTTATACGCAGGTGGATATGAAATATGGGCCGGTGCTGGATACATTCGCTTATGTGTTTGTATTGCTGCTATCGTATTTTGTTTTAAAAGAAAAAATTACTAAAGGGAAGGTTATCGGTAATCTGATCATTATTGCCGGAATCATTATCTATACAATATAGAGGAAGTCTGATTTATGATTGAATTTAACCGGGTGCCGGTGGTTGGCACTGAGATGAAATATATGGAACAAGCTATTAAAAACGGCAAATTATGCGGTGATGGACCATTTACCAAAGCCTGCTCACAGTGGATGACAAAAGCTTTAGGCAGCCGGCATGCGCTGCTGACGACTTCATGTACCCATGCCCTTGAGATGGCAGCATTTTTGGCCAAGATTCAGCCGGGTGATGAAGTAATTATGCCTTCTTATACTTTTGTATCGACGGCAGATGCATTTGTACTTCGTGGGGCGAAGATTGTCTTCGTGGATATTCGTCCGGATACGATGAATATCGATGAAACGAAGATTGAAGCGGCTATAACTGACCGGACCAAGGCTATTGTGCCGGTACATTATGCCGGTGTGGCATGTGAGATGGATGTGATCATGGCAATTGCCCGTAAGCATCAGCTGGTGGTAATTGAAGATGCGGCACAGGGGGTCAATGCTTTCTATAAAGGGAAAGCTTTGGGAACGATTGGCGACTATGGATGTTATAGTTTTCATGAGACGAAGAATTATTCCATGGGTGAAGGCGGGGCGTTGTTGTTTCAGGATGATTCAAAATTGGAAGCAGCAGAAGTGCTGCGTGAAAAAGGAACGAACCGCAGTAAGTTTTTCCGTGGTCAGATTGACAAATACACATGGGTGGGATATGGCTCCTCATATCTGCCCAGTGATTTAAATGCAGCGTATCTGTATGCCCAGTTAAAAGAGGCAGATACTATTAATGATAAGCGAAAGGCGATTTATGATCATTACCATGAGCATTTGCAAACCCTTGCTGAAAAGAGGATGATAGAGCGTCCGTATATTTCTCCGGATGCCGTGCATAATGCCCATATGTACTATCTAAAAGTAAAAGATTTAGAAACCAGGACCAGGTTGATAGCATATTTGAAATCCAGGGAAATTATGTGTGTATTTCATTATATTCCGCTGCATTCGTCGCCGGCGGGAAAGAAATATGGCAGATTCCATGGTGAGGATTGTTTTACTACCAAAGAAAGTGAACGGTTGATGCGGCTTCCAATGTTTTATAATATGTCACTTGAACAGGCAGAGGAAGTAGTAAAAACAATTATACAGTTTGAAGATTTCCGGTGACTATTCAGTAGGCAGTATCCCGCGCAGCATGTAATTGTAAAAGTACTGAACAGTTAAGATTTTCGTTAATAAAGGAGCAGTAAACCATGAGCAAATGGTTGCGGTATTTAAAAAAAATCAGACCTTATAATATCGTTAAAGGGTTGCGGTATCTGAAACATTACGGTTTCCGTGAGTTTTTTATCCGCCTTTCGGAGCGGATGGAGCCGGATGAAGTTCCTTATGGACCATGGTTTGAAAAACATTGTGTCAGCGAGGAAGAATTAGTCAGACAAAGAAAAGTAAAATGGGACAAGAACCCTTTGATAAGTGTGGTAGTGCCGGCATTTCGTACACCGGAAGTCTTTCTTCGCCAGATGATAGGCTCGCTTATGGTGCAATCCTATTCCAATTGGGAACTTTGTATTGCGAATGGAAGTCCGGAAGATGAAATGATGGGACGCATCTTAACAGAGTATGCCGATCAGGATAAGCGTATTCGCTATAAAAATCTTACCGATAATCTTGGCATTGCCGAGAATACCAATGCGGCATTTGCGATGGCAAGGGGAGAGTTTATCGGGCTGCTGGATCATGATGATCTGTTAGCCAGCGATGCTTTATTTGAAGTGGCAAAGGCAATTACTGCCCATGATGATGCAGACGTGGTGTATACCGATGAAGATAAGGTAACAACTGATTTAACCGAACATTTTCAGCCTCATTTCAAACCGGATTTTAGTATTGATCTGCTTCGTTCAAACAATTATATCTGTCATTTTCTGGTGGTCAGAAGAACCCTGGTGGAGCAGGCCGGAGGTTTTTCTAAAGAATTTGATGGTGCCCAGGATTATGATTTTATTTTCCGCTGTGTAGAAGCAGCCAGGAGAATTTGCCATGTACCGCGGGTGTTATACCATTGGCGTACTCACAGGGCTTCTACGGCAGATAACCCGGCCAGCAAGATGTACGCATTTGATGCCGGGAAAAGAGCCATTGAAGACCATCTTAAGCGAGCGAATGCTGTTGGGATCGTCAGCCATACAATGGATATGGGGTTCTATCGGGTTAAATATCCGGTTCAGGATAATCCTCTGGTATCAATTATTATTCCGAATAAAGATCAGAGTCAGACTTTGAGCCGTTGTATAAGTTCTATCCAGAATGAGTCTACGTATGAAAATTATGAGATTATTATTGTGGAAAATAACAGCAAGGAAGAAACAACATTTGAGTATTATAATGAATTAGAAAGCATTTCGAATATTTCGGTAATTACCTGGGACAGGGAATTTAATTATTCGGCGATTAATAATTATGGGGCAAAGGCAGCAAAAGGGGAATATCTGATATTTCTGAATAATGACGTAGAAATTATTCAGCGCCATTGGATTGAAGAACTCTTAGGCAACTGCCAGCGTCCGGAAGTGGGGATCACCGGAGCGAAGCTGTATTTTCCGGATGATACCATCCAGCATGCCGGAACCATTATTGGCATTGGCGGAATCGCCGGACATGCCTTTTTGAACATGCCGCGGAGCCGAACCGGATATCTGCATAAAGCTTCCATTCAGCTTAATTATAGTGCTGTTACGGCCGCTTGTATGATGATGAAGCGGAGTGCATTTGAGGATGCAGGGGGATTTGAAGAAGAGTTAAGTGTTGCTTTTAACGATGTAGACCTTTGCCTGCGGACTATCCAGGCAGGCTATCTGGTCGTTTATAATCCGGTGGTGGAATTGTACCATTTTGAATCAAAATCCCGCGGGAAAGAAGATACGGTGGAAAAGGTGCGCAGATTTCAGACCGAAATTGAGTTTATGCGGAGCAGATGGATTACACTGTTAAAAGATGGAGATCCATTTTATAATAAAAATCTCACATTGAGTAAGTGGAATTATTCACTTCGGGCATAATATACTCACGAGCATAATGATGTTCCATGTTTTTGGCATTATCCAGACATGAAAAATCATTATGTTTGTGAGTATAGTAAGGAGAAGTCATGCAGGAAGTAACCGTAGTTATACCGAACTACAATGGAATAGATTTTGTCGGGGTATGCCTGGACAGTATCAGAGAACAGAACATGAAGGATTTTGCGGTTATTTTAGTTGATAACGGCTCTACCGATGGAAGCCGGCAGTTGGTAGAAACAAGGTATCCAGAGGTTCAGGTTATTGCATTGAAAGAAAATACCGGGTTTTGCCGGGCGGTCAATGAAGGAATCTGCGCCAGTGTCACGCCTTATGTGATTCTGCTGAATAATGACACCCAGGTGGATCCGGATTTTGTTGGCAAATTATTGAATGCGATCAAGTACAGGAAGAAAGCATTTTCCTGTGGGGCCAAAATGCTTCAGTTTCATAACCGGGACTGTATTGATGATGCCGGTAATCTTTATAATGCCCTGGGCTGGGCATATGCCAGAGGCAAAGGAAGGCCGGAACAGAAATACAATCGGTCATGCCGGGTGTTTTCCACCTGTGGCGGTGCTTCTATATACCGCCGCTCGGTACTGGATGAAATCGGACTTTTTGATGAAGAACATTTTGCTTATCTGGAAGATACTGATATTGGATACCGGGCTCGAATTCAAGGTTATGAGAACTGGTTTATTCCCGATTCGATTGTATATCATATCGGAAGCGGAACGTCAGGATCCCGATATAATCAATTTAAGATTCGCTATTCCTCCAGAAATAATATTTACATGCTGTATAAAAATATGCCAATTGCGCAGCTAATCCTGAATTTACCACTGCTGACGCTGGGATTTGGGGCAAAGATTGTGTTCTTTGCGGCAAGGGGTTTTGGCAGGGAGTATGTGGCCGGTATTAAGAATGGTTTTCTGCTTTCGAAGCAGGCTAAAAAGCAGGGAAAGAAAGTTACCTTTCGTCTGCGCAATCTGAAAAACTATGCGGCAATACAGGGGCAGCTGTGGTTGAATATCATCCGGCGGCTGACAAATTAATGTATTTGTCGAAAAAAATATTTTGTTGCCTAATTAGGCTTAATATTGTATAGTAATAACGTGGAAGGGTCTAAAGGTGATTAAACGTGATTAAAGATAACCAGAAATACTTTAACCGTTTACAGGTGCTGATAGATGCCTGCGTAATAGCAGTATCTTATTGGCTGGCATGGTTCCTGAAATTCGAAGCACACATTAGCTTTTTCCGTGAATCAGTAAAGTCTTTGACTTTCCAGCAGTATATGATGCCGCTTATACTGATAATACCGGGATATCTGATACTATATTCGGCTTTTAACTTATATACGCCTAAGCGGGTACAAGGCAGGAGACTGGAGCTGGCTAACGTTGTCAAGGCTAACACTATAGGTCTGTTGCTTCTGATTGTTGCTTTGTATATCGTTAAAGAGGTGGATTTCTCCCGTGCGATGATTTTCCTCTTCTTTTTCATTAACATTACGGCAGAAGAAATTACCAGAATCATCATTCGCTATGTATTAAGAGACATCCGAAAAAGAGGGCTGAACCAGAAGCACATTCTTCTGGTGGGTTATAGCAGGGCAGCTGAGGAATATATTGACCGTATTCTCCAAAATCCACAGTGGGGATATAATGTTCGGGGAATACTGGATGATGAAGTTACGGCTGGAACTATGTATAAAGGAATTAAAGTATTAGGAAAAATAGACAATCTGATGGTTATTCTGCCGCAGAACCGGCTGGATGAGATTGCCATTACACTGGGATTGGATGAATATTATCGTTTGGAACGTATTGTTTCCCAATGTGAGAAATCTGGTGTGCATACGAAATTCATTCCTGATTATAATAATATTATTCCAACAAAACCATATACAGAGGATATACTTGGTTTACCGGTCATCAATATCCGTTATGTGCCGCTTTCGAATACTTTTAATGCGGTAATCAAGCGTTTGATGGATATTGTTGGGTCGGCGGCCGCCATTGTTTTGTTCTCACCGATCATGCTGATTGTTTCGGCTATTATTAAGCTGACTGCACCGGGACCGCTGATATACAAGCAGACACGGGTTGGTCTGCATAATAAGTCATTCGAGATGTACAAGTTCCGTTCTATGGAAGTGCAGAAAGAGGAGCATGAGAAGAAGGCCTGGACGGTTAAGAACGATCCCCGGGTTACAGGTATCGGTAAGTTTATAAGACGGACCAGCATTGATGAACTGCCACAGTTTTTTAATATCCTTAAGGGGGATATGAGTATGGTGGGACCAAGGCCGGAACGGCCGTTCTTTGTTGAGAAGTTCCGGGAGGAAATTCCCCGCTATATGGTAAAGCATCAGGTACGCCCCGGTCTTACCGGTTGGGCGCAGGTGAATGGACTACGTGGAAATACATCGATTCGCAAAAGAATTGAACATGATCTTTATTATATCGAGAACTGGACTATCGGGCTCGATGTTAAGATATTATTTTTAACTGTGTTTAAGGGGTTTGTTAACAAAAATGCTTATTAAGCTACAAAAGAAATGTAAAAAGGAGTATTATGGGAAAAAATAATATGAAATTAAGCAAACAAATGAAAAAAAGACGCAGAAGACGTGGGCTATTTATCTTTGAGGTAATTGTATTGCTGGTATTAATTGGTGGACTGATCATATATGCCAAGGTTAACGGTGCGCTGGGGCGTATTACCGGTGGAAATCTTGACATGACGAACGTAGGTGTTAACGAAGGTGTTTCAGATAATGAAGCGTTACATGGATTTACGACCATAGCTTTAGTTGGTTTGGATACTCGAACTGATTCCACCGATTCCAGTGAGAACAGCGATACGATGATCATTGCCAGTATTGATAATGATAATAAAAGTGTTAAACTGGTTTCCCTGTATCGAGATACATATCTGAATATTGGGAATAATGTTTATTCGAAAGCAAATGGAGCATATGCCACCGGTGGACCGGAACAGTTTTTAACAATGCTGAATAAAAACCTGGATTTAGATATATCAAACTATGTGACTGTTAATTTTAATGTCATGGTTAAAGTGATCGATCTTCTGGGTGGACTTGATTTTGATCTTACGGAAGCTGAGATTGTACACATGAACAACTATTGCAAGGAAACATCGAGAGTTACAGGAGAATCCTACGAGGAAATTCCGGAAGAGGCAGGAAGTTATCATTTGAATGGTGTGCAAAGTGTATCTTATGCCCGGATCCGATATACAGCAGGTGGTGACTTTACAAGAACACAGCGCCAGCGGTCTGTTATTTACAAAATGGTAGCAGCGGCTAAAAATGCAGATTTGGCCAAATTGAGTAAAATTCTGGATGTGGCATTTCAACCGGATATGATGGAAACCAATTTAACAAAATCAGAATTATTAAAAATGGGTATGAATATGCTTTCGTATGACATTGCAGAACAGGCAGGATTCCCATTCTATCATTTGGAAGGTGCGACGATAACAGCTATTATGAACGGCAAGGATTGTGTATTGCCGGTTACATTAAAAGCGAATGTAATTGCTTTACACGAGTTTTTACATCCGGAAGCAGCATATGTGCCATCAGCTACGGTTGAGGAATACAGTAATGAAATTGCTGATAGAAGTGGATATGGTGAAGATGATATTCCACAAAATTCAGATAACGGGCAGCTTTCGACAGAAGCATTCCAATAGAATCATATCCGCCGCAAAATGAAAAGTTTTGCGGCGGTTTTTAGATATATCGAAACTTCGAAAAGGATGGAGAAGAATATATGGAAAGAAAAGTTGATGTTATTATTCCTACGTATAAACCGGATGATACATTTGTTCAATTATTAGCAGGACTAGCCAAACAGTCATATCCGATACAGCGGATTCTGATCATGAATACGGAGCGGCAGTTTTGGAATCCGGCATATGAAAAGCTTGCAGCCAATATAAAAGTAATACATTTGCTAAAAGCCTCTTTTGATCATGGCGGGACCCGGGATCGGGCCGCCCGGATGTCTAATGCGGATATTCTGGTTTTCATGACACAGGATGCAATTTTGCAAAATGAAAAAGTAATAGAGGAACTGGTTAAATTCTTTGAAATGCTAAGTGTTAAAGCAGTGTATGCCAGGCAGCTTCCGACAAAGGACTGTAAGATTATTGAACGTTATACCAGGAGTTTCAACTATCCTAAGGAGAGTCAGATTAAGGAAAAGGCGGATTTACCGGAATTAGGAATCAAGACATACTTTTGCTCTAATGTATGTGCAGCGTATGATCGAGAAGCATATTTGGAATTGGGTGGGTTTGTGAAACATACCATATTTAATGAAGATATGATTTTTGCAGCAAAGCTGATCATGTCGGATTATAAAGTGGCTTATGCAGCCAACGCGATGGTGGTTCACTCCCATAATTACAACAATATGCAGCAGCTGCGGCGAAACTTTGATCTGGCTGTTTCTCAGGCGGACTATCCGGAGGTTTTTGCAGGGATTAAGTCCGAAGGGGAAGGACTGCGCCTGGTTAAAAAGACGGCATCATATCTGCTGAAAATCCACAAACCGTGGCTGATATTCCCACTGGTGCTGAAAAGTGGTTTCAAGTATATTGGATACTGGTTGGGAAAACATTATCATATATTACCGAAGCGGTTGATTTACAGGTTGACGATGAACCGTAGTTACTGGGAAGAGTAAAGCTTATTTACCATAATTAATGAAGTAATCTTTTATTTACAATAAAAGCGTATTTTGATATGATTAGCGGGGGCATTCTTAATTAATATGGAGGAAAGTATATGTGTGGAATTGTTGGATATGTTGGTAACAGTCAGGCAGCGCCGATTCTGTTGGATGGGCTGGAAAAGCTGGAATACCGTGGATATGACTCGGCCGGAATCGCTGTGTACAATGGGGAAGAAATCCGCATGGTAAAAGCTACCGGCCGCTTAAAGGTACTAACTGAATTGACCAAAGGCGGTAATGAATTACCGGGTACAATCGGAATTGGGCATACGAGATGGGCAACGCATGGCAGTCCTACGGATACAAATGCACATCCGCATTATAATGAGGATAATACCATTGTAGTCGTACATAATGGTATTATAGAAAATTATCTGAAACTGAAAAAGAAATTAACTGAGCGGGGATATAACTTCGTTTCAGAAACGGATACAGAAGTAATAGCACATCTGCTGGATTATTATTATCAAGGGGATCCCCTTGAAGCAGTCACCAAGATTATGAACCGGGTGGAAGGGTCTTATGCTCTGGGAATTCTATTTAAAGAACATCCGGGAGAAATATATGCTGTCCGCAAAGACAGCCCGCTGATCGTGGGGCAAAGTGAAGTAGGAAACTTTATTGCTTCTGACGTTCCGGCCGTACTAAAATATACAAGAGACGTTTATTTTATTCAAAACGAGGAAATTGTCAAGCTGGAAGATGGCTCAATCACTTTCTACAATATTGATGCAGAGGAGCTCCAAAAAGAGCCGACGACTGTTGAGTGGGATATCGATGCGGCAGAAAAAGGCGGCTATGAATTCTTTATGCTGAAAGAAATGTATGAGCAGCCAAAAGCTGTAAGTGACACCTTGAATCCCCGTTTAAAAGACGATAATATTGTTATTGAAGAGTTGGGGATGACTGATGAGGAGATCAGGGCGATTAAAAAAATCTATATTATTGCCTGTGGTTCGGCATACCATACTGCGGTTACTGCAAAATATATATTTGAAGGTATGGCCCGCATCCCGGTTGAAGTGGACCTGGCTTCTGAGTTTCGCTACCGTAACCCAATCTTCGAATCGGATACGCTGGCGATCGTAGTCAGTCAGTCGGGCGAAACAGCAGATTCCCTGGCAGCGCTGCGGGAGGCGAAATCTCATGGACTTAAAGTGCTGGGCATTGTTAATGTAGTAGGCAGTTCTATCGCTCGTGAAGCAGATAACGTCATGTATACCTGGGCAGGACCGGAAATTGCAGTTGCAACAACAAAGGCATACAGCACCCAGTTAATTGCTCATTATCTACTGGCGATTAAGTTTGCCCATGTTCGTGGGACGATCAATGATACGGAAATGAAAGAGATGATTCAGGATCTGAGACGTTTACCGGACCAGATTGAACTGCTGCTGAATAACAAAGAAAAAATCCAAAGGTTTGCTAATCGCTATCTGGCGGCAGATCATATATTCTTCATCGGCCGCGGCATTGACTATGCGATTTCGCTGGAAGGTTCATTGAAATTAAAGGAAATCTCCTATATTCATTCAGAAGCATACGCAGCGGGTGAATTAAAACACGGAACGATTTCTTTGATTGAAGATCAGACCTTAGTGGTGTCTGTCATCACTCAGGAGAATCTTTACAAGAAAACAGTCAGTAACGTGCAAGAGGTCAAGACAAGAGGCGCCTTCATCATGGCCGTGACCAATGCAGGCAATACTGATATTGAAAAGAGTGCGGATTATGTCGTCTATCTGCCGGAGACAAATAAGTATTTTACTAATTCACTGGCGGTAATTCCGCTGCAGCTTTTTGGCTATTATGTTTCGCTGGGCAAGGGACTGGACGTAGATAAGCCACGTAATCTGGCGAAGTCGGTAACTGTGGAATAGCAGGTTAACTTTCTTTTCAGATCCTGCTGTTAAAGGTATCTTTTTGCAAGAGTTCACCTTTTTGTAAATGTTTTATCACAATTTTTACACAATTAAAAGCTAAACTGTGTTTATAAGATAGATAAAATCAAGAAGAAAAAGAGAGGTAAAAACTATGAGTGAGTATTGGAATAGAGATGAAGATGGATTTGATTCTGTTCCTGATAATATAACAGAAGCAGAACCTGTTAATGAAATAAATGAGCAGCCAGCGGGAAAAGAAATAATACATGGCAGCGTAAGCGGGAAAAATGATATGGAATCAGACACCGTATCCGGCAATGAAGAGGCTTATCGGGAAGTACAGCCGGAATTAACCGACAGTACTTACCACTGGGTTAATCCCAAGCTTCAAGATCAAGATGAACAAAGCCGGGAGAATACATGGCAGAGCGAACCATATGTGGCATCAGAGCAGAAGCATACGTATGAGTCCTATCAGTTTTCCCAGGCCGAAAGCAACGAACCGAAGCAAAAGAAAAGAAAAGAAAAAAAGGTTTCCGGCGGACTGGGTAAAAAATTCGCAGTATGTGCTGCGTTAGCAGTTGTATTTGGATTGATTGCAGGGATTACCTTCCAGGGTGTGAATGCGATCAGCAATCAGATCAATGGAACGACCGAACAAAAACAAGTAGAAATACCGGCAACCGAGACAACAGCTGATGTGGCAGCAGCAGATACGACACCAGCAGCACAGGCTACAGCATCTGCTGGGAACTACAGTGTATCTGATGTAGCTGCCAATGCAATGCCATCGGTGGTGTCGATCAGCAACCTGGGTGTTCAGCAAGTGCAGAGTTTCTTTGGTGTTGAGCAATATGAAAGTGAAAGCAGTGGTTCCGGAATTATCGTCGGACAAAATGATGAAGAACTTTTAGTTGCCACGAACAATCACGTAGTATCAGGAGCCAAGACAATTACCGTTACCTTTATCGATGAAACTTCTGTAGAAGCCCAGATTAAAGGAACAGATGCTAATAATGATCTGGCAGTAGTGGCAGTTCAACTGTCCGATCTTTCAGCAGATACATTAAGCCAGATAAAAGTTGCAACCATTGGCAGTTCTGATGACCTGGTAGTAGGCGAGCAGGTTGTTGCCATTGGAAATGCTCTTGGCTATGGACAGTCGGTAACATCCGGATATGTTAGCGCACTGAACCGTGAAGTTACTGTAGATAATGTTACCGCTAACCTGATCCAGACCGATGCAGCTATCAATCCTGGTAACAGTGGCGGTGCATTGCTGAATATGAGAGGCGAACTGATTGGAATCAACGCAGTGAAGTTTGCATCAAGTGAAGTAGAAGGGATGGGATATGCGATTCCGATTTCTACAGCAGAACCAATTCTCGGTGACCTGATGACCCGTGTAACCCGTTCGCAAGTAGATGATTCTAAGGCTTCCTATCTGGGAATCTCCTGCCGTGATGTAACGGCAGAGTCGGCACAGATGTATGATATGCCAAGTGGCGTATATGTAGCCGATGTAACCGAAGGCAGCGCAGCAGAAAAAGCCGGTATGAAGAAAGGTGATATCATCACATCATTTGACGGAACAGCAATCGGCACCTATGATGAACTTAAGGAAACACTTAAATATTATGAAGCAGGTCAAACAGTAGAGTTAACGATCAATCGTGCAGAAAATGGCGAATACCAGGAACAGAAGATTTCTATCACGCTGGATGCAAAGCCAGCTGATTTAGATACACAGCAGGAGTCAGACAATGAAAGTTCTCAGGGAAATTGGGAAATGCCAAACGGAGCACAGCAGTAGATTATAAAGTAAAAAAGATGCAGCGAAGGGGATGACTTTGCTGCATCTTTTTTATCCTCTGTTTATCTCATGAATCCAGCAAATTTTCCAAAATCCACACACTTTATTTAGAAAAACTTCACTTGTAGCCAATAGTGTTTTAGGCTATAATAAAATCATGCAAGTGAAAGTGAGGAAAAAATTTAATGTCTCAGGATCATGAAACACTGGAAAATGAAGAAATAGAAAAGACATCGATAGATAAAAGTGAGCAGGATGACGATCAGGATGTGTACGAGAAAGTCTGCTTTTTGTGCAGACGTCCTGAGAGCAAAGCAGGTAGGATGATTGAGCTGCCGCAGCATATACATATCTGTACGGAATGTATGCAGAAAAGCTTTGATACCATGAATCAGAATCCTGTCAACTACAGTGATTTATTGAATAACATGCCGAATATCAGCATGGTTGATCTGAGCTCTTTGCAGAACAAAGTACCTGAGCGGCAGAGAGTAAAGAAGAAAAAGGAAAAGGAAAAGGAAAAGGAAGCAGACAAGGTCAAATCTTTTGATATTCGTAATATTCCCGCGCCCCACAAGATCAAAGCCAGTTTGGATGAATATGTGATCGGTCAGGAACACGCGAAAAAGGTAATGTCCGTTGCGGTATATAACCACTACAAACGTGTTTACGCAGATATAAATGACGGTGTAGAGATAGAAAAATCCAATATGCTGATGATCGGACCGACCGGAAGCGGTAAGACCTATATGGTGCAGACATTGGCTAAATTATTGGATGTACCGTTGGCGATTACCGATGCCACCTCTCTTACTGAGGCGGGATATATCGGTGATGATATTGAAAGTGTTGTTTCCAAGCTGCTTGCGGCAGCAGGAAATGATGTAGAAAAAGCCGAGCATGGCATCATTTTTATCGATGAAATTGATAAAATTGCGAAAAAGAAGAACACTAACCAAAGAGACGTCAGCGGTGAGGCAGTACAGCAGGGGATGTTAAAATTGCTGGAAGGATCTGATATTGAAGTGCCGGTAGGGGCCAACAGCAAGAATGCGATGGTGCCGCTGGAGACGGTGAATACCAGAAATATTCTCTTCATCTGCGGTGGGGCTTTTCCGGACCTGGAAGAAGTTATTAAGGAACGTTTGAATCGGCATTCTTCGATGGGATTTTTTGCTGATTTGAAAGACAAGTATGACAGTGATAAGAATTTACTTGCTAAGGTAACCCTGGAAGATCTCAGGAAGTTTGGTATGGTTCCCGAGTTTCTTGGACGCCTGCCCATCGTTTTTACCCTGGAAGGACTGACCGAGGATATGTTGGTAGACATTTTAAAAGAACCAAAGAACGCAATCTTAAAGCAGTATAAAAAGCTTTTGGCATTGGATGAAGTGAAACTGGAATTCAACGATGACGCACTTAGGGCAATTGCTAAAAAGGCGATGGAAAAGGATACCGGAGCCAGGGCCCTGCGTGCAATCATCGAAGAATATATGCTGGACATCATGTATGAGATTCCTAAGGATGACAGTATTGGGCAGGTAATCATAACAAAGGAATATATTGAACATACCGGCGGACCACAGATTCTGCTGAGAAGTCAGGGTATTCCCATGTTAGAAGGTTAACGAGAAACCCTTACAGGATACCACTATGGCCATTCGGCCAAGTAACAAAGAAACCCTTACAGGATACCACTATGGCCATTCGGCCAAGTAATAAGGAAAGGAGATTTGGGTAGTATGGCAGATATTAATTTTGAGGACATCAGCAGAACAATTTCAGATGCTGCTGAGGTGGTAGGAAAAAAAACAGAGGCTTTTATTAAGGTTCAGAAGATAAAGGGGCAGATTCATTCAGCAAGACGCTCTGTCGAGAAGAACTATAAAGACCTGGGCGAGATTATCTTCCGCCGTTATGCTGTAGGTGAGCCAGTAGATGAAGAGGTTGCGATTATTTGTGAAGAAGTATCACAGATTAATGCAAATCTGGCAGAGATGCGGGAAGAACTTGCAAAAACCCGCGGATGTCGTATCTGCCCGACTTGCGAAGCAGAGGTTCCCTGGGAAGCAGAATATTGTATGAAGTGCGGTTCGCCAATACCGGAAGCACAGGAGGAAGCAGCAGCGGCAGATGCTGAAACTCCGGAAGATGAATCTTCAAAAGATGAATCTGAGGAGGGTCAAGTGCAGCAGGCAGATGACATGGAGCATACTGCAGCAG
>Ga0153928_1000402_pt1 | contig 21892 bp, 21 predicted proteins | sample TSNJ012MetaG_FD_106656 | JGI IMG/M metagenome (GOLD analysis project Ga0153928, IMG submission 106656) | Attine ant fungus gardens microbial communities from New Jersey, USA - TSNJ012 MetaG | ecosystem: Host-associated > Fungi > Mycelium > Unclassified | place: USA: New Jersey, Wharton State... | reverse complement strand
GCGAGCGCGCGCGGCTGAACCAAGCCGCCGCCGACTTTCCTCGGTGAGCGGCTGGTTCAGCGGCATTGCTCCTCATCCGACTCGCTATCGCGCCGGGGTGCCGCGACCTAATTGCATGTAACAGGTCAACCCGCAACAGATGATCGGAACAATTTAGACTGCCGCGTCACAACCACACGATCTCTAAACCAGCCGCCTTGATCTGCGCTGGATAACTCCTGACCGCATTGCGGTCTTTCTCTTTCTCCTCGTCTGGCAAATCGCTGTAGGGTACCATCAGAGGATGGAATTTGTGCTCGTCGTCGCGTTCCTTTCCGTAGCGCCAACCGGTGCTCTGGCGATGCGACATCCAGCCCTCGTGTTCGGCCTCGGCCAGTAGTTCAATATTGGACCCGATACGGCGTGTTATTTGTTGCTCGTCGGGTTTCTTCCTGGACTTCGCTTCCTCCTGCGTCGCAAGCCCGAGGCCAACAAGGGCGAGTACGTCGGGAATGCGGCGCGCAGCCGACCGGTTGTCCTCCTGGTGGTCCGGAGCGAGTTGCGCGTAAGGGACGTTGAGATGGGGTTTCTTGGGGTAATCGCCCTTACGGCAGGACTCGGGTATCCATTCGGCAAGTCTTTCGACGATTTCAGACATGCGATGCCGGTATTCCGATCGAGAATGGCGTTTAACTGGTTATAGTCGACGTGCATTCCAATGCTCGCCGGCGGCGGCAAAGACGACCGGCGGATCGGCCGCTCGGGTGATTTGAGCGGCGCAACCAGCTTTTCAAGGGAGCGCGCTCCATGTGTGTACCGATCCACCCCCAAGAGGCCGTTGAGAAGGTCGGGGTCGATGTCCAGGCGCTCCTTCGACGTGCCGGCAAGCTTCGCTCGAATAAGCAACGCACGGCGCACCGGAGCGCAGATGTCCTTGGGATCGGGCTTGCCTTCCTTACCCGGCAGCACGCGCTGATTGGGCCCAACCACGTTGTAATAGCCGTCGAGCCGGCTCTTGAAGTCCGGACCCTTGGCCTGCCTGAACTTGGCTTCGCCGGGGTCGCCCGGCTTGGGCCCGAAGTCATCGAAGGTGACGCTCGTCCCGCCCGCAAAGATGAACACGCATTTGCCGATCGAATGTATCAGCTGGCCAGCCTGAAAGACCCCATCCTGCATGGGCGCGAGCAAATACTGCAGCCAGAAATTTGCACGTGAATCGAACTCGTCCCAGAATACGACAGGCGTCTGGCCGTTCATGACCTTGTCGCGGGCCTGATGGAAGGTGCTGACGAGATCGGCGGGCCCCTTTAACTGCGACAGGTTAGATTCGAGCCAGGCCTTTTCGCCGAACAATCCGTCCGCAAGTTGCCTGACGCCAAAAGACTTGCCCGCCCCTGGCGGTCCAAATACCCCAATAGACAAAGGTTTATTCGCATTACTGTCCGCGTACCCTCGCATCAGGTGGCGTAGCCCGCGCAAAGTCTCGATCTCCAAACGATCCGCCGTAACAAGTGCCCCGAAATATGCATGGGTAACACCGTGCAACGCGCGATAACCGTTGATGACGATCTGACGCGAAAGCCCGCAGATGACCGACGCTGTCGCGTCGCGTGGAGCGTAGGGCGCGTCGGATATCATCATCCACGCACCGCGGGTCGTGGAGGACCGCGGCCAACTTACCGGGGTAATCGAGAAGTCGTTCTTCGCCTGCGCTAAGGTCCGTGAAAGGCGCTTGACAGGAAAGCCACGCTGTTTCGTTGCGACGTCTCCGTGGCCGCGATCGAACAGGTCCCGCATGGCGGCAAGCCCAGTACCGATCGCGCGTGCAAGGTCGAGGTCTCGTTTTTTTCTAGCAACATGTTCCGCTACCGAGCCAGCGATCGCTGCTGTCATGCATGAGAGATAACCAAATACCTCGCCGCCGCGCTTTTCGCCCCATTCACCCTCGGCGCGTGCGGCGTCGAAGACGAGCGTCGAGGTCGCGGCATTTTCGCCAGTCCGATCAATCCATAGCGCTCCATCAACCGAGAAAGTGACGATGAGATGCCGGCATGCATTGAGCGTGCGTAGAACGGGGTTGGTGGCAATTGCGCTGCTCAAATCTTCCAGTGTCCGTTCCCACGAGATTCCCACGCCAATATCGACATTTTCACGACGCAGTTCATTAGCGGAGACGATGCAGATAAGTCGATCGGAAAAATTTTGTCGCAACTCGTACCAGAGATCGCCTTGCGCCACCGGGCTGGATATCTTGAGGATGATCCAGTCCGGCTTGACCGCGTCTTCGGCCGGCAGACCCCACAAGGTAGACATCGCGCGTTCGCGGAAATCGAAGCCTCCATCATCCAGGACCAGCACGTGCGGCTTCGGTTCGATGGCTTTTGCCTGGAATGCCATTTGGGTTTGCCCACTGGCGGCGCCGTATCCCATCGCACGCACCACCCGCCACACTTGCATCGCGTCTGATTTAGAAGCTTGTCCATAGGGAGCAAACACCGCGTAAGCATTCTGGGCGCGTGGAACGCGCGCCAGACTCGGCTCGACAATTCCAAGAGCTACAGTGATTGGCAAGGATCCTTCCGCGGGCGCATCCTTCGTCTCGATCGATTCGTGAAGCAAGCGGTGCAGGCCCGCCGCGCCGCCGAGTTCTGATCTTTCGAACACGCCGGCGTCAGAATGATAGAAATGTCGATCGACGACAATGTCACCCGCGACCCGGATGTGTATCGGTTGAGGGGTATCCATTCAACGTCTCCCAGGTAACTCGCCCTGCGCTCCATTATCCAGGTGATTTCAACGTTTTCAACTACAGGATGATTACGAGTTGCGCGTTGGATGGCCTTCCTGTGCGACCTGATGGTGAACGCGAGTGCGACAGATATTCGCCGGGAAGAGTCACCAGAAGCAACCAGGAACTCCAGAGGTCTCGGGGCCCGCCCTGGATGCTTCACTTCGCCCCAATGACACGATCACGCGCGCCGCTTGGTCTCCAGCCGGTCGGCGAGCCAGTCGCCGATATAGGCGATGCCGATCGTCAGGTTGTCGCCCTGGCAGTGCTCGTAGCCGCCCTCTTCGAAGGTGAACAGCTTGAGCGTTTTGTCCTTGGCGCCGATCGCGTCAAACAACGCGCGCGCGTCCTCCATGGGGATTTGCGCATCGCGCTCGCCGTGCGTCAGAAGATACGGGCACACCACCTTCTCGGCGACGCCGGCGAGGCGGAAGCCTTCGAGTTTCTTGAGCGCATCGTCGATGTTGTCGACGCCGAGCACCCACATGATGTGCTCGCCCGGCACCGAGAGCGAGGCTTGGAACGCCTTCTCGACGCGCTTCTTCCAGGTGGCGTGATAATCCCAGATCGCACCCCACGAGACGCAGGCCCTGAAGCGCGGCTCGAACGCGGCGGCGCGGGGCGCGTAATAGCCGCCGAGACTGACGCCCATGACGGCGAGACGATTCGCATCGACGTCGCGTCGCGTTGCGAGATAGTCGACCGCGGCCGTCCCGGCGACGTTGGTGTCGTAGCTCGCCGGCATGCCGCGGAAGCGGATCGATTCGCCGGTGCCGGGGATGTCGACGATCAGCACGGCGAGACCGCGCTTGACGAGTTCCGGCACGCCGCGGAAGTACTGCATCTCCTTGGTGATATCGAGCCCGTCGAAGAACACGAGCGTGGGCAGCGGTGCGGCCGCGGCGCGGCTTTTGACGAAGTAGCCGGGCAGGCTCTTGCCGTCGAAGGGGACCTCGACCGCTTCGATCACAAGGAACGGCACGTCGGCGATGCCTTGCTTGAACAGCGCGACCGCGCGCGCGTAGGCGCGCTGGCTCTCCTCGGTGCGCGGCTGCAGCAGCCGCTCGCCGGTCTGATAATAATTGGCCGCCCGCATGTAGGCGGCCGATGCGGTCGCCGCGTGACCGTTCGCCTCCGCGGCCGCGGCGAGCCGCGCGACCTTCTCGGCCATGGCGCTCCATTCGGCAAACCACGCCGGCCCCTCGCCGGCGCGGCCCTTGAGCGCGGCCACGACCTTGTAGACCTCACCGAGGTCCGCGCCGCCCCACAGCGACGTGGCGACGATGCCGCGGGTTGCGGCCGACCAGGTGTAGTTGCCGGGGAACAGCATGAGCGAGGCCTCGCCGCGCTCCTGCGCCTCCGCGGCTCCCTCGGCGAGCGCCGCGCCGGCCAGTCCGGCCGCGGTCAACCGGAACAGGTCGCGTCGTTCCATGGCGTGGCTCCTCTTTATATATGGGCGCAGAAATACTCAGCCGTTTACCGGGTCACCGCAAGCGCCGTATGAGCGTAGGGGTGGCCGCCGCCGGCCAAGGCCCACGACGCGGAATTAGCAACGATCTGCAAGCATCAACAATGACCGCGCTAAACAGCCGAGCCGTAAGCGCGCCCGCCGCGCGAGGAAATAACAGGAATTTACAGGGACCGACCATCACGGACATCGCGCCGGATGCTGCGCAGCAGCAAATGGTTTTGTTCTGTACTAGCACAACCATCGCTCGATACTTCATCGCCTCATATTCTCCGCGTGCAAGCCCATCTCGCCGAGAACGCGTTGGACGGACGACTTAACGACAAACCGCCGTCGCTCCACGCGATGCATTCAGCTTCGCTTGACAGGATGCGCAGAGAGGATTGCGCGGGTCGAAAACAATTTGCTCCGAATTCGGATCAACAAATCGTGAACATTCTTCGTTGCGCGGCACATAGTGCCGAAGCAATCCAGGTTCAATTTGCTGCCTGGATTGCTTGGTCGCTTCGCTCCTCGCAATGACGTGCCGCGGGCACTTAGCGCAACATCGCCAGATATTCGGTCAAACTCGGCATGTCCATGAACACTTTCCCGGCGCCGGCCCGGTAGAGCTTCTCGGCATGGTCGGGACGGCAATGACCTGCACCGGCAAAGCCGATCGGGATCATGGCAGCCGCCTCGGCTGCCGCGATGCCGGCGGGGCTGTCTTCGATCACGAGGCATTGCTCCGGCGCCACCGCCATTCGTTGCGCCGTCAGCAGAAACAGATCGGGCGCCGGTTTTCCCCTTTTCACCTCGTGGGCGCTGAAAATATTCGGTGCAAAGCGTTCCCACAGGCTCGTCTGGCGGAGCACCTGCTCGATCATTTTCGGCGAGGCGGACGAGGCGACGCAAACAGCGACGCCGCGCACGGCATCGAGACACGCATGGACGCCCGGCACGACGAGCGTTTCGCCTTTGCTTGCGCACGCGGCGAGCTTGAGCGCATGAGTCTCGCTGGCATGCTCGGCGGAAATTTCGATGCCGGTCTCGCTCGATAACGCGCGATACATGTCCCGCTCGGGCACGCCGCCGAAGCGCTCAATAAGCGCAGCGCCCGTCGTCGTAATCCCCAGGCCGGCAAGACGCCGCGCAACGACGCCGGACTTGATGCCCTCGCTGTCGACGAGCACGCCGTCGCAATCGAAAACGATCATGCCGGGGGCGGGCATTGCGGTGTCCTCAGAGGAGGCTGGTTTATGAACTTTAATTGACGATTCTCAACCCGAATTTAGTGGCGCGGCGCTTTTTCATGCATATCCATGCATTGGACCATAAGCTCGTGTAAAGATTGGAAGAAACCGCAGGCCAGGGAGGCAGTGCGCCCGCATGTCGGAGGCGCTGGAGAAATCGACGCCGGCCGCTGACGTAGGAGGCACGCGTGAGCCGCAGGCAGGCGTGTCACCCGCGCGCGGCCTCAGGTTCGAGGCGCGGCGCCTCTCGCGTGCCGTCGCCGGCAAGCGGCTGGTCGACGACGTCAGCATTGCGGTTGCACCCGGCGAGGTCCTGGCCGTGGTCGGCGCGAGCGGCGCCGGCAAGTCGTCGTTCCTGCGCCTGCTCAACCGTCTCGACGAGCCCACCGGCGGCACCGTGCTCCTCGACGGCGCGGACTACCGCGCGATGGCGCCGCGGGATTTGCGCCGGCGCGTCGGCATGGTGATGCAGACAGCTTTTCTCTTCCCCGGACCGGTGGCGGCCAACATCGCGTTCGGGCCGCGCCAACGTGGCGAGGTCCTCTCCGCGCACCAGATCGACGCCTTGCTGGAGCGCGTCGGCTTGCCCGGCACCGCCGCGCGCGACGTCGCCGATCTCTCGGGCGGCGAAGCGCAGCGCGTGTCGCTCGCGCGCACGCTCGCCAACGCGCCCGACGCGCTGCTGCTCGACGAGCCGACCTCGGCGCTCGACGAAGCCTCGGCGCGCGGGATCGAGGAACTGATCCTCGGCATCATCGCCGAGCGGGGAATGACCTGCGTGATCGTCACCCACAACAAGCCGCAGGCCGGGCGCATCGCCGCTCGGGCCATGCTGATGGAATCCGGACGGCTGATCGCCGTCGGTTCGACCCAGGAGGTGCTGCGTGCCGGCTGATCTGATAAACGCCGTGAGCGGCGACGTGATGCTCGGCCTCGCCCAGGCGGCCGGCGCGATCGCGCTGTGCGCTGCGGTCATTGCCTTGTGCGGCTGGTTTTCCGTCCATGTGGAGCGCGAGGCGGCGATCTCGATCGGGCGCGGGCTCGTGCAGATGGTTTTGGTCGGCACGGTCCTGGCCGCGCTGCTCAAGGGCGCACTGTTGATCGGCGCGCTCATCCTGTTCGCCATGATGGTCGCTGCCACATTCACCGCCGCGCGCCGGCTGCAAGGCATCGGCAACGCTCTCCCCGTGTGTTTTTGCGCGATCGCGGTCGGCTCCGGCGTCGTCATCGCGGCGATGCTCGCGACCGGCACGCTCAAGTCCGACATCGCCGTGCTGGTCCCGGTGGGCAGCATGGTCATCGGCAACGCCATGAACGCCTGCGCGCAAGCGGCCGAACGCTTCCGCGCCGACGTGATCACGCACGTGGGCGAGGTCGAGACCTCGCTTGCGCTCGGCGCCGATCCCGCCGTCGCGATCGCGCCCTATGTGCAAAGCGCGGTCTATGCCTGCCTGCTGCCGCGCCTCGACACGCTCAAGTCGCTCGGCCTCGTCTGGATACCCGGCATGATGGCCGGCATGATGGTGTCGGGCGCGAACCCGGTCTACGCCGGCATTTATCAGTTCATCATAGTCGCCATGATCCTCGCCGGCTCCGGCATCACCGGACTGATCGTCGTGCTGCTGATGCGCGGGCGTGCGTTCTCGCCGGCGGCGCAGCTGATCCTGCGGCGGGCGCTGGCGAAATAGGGGCGGTGCGCTGTCAAAAACCACACGACGGCGCTGTCACGTCTTCGCAGCGTTTGGCGCGTTATTTTTTGCTTGCAACTGCGAGGTTCAAGGAAGCGTGCTCCAAGCAGAGTAACTTCAAGAAAATGTTAGCGAGAGCGAAAGGCCGATCCTATTGGGTCATGGTCCAATATGGGTCGCCGCAAACGGACACCGGAAACTAGTACCGCGAACCGGAAGTTCGCGTTTTCTTTCCCGAGCCGGATCGGCTGGCGGCCATGCCCTCGGCGCGCGAGCGCCGCCGTATCGGGTGACGGCCGCGATCGAAACGACCATGGTCACTTTGTTGTTGCCGCGGGCTGCACTGTTGCGGCCGGTATCCTCAGCCGTGAACATGCTTATGCAGGAAGCGGGCGGCTATAGCTTCGGCGATTACGTCAAGCTAGGCGTGCCGCTCTTGTTGCTGACCATGCTCGTTACAATCGCGTTGGTCGCCGTCCTCTATCCTTTTTAGCATCTGGCGTTGGCTCACAACAGGTCGTAGGGAAACAGCCATGGCAAAGAACGAACGGCCAGCTCGTGTTCTGGACCTCAAACAGGGGCAATACATGAGAAAGCGATGGATCGAGGCCGGCAGTTTTTCATAGCGCTGCAACAGTCCGGCCGTGACTGGCTCTTGCTCGGCACAACTAAGACCGGGCTCGTGTATCGGCTCAAAGGTAACCCGCCACAGGCCCACGAGTAAAAGAGGATCGTTTGCGGAGCGAGAACGATTGCGGCCGCGGCCCGAGCGCGTGGCGTGCAACGCTCAATGTCGCCTATTGTGAAGGTTTTCGGATGCCGGCCGCTCACGGGCGCTGCTGCTATTCTGCCTGACTTGTCAGTCGCCCATCGAGAAAATAGAGATCGGTCGGCGATTACTGGATCGCCCGCTTTCGCGGGCGATGACGACGGCATGTAATGATCTCACACCCCGAGATGGCGGCGCAGCAATTCGGGCCGTTCGCGCACCGCCGCGCTGCTCAGCGCTTCGACGATGTGGCCGTTGTTGATGATGTAGACGCGGTCGGCGAGGCTCATGGCGGCGGGGATATTCTGCTCGACGACGACGATGGTCTGGCCGGCATCGGCGAGCGCGCGGCAGGTGGCGAGCAGATCGCGCACGATGATCGGCGCCAGGCCCTCGAATGGCTCGTCGAGCAGCAGGATCTTCGGCTCGCGCACGAGCGCGCGCGCAATCGCCAGCATTTGCTGCTCGCCGCCGGAGAGATCGGTGCCGCGGCTCAAGCGGCGCGCCCTGAGCGGAGGAAACATGGCGTAGACGCGCTCGAGCGGCCAGCGTCCGGGCGCGCTCAATCCAGCGAGGAGGATGTTCTCCTCGACGTTGAGGCTGCCGAAAATGCGCCGGTCTTCCGGGACCAGCTGCATGCCGGCTTGCGCGATGGCATGGCTTTTCCGGCCGGCGATCTCGACCCCGTCGAAGACGATCGAGCCGGAGCGCGGCGCGACCAGGCCCATCAGGCTCTTGAGCGTCGTGCTCTTGCCGGCGCCGTTGCGGCCGAGCAGCGCCACCACCTCGTTGCGCTCGACGCGCAGCGACACGTCGAAGAGGATGTGAGAATCCCCGTAGTAGCTGTTGACCCGATCGACCTCGAGCAGGCTCATGCGGCGTGCACTCCCCCGAGATAGGCCTCCTGCACCGCCCGGCTGCGCTTGATTTCGCCCGGCGTGCCTTCGGCGAGCACGCGGCCTTCCTGCAGCACGGTCACGCGCTCGACCAATTCGAACAGCGAATCCACGTCGTGATCGATGATGATCATGGTGCGGCCTTCGCTGATCGACGTGATCAGGCGGACGGTCTCGCTGCGCTCCTGCGGGCTCATGCCGGCGAGCGGCTCATCGAGCAGCAGCAGGCTCGGCGAGGTGGCAAGCGCGAGACCGATTTCCAGCCGCCGCTTCTCGCCGTAGGCGAGCGCCGACACCGGCGTGTCGCGCCGCCCGGTCAGGTCGACGAGGCCGAGGGTCTGCTCGACTTGCTGCTCTAGTCCGGGAATGCGCCCAAGCCCGCGCAGCAGGTCGAGACGGAACTTGCCGCGCCGGTCGGCCAAGGCCGCGATGGTCAGGTTCTCGCGCACGGTAAGCCGGGTGAAGAGCTGGTTGACCTGATAGCTCTTGGTCAGCCCGAGCTGGCACACGTCGGTGACGCTCATGCCGGTGATGTCGCGGCCCTCGAACACGATCGTGCCCGAGGTCGGCGGCACTTCGCAGGTGAGCATGCGGAAGAAGGTGGTCTTGCCGGCGCCGTTGGGGCCGATGATGCCGCGCCGTTCGCCGGCGACGACCGCGAAATTGATGTTGCTGTTGGCAACGACACCGCCGTAGCGCTTGGTCAGGTCGATCGCCTGCAGGATCGAACCGGAGAAGTCATGGCCGCGGCGCCGCGAGGGTTCCGGCACGGCGGCCGCAACGGCGGGGGTGGGCCGCGCCGCGCTCCGGTCGGCGGCCTGCTCCGCCGGTGCCGTGCGCCATCCGGTCGCCAGCGCGTAGAGGTCCTCGATGCCGCCGATCAGGCCGCGGCGCAGGAAACACACCAGCAGCACGAAGATCACGCCGAGCGCGAGCTTCCAGGTGGCGCCGAGCCCGAGCGTGCCCTGCAGGAAATCGCGCAGCGACAGCCACACCGCGGCGCCGAGCAGCGGGCCGAACAAGGCGCCGGCGCCGCCGATCGCGGTCTGGATCACCAGCTGACCGGAGGTGTCGAAGGTGAAGGCTTCGGGCGGCATGAACGCCTGCAGCACGCCGAGCAGGCCGCCGGCAAATCCGGCATAGGCCGCGGCGATGACGAAGGCGGTGAGTTTGTAGCCGTGAATATTGTGGCCGACGGCAGCCGCGCGGACCGGATTGTCGCGGATCGCGCTGAAGATGGCGCCGACCGGCGAACGCACGATACGCAATGCGATCACGACGCCGACGAAGTAACAGACCGCGAGGAAGCCGTACATCGACCAGCCGGTGCCGACCTGATAGTGCAGGCCGAATAGATCGAACCTCGGCGTCGGCACGCCGGGGATGCCGTTTTCCCCGCCGGTCCACGCCGCCAGCGGGTTGTTCTCGATGAAAAAAAACGTCTCGGCGATCGCCACCGTGATCATGGCGAAATAGATGCCGGTACGCCGCAGCGCGATCAGCCCGACCGCCCAGCCGACGACGGCGGCGGCCACCATGCCGATGAGGAGCGCGAGAATGACGTCGGGAAAGCCCATGAAGACGAGCAGATAGGCCGCCACGAACCCGCCGGTGCCGTAGAACGCCGACTGGCCGAACGACAGCAGGCCGGTGTAGCCGAACAGGATATCGAAGCCGATGCCGAACAGCCCCCAGATGAGAATCTGGTTGGCGGTGTTCGGCGCGAAGCCGACCAGCGGCAGCAGGTACCAAGCCGCAATCAGGCCGATCGCGGTCAGCGCTTCGGTGAGCAGCGGGCGGTGGCCTACGGACTTGTTCATTCGCGGCTCATCGTCCCTAGCAGTCCTTGCGGCCGCAGCACCAGCACCAATGTCATCACCGCGAACAGCATGACGCCGGAATAGGCCGGGTTCACCATCGAGGTCAGGCTCAGGATCTCGCCGGCGATCAGGCCGCCGAGAATTGCGCCGGGGAAGGAGCCGACGCCGCCGATCACCACGACCACGAAGGTCTGGACCAGGATCGCGTCGCCCATGTCGGGCGCCAGCGACACCACCGGCGCATTGACGATGCCGGCAAAGCCCGCCGCCATCGCGCCGATGCCGAACACGACCATGAACACGCGAAACACGTCGATGCCGAGCGCGTCCACCATCTCGGAATCTTCGATTCCCGCGCGCACGATCATGCCGATGCGGGTGCGGTAGAGCACGAGATAGAGCACGAGGAGCGCGATCGTGACGATCACGACCACCGCCAGCCGATAGCTCGGATAGTACATGAAGCCGAGCGAAGTGATCCCCGAGAGCAGGGGCGGCGGCGGCACCGTCTTCGACAGGCTGCCGAAGAAATAGCGGACGATTTCGACGAAACAGATGCCGAGCCCGAACGTGACGAGGAGCTGATCGGCATGCGGCCGGTCGTAGAAGTGCCGGATGATCAGGCGCTCCATCACCGCGCCGACCACCACCAGGAACAGCGAGCCGGCGACCACGGCGACGACGAACGATCCCGTCGCCTGATAGGCGACGTAACCGGCGTAGCCGCCGAGCATGAACATGGCGCCGTGCGCCAGGTTGAGCACCCCGAGCGTGCCGTAGATGATGGTGAGCCCCGAGCTGATCAGCGCCAGCAACGCGCCCAATGCCAAGCCGTTGAATAACTGCGAGACGAAATTAGGCCAGGTGATCATCGGGCAAGGCAATCATGGGGGCGCCGCCGCGTGCCGGGCGTGCGCCAAATAACACTCCCGGCCCTTCCGGGGTTGCCGGAAGAGCCGGGAGAAGTCGTCGCAGCAGAAAAGCCCCTGCTGTGACTGCCGCTGTTCTCAGGTGTATTCACCCAGGTGGCATCCGAAGGCATTGGGCGGCTGCATCAGCGATGCGCCCGGCACGACTTCCAGGACCTCCCAGAAGTCCTCCTTCCCCTTCATTTCGTTCGGCTTCTTGCCGCGGACGATGATCACCGGCCGGACCAGTTGATGGTCTTCCGGACGGAAATGCACCTCGCCGACGGTCGACTGGATGGTGCGGCCGGCCTCGTAGGACTTGATCACGTCGGGCGGATAGAAGCTGCCGGCGTTTTCCACCGCGTCCGCCCACATGGCGAACTGCATGTAGGCGTTGTTGGCGCCCCATTCCGGCTTGTAGCCGTATTTCTTGTCGAACGCCTCGACGAACATCTTGGCGAGTGGGTATTTGTCTTCGAGGGTCCACCAGAAGTCGGTGGCGGCAAACACGCCCCCGGTTATTTCGGCTCCCAGGTCCTTGGCCAGGAACGGCGTCTGGTAGGGCACGATCAGCTTCATCTTGTCGAGCACGCCGAACTGCTTGGCCTGCTGGGTCGACAGCACGGCGTCGTGGCCCCAGTTGATGTTGAGGAGCGCGTCGGCGCCGGAATTGGCGACGTTGAGCACGTAGGAGCTGTAGTCGGGCGCGCCGAGCGGCGCGACCTGGTTGGTCGCGGTGGTCCAGCCGCCGTTCTTGTTGAGATAGTCCTCCACCGACTTCTGCACCGTGTGGCCGTAAGTGTAATCCGGCGTCAGATAGGCAGCTCTCTTGTTCTTGCCGAAGTTTTTCAGGATGACCGGGCCGATCGCCGCCGCCGCAGTCTGGCCGTAGAAGCATTGGCGGAAGCTGTAGCGCACGCAGTCCTTGCCGGTGGTATCGTTGGAGCAGGAAATTGCCACGGCGTAGAGCACCTTCTCGCGCTCGGCGAGCTTGTTGAGGGCGACCGCCACGGCGCTCGAGGTGGACCCGGTCATCAGCACGATCTTGTTCTCGGTGATGAAACGGGACTGCTCCTGCACGGCAGTGTTCGGCTTGGCCTCGGAGTCCGCAACGACGTATTTCACTTCCTTGCCGAGCACGCCCTTGGTGGTCTTGGGCGAGATCTTCTTGATCAAGTCGTTTCCGCTGTTGATATGCTCGACCGCGAGCTGCATCCCCTTGAGCTCGTCCTCGCCCTGCTCGGCATAGGTGCCGGTGCGCGGCACGGTGATGCCGATGGTTACCGAGGAACCGGAGGACCCCGCCGGATAGGTGCCGAGCGGCGGGTTGGTCTCGGCCCAGGCGGCGGTTACGAACCCGAACGGGTCCGGGCGGCCGAACGAGAAGGCGCCGAGGCCGGCCCCCGTGGCCACGGCCCGCCGCAGGACGGTCCGCCGCGAAAGTAGTCTAGACGACTTGGTTCCGGTCACAGATTCCTCCCAAAAGTGGACATTTGGCGGGAGTGTGACCGCCTTTAGTAGGGCTGGCTTTAATGCAGGTTATTGATCCAAATTACGATTATGGGTGGCGACATACCGAGAACAGCCGCGTTGCGCGCGGCGCCCCGGGTGGCCAAAAATGACGGCCGCGACGATCCTTTCGTCACGCGGCTGCGCACCTGCACGGAACTGAGCGCGGAGGACGTGGCGAGCCTGGACGCCACGATCGAGAGCGAGATCACGGTGCGGAAACGGCGCGATCTCGTGCTCGAGGGTTACGCTTTCAGCCGCCTCTGCTTCGTGCTGGACGGCTTTGCCGCCCGCTACAAGGTGCTACGCGACGGCAAGCGTCAGATCGTCGATTTCATCCTTCCCGGCGACGTGGTGGGATTGCCCGGCAGCTTCCTCGACCGGGCGGCCAATTCGGTCATCGCCGTGAGCGACATGGTGCTGCAGGTGTGCCCGCTCGCCGCCTTTGTCGAGCTGTGCTGGCGCCGGCCGCAATTCGCACTGTCGTTCGGCTGGCTCGCCGCCCAGGAAGCGGCCACCTATGCCGAACACATTATTAATGTCGGCCGCCGCACGCCGGTCGAGCGGCTGGCGCATCTGTTGCTGGAGATCCATTCCCGCCTGAGGATCGTGGGTCGCGCCGCGGAGGGCGGGTTCGACCTGCCCTTCACCCAGGAGATGATGAGCGACGCGCTCGGATTGAGCGTGCCGCACCTCAACCGCACGCTCGCCCGGCTGCGCGCCGACGACCTGATCGCGGTCAACGAGCGGCGCGTGGAGTTCGTCGACCTCGAGGCCGTCAAACAGCTCGCCCAATTCCAGCCCATCACACCCGCCCGCATCCCGCTGCCGGGCGCGCCGCGCAACGGCGCTCCGATGCGGGGGAAATAAGCACCAGGCGCCCCTTAACCTGGATCAATTTCAGCCGTTAAGGCGCACCGCCGACGCGTCCATCATCATTCGTCGAGAGAGCTGACGGCCGCCCATCCGGGCGGGCGACCAACCGTCCGCTCGATGAGCATCAGGGGGAGGATCGCGCCGAGGAGAAATGCATCATGCCGAGCGAGGCACCTGCCGTCCGACCGTCCCCTTCCTTCCGCTGGGTACAGCTTGTGCTCGGCATCATCTGCATGGCGAGCGTCGCCAACCTGCAGTACGGCTGGACGCTGTTCGTCCTGCCGATCCAGCATCAGTGGGGATGGACCAAGGCGGAGATCCAGGTCGCCTTCACGATCTTCATTTTGCTGGAAACCTGGCTCGTTCCGTTCGAAGGCGCCATCGTCGACCGCATCGGCCCGCGCTGGATGGTGCTCGCCGGCGGCGTCGCCACCTTCCTCGCATGGTTCGTCAATTCGCAGGCCTCCTCGCTCGGCATGCTCTACCTGGGCGGGGCGATTGCCGGTTTTGCCGGCGGCGCGGTGTACGGCACCTGCGTCGGCAACGCGCTCAAATGGTTCCCCGACAAGCGCGGCCTGTGCGGCGGATTGACCGCCGCCGGGTTTGGCGCGGGCGCCGCCATCACGATCATCCCGATCCGCTCGATGATCGCGACGAGCGGCTATCAGCACACGTTCCTGGTGTTTGCCATCATCTACGGCGTCATCATCGTCGTGGTGTCGAACTTCATCCGGGCGCCGCGCGCACAGGATCTGCCGGCCATGCAGATCAAGGTCCTGCAGACGACGGCGGACGTCCCTCCCTCGCAGGCGGTCCGCTCGCCCATTTTCTGGATCATGTATCTGATGTTCTTCCTCGTCGCCGCCGGCGGCCTGATGTCGGCGGCGCAGCTCGCGCCGATCGCGCATGAACGGGGAATCGCCGATGCGCCGGTGGTCATCTTCGGCTTCACCACGACCGCGATCGTCGCGGCGCTGTTCTTCCACAACATCACCAACGGGATCGGACGCCCGCTCAACGGCTGGATTTCCGATCACATCGGACGCGCCAACATGATGGGGCTGGCGTTCGGCATCGAGGCGGTGGCGATCGCGCTGTTCGGCTTCTTCGGAACGACCCCGGGCTATTTCGTGGCCACCGACGCGTTGGTGTTCCTGTTCTGGGGCGACATTTTCAGCCTGTTCGCCGCGACGGTCGGCGACGCGTTCGGGCGGAAATACGTCACCGTGAACTACGGCATCATGTATACGGCAAAAGGGGCCGCTGCGTTGCTGGTGCCGCTCGGCAACGTCTTGACGCACTTCACCGGCAGCTGGCACGCGGTCTACACGGTCGGCTGCGCGATGAACGCGCTCGCCGCGCTCATCGGTTTCTTCGTGCTCAAGCCGCTGATCAATTCGCGGCTCGCCGCCGCGCCGCCGGTCGTGCCCGCGAGCGAGCTTCGCCGCGCGGCGTAGCGCGCGCGGGCCCGGTCACCGCGGTGTGCGAAGCGCCTTGGCATGCGGCATGCCGGCGGTTCACACCGCGGCGTGATTGTCAGGGTGCCGGGAAAGGCGCTTTAGCGAGATGAGGTCACGCCATCGTTCCGGTTCAGCAAGTTCGTTACGACGTGACGCCCGGCGCCAAGCGACATGACAACGTTTTCTGGTCCTCCGGTCACACCGGGGCGTTGTCGAAGGTTCAGATTTGGCAACGAATGATCATAAAGTCGTCTTTGCGCCACACGTGCCTTTGAACGTCCCAAAGGCGGCAGCCTTGACCGTATATAGTGAATTAACTATATATCTGCTGGCATGGTCGGCGGTCCATCCGTCAAACCGGTACACTGAGTCGGATCGAGCCGACGGGACTTCCGTGCGCTGCCCGACTTCGTCAAATCGCGCATGGGCTACGCCCTCTACGTCGCGCAGCAGGGCGGCAAGCACCGGGATGCCAAGCCGCTGAAGGGATTCGGCGGGGCCGGGGTCGTCGAGATTGTGACGCACTTTGACGGCAACACGTTCCGCGCCGTCTACACCGTCCGTATGGCGGGAGCGGTCTATGTCCTCCATGTCTTCCAAAAGAAGTCCAAGAAAGGACGGGCAACGCCGAAAGCTGAGGTAGACTTGATCGATCGGCGCCTGAGCGAAGCGGAACGCATTGCGCGAGGAGAACAGGAATGAAGAAGAAGCTCGCACGCGAGGCCGGCAGCGGCAACGTGTTTGCCGACATCGGCCTGCCCAATGCGCAGGAGCAATTGGTCAAGGCTCAACTCGTTTACAAGATCGACGGCTTGATGAAGGCGCGCGGCTTGAAACAGGTGGCGGCGGCGAAGCTCTTCGGGGTTAAGCAGCCCGACGTGTCAAAGATGCTGCGGGGAGATTTCCGGCAATTTTCGGTGGAGCGCCTCATCCGATTTCTTGTAGCGCTGGGCCAAGACGTGGAAATCGTCGTCAAGCCGCACCGCGGGACGCGCACGGCCGCGCAAATGCGCGTGGCCGATCAAGCGGCTCCGTAGCCACGCATCCCTTAAAGTCGCGCCGTGCGCTCCTAGGCCTCCTCGGCGGTGACGGCGACACCGGAACGGCAGAAGACGCCGCTCGAGGTTCCGCGCGCGCTCCCATGGACGGTCACGACACTCGTTGCGGCGCTTTCGACGAGTGCGGCCACGCGATCTGAGAATGCCATGAGAGGATTGTGAGGTTCGTCATGATGATTGCTCCAGTAGAACGGCTGCATCCCGACAGGTCACCGACGCCGAATCGCTTCTACTGGTCACATGGCCGGGGCTCGCGCAGCCTAAGGCTCAGCTTTTCGCAGCAGCAGATTCGCTCCACAGCATCGCGTTGGCGCGTTCCAGGCGGGCCTCGGCGTCGGCGGCTTCGAGCCCGGCAATCTGATCGGCAAACATCCGGCCGAGACTCGGCAGGACGTCGGCGGGAGGCTGGCTCTCCGCATGCCACAGGCGCGAACGGATGAGCGCCTTGCCGCAGTGAAAAAAGGCCAGCGTGACCGTGACGACGAGCGCGCTGTGCGGCGCTTTTCCGTCGACCGAAAGCGGCGCCAGCACGGCCGGATCCGCGGTGAGACGGCCCGTGCCGTTCACGCGCAACGATTCCGTTCGCCCCGGTATGAAGAAGATCACGGCAACGGCGGGATTCTTCAGAACGTTGGTGAAAGTCACGAGCTTCTTGTTGCCGGGCCGGTCCGGGATGACGAGCGTATGCGCGTCCGGCGCCGCGACGAATCCCGGCAAGTCGCCGCGGGGGGAAACATCCGGTGCGCCCTCGCCGTCCGCCGAGGCGATGACAAGGAACGGCGACAGGGCGATGAAGTCGCGGTGGTGCCGGTGTAGCGCCGGGAGCATGCAACGCAGCGCGAGCGAGGTCGCCGGCGGCGAGCCGTAGACCTCGCGCAGGCCGGCGATGGTCGAAATGCCGTCGTGGGGCATGGGAGCCTCCATGGGTCTGTCCTTGCGGCCGAACATGCGGCCGCGCGCGGCGGCTTGCCAGTGGCACGAATGCCTATTAGCCTGAAGATCATGCCAAACCGTTCCCGCCCTCAGAGCCCCGAACGCCGCTACCGGCCGCGCAACAATGTCGTCGCCGTGCTGGCCTACGACGGCGTCTCGACATTCGAGCTCGGCATCGCGGCGGAGATGTTCGGGCTGACCGAGGCGGGCCGCGCCCGCTATCGCGTCGTCATCTGCGCGGACGGGCCCGGCCGGCGGCTGGCCGGGAGCGGCGTGCGCATTATTGCCGACGCCGGGCTCGAGACGCTGGCGCGGGCCGGAACCATTATCGTGCCGGGCTGGCAGGACATCGAGGCGCGGCCCTCGGACGAACTTCTTGCCGCGCTGCGGCGGGCGCATGCGCGCGGCGTGCGTATCGCTTCGATTTGTTCCGGGGTGTTCGTTCTCGCCGCGGCCGGCCTCCTCGATGGGCGCCGCGTCACCGCCCATTGGGCGAACGCCGCGGCATTGGCAAAAAAATATCCGCGCCTCGAGGTCGATCCCGACGTGCTCTACGTCGACCACGGCGACATCATGACCTCGGCCGGCCGCGCCGCCGGCCTCGATTTGTGTTTGCACATCATCCGGCGCGATCACGGCGCGGAAGTTGCCAACGACGTGGCGCGCAGGTTCGTCGTCGCGCCTCACCGCGACGGCGGCCAGGCCCAGTTCATTGCGCGGCCGGTGCAGAAAGAAGGAGATCCGCTGACCCATCTGTTCGATTGGGCGCTGCGGCATCTCGATCTCGACCTCTCGATCGACAGCCTGGCGGCGCGGGCCCACATGAGCCGGCGCACGTTCATTCGCCGCTTCGGCGAGGCGACCGGGTGTGCGCCCGGCGAATGGGTCCTGCAGGCGCGCGTATCGCGGGCGCGCGAATTGCTCGAAACCGGCGACACGTCGATCGAAGACATAGCAACATCGGTGGGCTTCGGATCGGCCGATACCCTGCGCCATCACTTCCGTGCCCGGATGCGGACCACACCCAATCGCTACCGGAGGACGTTTCGGTCAAAAGAAAGCCCGCACGCGCGGCGGAAACTGCGGCTTCGCGGGTACAGGGTGGGCTAACTAAGCGCGCACAGCGCGCGTGCCCACGCGTCTTGTCATTGCGAGGCGCGCGGGGCCGAAGCAATCCAGGGGCCGAGTTTGCTGCCCTGGATTGCTTCGTCGCTTCGCTCCTCGCAATGACGGACACGCCAATATAGAATTGGCGAACGCCAACTATTTACTCGAACGGGATGCTTCATACATCAACCCTGGCTCGGGATCGCCGGCATCGTCGCGTGAAACAGGGAGTCCGACCATGAGCCTTACCGCCGCCACGCTCGAACGTTTTCCCCGCGTCGGCCGCTTGCGTTCGATCGATGCGGAGTTGAACTACCTCGCGCCGATGCGCGAACGGCCGCGCACCTACACCTACGATCCGCCGCCCGGCGTGCCGCGGACGACCTTCACGGACGAGTCGCATCGGGTTCCAATCCACGACATGCGTCCGCTGGGCGATGAGGTCTCGCTCGACCGGCACGGCTTCGCGCTGGTCGATCACCGCAGCGCGGTGCGCGACTTCTCCGACGAGGACGAGATCAAGCGCGTCTATTATCCTGAAAGCGAAGCGCTCTTGCAGCACGCCACCGGCGCCGACCGCGTGTTCATTTTCGACCACACGGTGCGGCGTCGCGTTCCCGGCAGCCGGGATCGCGGGCCCGGCCCACGCCAGCCGGCGCTGCGGGTGCATGTCGATCACACGGAGAGATCGGCCCCGCAGCGCGTGCGCGATTTGCTGCCCGAGGAGGCCGCGCATCTCTTGAACTTCCGCGTGCAGGTCATGAACCTGTGGCGGCCGATCCGCTGGCCGGTGCGCGACGCCCCGCTGGCGGTGGCCGACGCGCGCAGCATCGCGCCGGCGGATCTCGTTGCTGCCGATCTCGTCCATCGCGATCGCGTCGGCGAGAGCTATGCGGTCACCTTCAATCCCGCGCACCTCTGGTTCTACGTTCCCGAGATGCGGCCCGACGAAGGTTTGCTGTTCAAGTGCTACGACTCTGAGGTCGACGGCCGCGCGCGGTTCACGCCGCACAGCGCGTTCATCGATGCGACGGCACCGCCCGACGCGCCGCCGCGCGAAAGCATCGAGTTGCGCATGTTGCTGTTCCACCTGCACTGACCGGGCTTTCTTGCGACGGCGACGGCGATACGCGATATCCCACCGAGCAGCCTCCCCGCCCCCATCTCACCCTCCTGACGGTCCCCATGGTGAAACCAGAGCTACCTTCTGCGCGCGCGACGGCGGGAATGAGCGCGAGCGATTTCGAGACCCTGCACGAGATCGTCGGCAGGGCGCGGCAGAACCTGGATCAGAATTCCTGGGATTATATCGTCGGCGGCACTGAGACCGAGACGACGTTACGGCGCAATCGTTTGGCCCTCGACTCGGTCGCGCTGAGACACCGCGTGCTGCGCAACGTCAGCAAAGTGGATGCATCGGTCGACCGGCTCGGGCGCAAACTGCGCTTGCCCGTCGTGCTCGCGCCGATCGGCTCGCTCGAGAGTTTCCAGGCCGGGGGCGCCGCGCCTGCTGCCCGCGCCGCGGGGAAATTCGGCGTTCCGCACATGCTCAGTTCCGCCTGCGATCCGGACCTCGAGCAAGTGGCGGCCGAGGCGCCCGATGCGCTTCGCATGTTCCAGCTTTATGCGCGCGGCGACGACGATTGGGTGGACGAACACGTGCGCCGTGCCATGACGTGCGGCTGTTCGGCGTTCTTTCTCACGGTGGATACGGCGATTTACACCCGGCGTGAGCGCGACATTTGCAAGCGCTACGTCACATTAGGGCGCCGGCGTGCGTCAGGGGAGGAATTTCAGGCTGCGCTCGATTGGCGCACCGTGGCTCGTTTGAAAAACAAATTCGATATGCCGCTTGGTCTCAAAGGCATCGGCGACGCGGAAGACGCGCTTGTCGCGCTCGATCACGGCGTCGATTTCATCTACATATCGAACCACGGCGGCCGCCAGCTCGATCACGACCGCGGTTCCTTCGAGATGCTGCCGGAGATCGCGGACGCCGCGCAGGGACGCGCGACGATCATCGTCGACGGCGGATTCTGCCGCGGGACCGACATCGTCAAGGGGATCGCGGCCGGCGCCGACCTGATCGGTCTCGGCCGCATGCAATGTTACGGCCTGGCAGCGGCCGGCGAAGCCGGGGTGGTCCGCATGCTCGAATTGTTGGAAGACGAGGTGCGCCGCACGCTCGGGCTGGTCGGAGCAACGCGGATGACCGACGTCAGCCGCGCGAGCCTAGCGCCGGCACAGCCGACGAATTTGCCGAGCGTTCTCAGCGCCTTCCCGTTGCTCAAGCTCGACGACGACTTTGCCTATTGAGAACGTCATTGCGAGGAGCCGCGCAGCGGCGACGAAGCAATCCGGGGCTGAACATGTTGCCTGGATTGCTTCGTCGCTTCGCTCCTCGCAATGACAAAACAATCAGACGGCAACGGCCGATGCCTCCCAGGTCGGCGCCATATTGCTGAAACGGAGCGCATCGAGCGTCATTGTGCGGCTTCTTCCAACAATGCCGGGCCCTTGAACAGCGAGAACTTCTTGGTGAGCGGATCGACCGTCGCGGCGTCGCCGAACAGCACGACCACCATATAGTCGAGCGCCTCGCCGGTTGCCGCCTTGCTAGCGATGATTTGCTCTTCCGCCGAGCGCCCGATCATGGCGCTGATGAACACGTTGACCGGAAGGCCGCTCGCAACCGCCGTTTTCCTCAGCGTTGCCAGCTGATTGCCGTTCTTGGCTTCGAGCACGATGAACGGGTAGCGGGATATGAACGCCTCGAAGGCATCGGCATCGTTCGCATAGGGGATAAATTCCGCCTGCGCCCGGTCGACGATCTTGCCCGCCAACCCCGCCGTCGCGTGGCAGAGGCCGTTGAGCACGCGCGGCAGCGGGTGCTTTCGATTGAGAACGGCCACGAATTTCTTGTCGTTCTGCAGATACGGCATGTGCGCGTCGGCCTCAGCGGGAAAAAATCAAGATAGTCCATGAGGGGCCGCCGACCCATACTGCCCGACTGTTTGAATTTCTTGAAGCAGCGACACGATTTCGCCCGGGCGCCTCACGCAGGAGAGCAACTCCGGCGGAAGGCGACCAAAAGCGCGACCGTCGCGCATTTGGCACGCCGCGCGACGGCAATTGCGGTGTGCTTTTCGTCCGTAGCTCGTAGTAGCCCGCAGCCCGCGTCGAGCGAAGCGGAATGCGGGTGATCCGTTCCCGGATTCCCGCGCGCCTTCGCGAGCGTCCATCCGGGCTTCGTCGCGCGATAACGTCACACAGCCGGTCACTAGACGACCGATTCCATGAAACCGGCGCAGGTGGAACCGGTCTGGTGTTGGTGGATTCCTCGTTTGCAGTTGGCGGAACGAGGAGTGGCATCATGGCGCGATGGCGGCAAGCGGTCGAAT
>Ga0153928_1000400_pt1 | contig 21960 bp, 21 predicted proteins | sample TSNJ012MetaG_FD_106656 | JGI IMG/M metagenome (GOLD analysis project Ga0153928, IMG submission 106656) | Attine ant fungus gardens microbial communities from New Jersey, USA - TSNJ012 MetaG | ecosystem: Host-associated > Fungi > Mycelium > Unclassified | place: USA: New Jersey, Wharton State... | reverse complement strand
TAACAGAAATAGAGCCCAAATCCCCGGACTATCCACATTCAATCCGTTTTCTGAAGAAAACGCATTTCAGGTGGATACAAAAACTCGCTTGGGAAGCAAGTTTTTGCCGTGGATTTGGGCTCTGTTTCTGTAAGTATCTTTAGCAGCTCATGCTATGGTTTTGCAAACAGTACCGCACCTGTCCTTGTACACAGCGGCTGGGTTTTGGTAGTATGTAAGTTTGTGTGGATACTTCATTCTAAACTGCAGGGCAAACTGTTATATGATATTCCATTGCTAGTATTATTCTGGTTTTAGCCTATTTACCGCTTATCTGTTATCGTATATAATAGATATAAAAATAATTACTACTCTGGAGAGGATGAGTTTATGCATTACAGAGAACTAAAAGAAAAATTACAAAAAGCACTTAGTATCCTTGAAAATAAGCGTTGGGCCTCCAGGGAAGAGCTGGAAGGAACAGCGGTCAATACGATCAGGGATTTTTTTAAAGAGGAGAATCTTCCGATGTTTACTGCAGATGCAAGGCGGATTTCTTTTGTGCTTACAGATTATCCGATGGAGCCTAAAGGTCTTTTTACATATGGTTATGAGTTTAAGTCAGATAAGAGGAGACCGGATGGGTTATCGGATTATCTTTTGCATGTGCAGGTGGATTCGACGATTGATCTGAAGTATTGGGAGATGGAAATTATTGAGTTGTTTGAGTATATGAATCATCATGCGGGGATACTTTATAATCAGAAGACTTTGATGAAAGAGAAGGAGATATTGCTTAAGCGGGTTGAGCGGATTGAGGAAGAGTTGAGGTTTATTCGAGTGGCGCTTGAGAAGTTTGATTAAGAAAAGGGAGGTATCTGCTTTCAGCATTCAAATAATAGCAAAAAGGCTGTCGTACTGATATGCGCCCTTCTAGTGTAATCAACATTAATTATAGGCAGGTGTCAACTGATTAAGGTGAGTTGATACCTGCCTTTTAATAATTATCTTTTTAATATTGTGGCGGTACCGGAAATCGATGATCTTAAAGAACATGGAGGGGTCTGGCATAATCCAATAAATAAAAAATCCTTTGTCAACCATTGTTTGTTTTATGTTTGGCAAGGGATTTTATGTGCTTCTGGACTGGTTTGGGTTGGAGGGTTACTGCATAGGTTACGTGGTGGTAATGGTTGGGTCAGCGCATTAGACGGCGGAAGATTTTAGGGGAGCAGCCCACTTTGTCGGTGAAGATGTTGATGAAGCTGCCGCTGCTGCCGTAGCCTACGTCGTAGGCGATATCGGTGATGGTTTTGCCGGTGCGGACCAGGAGGGTTTTGGCGCGGTCTATGCGGGCGTTGAGGGCGTAATCCATGGGGGAGTAGCCGGTTTCTTCTTTGAAGCGGTGGGAGAAGTAGTAGACGCTTAGGTTGGTCAGGTCGGCTAGTTCTTTTAAGGTGATTTTTCTGTGGAGGTTGTCCCTGATATAGCGAATGGCAATATTAACGGGGCTTTCGGTGTCGTCCTCGTAGTCGTCGGTTTCGTGGAGGAGCTGGAGGAGTTTGTAGATGCGCATGGAAGTGTTGAACATGCTTTCGATGCCGCCGTTTTCGTAGAAGCCTACGGTGTTGTAGATGAAATTGCCGATCAGGACGTTGTTGCGGGAGCGGAGCAGGGGTCCGCGGGTTTCCAGCAGGTAAGTGCAGATGTCATGGGTGTTGGAGCCGTCGAAGTGGAGATAGACGAATTCCAGGCCGTTTTCTGCGTGGTAATAGTGGGGTTTGCGGCAGTCCATGAGGACGACATCGCCTTTTTGGGCATCGAAGGTTCGGCCGTAGTGCTCAACATGGAGGGAACCCTCCCGGATGAAGAGGACAAGGGCTGGGGGGTAGGAGTCTCTTTTTTTGAAATACTTGGAGGTACAGTAGTAGTGACCACACCAGGTCATGTAAAAATATAGTTCTTTTGCAAGATCCGGAGCAGAAAATGCGAAACAGGTAGACTGCTCGGAGATGCCGGTATCAACACTTTTCATATGGACGTCCTCGTGAAAATGAATAATAAATAAGTTTCGTTTTTAGTATTTTAATACACTTTTACAGAAAAAGCAATATTGATGAATGAATCGGCAAGGTATCCCATTTTGTTTTAAGTGATGGAACGGTAAAATTTGATTATTAAAAGAAGAGTAGGACGGAGCAAGAACAACATTAATGAACTTTTTATATTTTTATGTTATTTACGCAGTAATGCGTGAAATAAAAAATAAAGGAAGTGGGAGGGAAAGAAATGGAACAACGTGGTAAAGGCAAATTTGGGGCCACACTTAAGAGTCAGGGCATCATACTGGCGATGATTGTAGTTTATGTGGTATTCGCAGTAATATCAAAGCAATTTCGTACAGGCGAGAACTTTATCCTGATCTTCAGACAAGTGGCAACCATCGCCGTTATGGGTGCAGGTATGACATTTGTCATCATCGGAGGTAACTTCGACCTGTCCGTCGGCTCGCTGCTGTCCCTGTGCAGTGTTATCTGTATTTCCATGCATGATAAGATTGGACCAATACCGGCAATCATTATAGTTCTGATAGTTGGTATGTTATCAGGAGTTGTTAGTGGATATCTGGTCGGATATCTCGGGCTCAATTCCATGATTGTTACCTTGGGTATGATGAGCGTACTGCAGGCTTTGGCGATGATGTATACCAATGGTCAGTTCGTTGAGATGAAAGACAGCAACGCATGGTTTACCAAGATTGGTAAAGGAAGCATCGGACCAATTCCGATATCAGCCGTTATTATGATAGTCTTCATTATTATCATGGGAATAGTTCTGACCAAGACTGTTTTCGGCCATCAGGTTATGGCTACCGGCGGCAATGAGGAAGCATGCCGCTACAGTGGTATCAATGACAAGGGAATCATTCTGAAAACGTTTGTAATGTCCGGTCTGGCTACCGCGGTGGGTGCAATTTTACTTTGTTCCCGTGGTGCAGCGGCTCAGGCAACAATTGGTGAAACTTATGAATTCGATGTTATCTCGGGCGTTATCCTCGGTGGTGCAAGCTTAGACGGAGGAAGCGGAAGTGTCTATAAGACCTTTGTTGGTGTTATGATCCTGGGTATCCTGAAAAATGGATTTGTTATCATCGGTCTTCCGTATTATCTGCAGTGGGTCGCACAATGTATTGTAATTCTGATTGCTGTTTATATGGATATTATTTCAAAAAGAAAGAAGGGTGTGTAAATGAACTGGGGAAAAATCAAATCATTTCTGTCTAAGAACACGATCATACCAATCTGGATTGTATTTTTCATATTTTCCGCTATCTTTGTACCTGGTTTCTTGAATGTGAGTAACATGTTCAACATATTCAACCAGAATGCAATGAAGGGTATCCTGGCAATTGGTATGACATTTGTCATTATTAACGGCTACTTTGATATGTCCACCTGTACCTTGGTTGCTCTGTCAGCATCCCTTGCCTGTGGTCTGGAAGGCAGCATTGGAATGGTTCCAGGTATCCTCGCAGCCTTACTGGTAGGTTGTCTGGTAGGAGCAATCAATGGTTTCCTGGTGGCATATGCAAGGATTAACGCATTCGTTGTTACCCTGGCAATGATGCTTGGCTGCCGCGGTGTCGGGTATATCTACCATGCAGAGCAGTCCCTGATTCCGAATAAGACTGATGCCGGATGGGCATTCATTGATTTCGGGGCAGCAAAGATTGGACCGTTATCTTATATCGGTATTATCTTTATCGCATTGTTATTGGTTGCACATTATGTGCTGAAATATACCAATCACGGACGTAGTACATATGCAGTAGGTGGTAATGAGAACTCTGCATTCAATGCAGGCATCAACTACAAAAGAATTACCTTCATTAACTTTGTCATCTGCGGATTCACAGGCGCACTGGGCGGTGTCCTATATGCAGCTTTTGCAGGTTCTTCCACCCCCACCCTGGGATGGCCGGATATGCACATGCTGGTAATCGCCGGTGTTGTACTTGGCGGAACCAAGCTGACCGGTGGTATCGGTAATATCTGGTATACGCTGGGTGGTATCATGCTTCTGGGCGTAATCAATAACATGATGAACCTGCTGAATGTGCAGACATATGTCAACAGAATGGTAACTGGCCTGATTATGATCGGCGTCCTGTATCTGGATAAGATCATAATGGACAAAAAAACCAAGAAGGCAAATCTTGCATAGCTATGATTTGTGTAATTACTAAGGATTATCATGCGAAAGCATTTTAATAAATATTACAGTTCAGCTTTAGCTGAACCGTAACCAATATCCATTTCAAGAAAAGGGAGGAAAAGAAATGAAGAAAAAATTATTAGCAATGATCAGTACCGCTTTGGTTGCAACCATGATTATCTCTGGATGTGGAAGCACTGCCAAAGAAGAAACACCGGCTGCAGACACAAAAATAACAGAAGAAGCTGCACCATCAGATGATACTACGTCAGATGATGCCACCACAGATGACGCCGCCACAGACGATTCGGCAGCAGGCGGTTCCTACAAGATTGGTATGGTTGTGAACAACGGCGGAGCGGATCCATATCAGACATCTTACTATGATACCATGGTAGCCTATGCAAAAGAAAAAGGTGTTGACCTTCAGATCCTTGATCCAAAAGGTGATGCGACAACACAGGCAAATCAGATTCAGGATCTTATTAACATGAAATGTGATGCCATCATCGTATGGCCTGTTAATGGTGAGGCTGCGGTTGCTTCTGTAAGAGCAATCAACAAAGCTGGTATCCCATGTATGACTGCAAACACAAACGTAGCAGAATCTGGTGAAGAATTCATCAAATGCTATGTTGGACCTTCAAACGTAGAAGAAGGCAAACAGTCTGCTGAGGCAATGGTTGAAGCAATTGGCAGCGACGCTAAGATTGTTGAAATCGCCGGGCCATCCGGATACACAACTTCTCTGGAACGTACTCAGGGTATGCAGGAGGGTATTGAAGGAACCAATATTGAGGTTCTCGACTCCCAGACTGGTGAAGGTAACCGTGAGAAATGCCAGCAGGTAATGGAAAACTACCTGGTTAAATACGGCAAGGGTGAGATTGACGCAGTTTTTACATTTGATGATAATGCAGCTTTCGGTGCATGGAATGCAATCGAGGCAGCCGGACGTCAGGACGATGTTAAAATCTTTGCAGCAGCAGCAGGAAGTTTTGACACCGTTCAATACATCAAAGACGGCAAGATTCAGGCGACCGCAATGCAGTCACCACATTACGATGCAAAAGCAGCTCTTGATATGGCTATGGAATTGGCAGAAGGCGGAGAACCAGCTGAATTCTACAACTATATCGAGACTCCGGTAGGAACACCAGAAAACATTGATTCTCTCGGATTGCAGGCTTGGTAAGGTTACTGTGCTTGAACTGTAACATAATAAGCTAATAATTACTTTGCGGGATTCCATCCGCGGCTTCCGCAAAGTAAAGTATTCATTTTAATCATGAAACCGGAGGAAATGTAGATGAGCAACGAATATGTTCTTGAAATGAAAAATATCAGTAAAACTTTTCCCGGTGTTAAGGCACTTGATAATGCTCGCATGAATCTGAAATATGGTGAGGTCTTGGCACTGTGCGGTGAGAACGGTGCAGGAAAGTCAACTTTGATGAAAGTGCTTTCCGGTGTTTACCAGGCTGATGGGGGTTCAGGAGAGATTATTTATCAGGGGAAACCAATCCGATATAACAGTCCTATTGAAGCGAAAAATGATGGTGTTGTCTTGATTTTCCAGGAATTATCCTTAGTAATGGATTTAACAGTAGCAGAGAATCTGTATCTAGGCAGTCTGCCGAAAAAAGGTGGCAGAATTGACTGGAAGACGATGAATGCGGATGCGCAGAAGGTTATGGAAGAACTGGAGTGTCCGGCAAAGCCAACAGATATTATCTCATCACTGCCAATTGCACAGCAGCAGATGGTTGAGATTGCCCGTGGCATTGCCCTGGGTGCAAAAGTTCTGGTTCTGGATGAGCCGACTTCTTCACTGACCGAAAAAGAAAAGAATTCTCTGTTTAAGATTATCAACAAACTGAAGGTTCAGGGTGTTGGTATGGTATATATCAGTCACAAGATGGATGAAATATTTGAAATCAGCGACCGTGTTCTGGTTATGAGGGATGGCAAACCAACCGGTGAATTCATAACCAAAGATATTCAGTTAGATGATATTGTAAATAGTATGATCGGACGTTCCCTTGACAATTACTACTATAAATGTAAATGGAATCCGAAAGGCGAGGTTCTGCGGGTAGAAAATCTCTCCCTGAAAGGCTACTTTAAAAATATTTCCTTTAGTGTCCAGGCAGGAGAAGTTGTTGGGTTCTATGGCCTGGTAGGTGCAGGACGGACAGAGATTATGGAGACGATCTTTGGTATCCGTAAAGCCGATTCAGGTAAAGTTTTCTTAGATGGCAGGGAACAGAAGGTTCGCAATAGTGTAGATGCGGTAAAAGCAAAAATCGGTTTTGTTACGGAAAACCGTAAAGAGCAGGGTTTGGTTCTGGAGCAGTCCTGCCGTGACAATATCGCGCTTGCAAAATTGCCGTGGATTTCAAAGAACGGTTTTGTAGATATCAAAGCAACATATGATATCTATAATGAATACCATGATAAATTGCAGATTAGCTCGCCAAGTTCAGAGCAGGCGGTGGGAAATCTCTCCGGCGGTAACCAGCAGAAGGTCGTTCTGGGCAAATGGATGACCATTGGTCCCAAACTATTGATTTTGGATGAACCAACGCGAGGTATTGATGTAGGTTCAAAATCTGAAATCTACAAAATCATTGCTGAACTGGCTGAAGCAGGAATGGCGGTTATCATCATTTCATCGGAAATGCCAGAAGTAATGGGAATCAGTAACCGGGTTCTGACCATTGCACAGGGTAATTTGACTGGTGAATTGGTTGAAGATGAAATTGATGAAGAAAGCTTAATGCGAGCAATTATCATTACTGATTCCAGTCAACAGGCGTAATTTCCGTGCATCGCGAAGCGTATTGTTGTTTACGGTCTGCGGGGCTGTGAACAGTAACAATAAAATTTTCGTAATACTCCTATTTGAAAACATTGAATAACACCCCCGATTATAGTATATTAGTAATATATGTAATTGGGGGTTTTCATGTGAACAGGAGAAAATCACAGGAGGAAATCATGACGAAAGTAGATTTGATTACAGGTTTTTTAGGTGCAGGCAAGACCACATTTATTAAGAAATATGCCGATTACTTTACCGGGAAGGGTGAAAAGATCGGTATCATTGAAAATGAATTTGGCGGTATCGCTGCAGATGCTGTAATGCTGAAAGATCAGGCTTGCGATGTCAGCCAGCTTTCAGGAGGATGTATGTGCTGTAAGGGAAAAGTGGAATTCGAGAATATGCTTCTTGATATGGCGGCAAAAGGATATGATCGAGTCATTGTCGAACCATCGGGCATCTACGATGTGGATGAGTTTTTTGAAATGCTGCTAGGTGAACCGCTGAGAAATAGTTGTGAGATTGGCTGTATATTGACCATTGCCGATGCGCAATTTAACGATGCTCTGTCTGATCAGGCACGATACTTAATGTTTTCACAGCTGCTCAGTGCAGGAAAGGTAATCTTAAGTAAAGCCCAGATACTGCCGGATGTGATGATTGAAGTTACGGTACGAAAACTGAATGGGATCATATGGGGTCATGGCAGTAGCAGACATCTTGAAGTTGGTAAAGATGTTATGGTGAAAGACTGGGACTCGTTTGATGATGATGACTTTGCAGCTTTTGCTGAGAGTGGTTATCAGCTGGTGGATCATCAGCGGGCTTTTATGGAACATGCCGGTGCGCTTACAGCTAGGGTTATGACTGACTACTGTAAAGATAAGGAGCACCTGGAGAGTATCTTAATAAAGTTGTTTAAAAAAGGTAGTTGTGGTCAGGTGCTGCGAGTGAAAGGGCATATTTCCGATGTTAACGGTAACTGGTATGAGATCAATGCTTCTGAATCGGCGTGGCACATCGAGGAGGCCGATGTTGAGCGAGGGCTGTTCATTGTTATCGGACAGGAATTTGATGAGCAGAAAGTAAGGGAGTGTTTTATTCCCCGGAGTTGGAAGAAAAAATAGAGACGTGTATTAGTATTAGGCATCGATTTAAAAGAATAAGATGTGTGATGATAAATTATCAGGAGCAGATTCGGCGAGTTAATATCGCAGTGGATCTGCTCCTGTTTTTTCAGAAATTTATTAAGTGCTTTTATAGAATGACTTACTGTGGAAAATAAGTGAAAAAAGCAGGGTTACAAATCATTTTTGTGTCTGCTTGGCAGTGTATGTTATATTCTCCTAGAAATCAAAAATAAATTTCAAAAGTAATTGTGCAAAATCATCAAAAGTTATTTAAATTTTCAAATGTATAAATAAAAAATTCACAATCGCGACTTATACATATGTTCTGACTTTTTGTGTTGATAGCCTAAAATGTTTGTGTTAAGATGCAGTTATAAGAGCTGGATATTTACAAAATGAACGGAAAATCAAGTGAAAAGAGAAGGTAATTGAATGTACAAAAAGGCAAGCATTTAGTTTAGAGTGAGGTGGTTGTTTTGAAGAAGATAGTAGATGATTTGAGGACGATCTATAAATGCTGCAGTTTATATTATGAGGATAATAAGAGCCAGCAGGAAGTTTGTGATTATCTGAAAATTTCCAGAGCTTCGGTTTCCAGGATGTTGCAGGCGGGAAAGAATCAGGGGATCGTAAAGATTGAAGTGGTTAATCCGATGAAATATTCATATGGGGAGTTGGAAAAAGAGATTGAGAAAGAGTTTGGATTAAAAGAGATTATCGTAGTACATAACAGTGTTCTGGACAGCCAGGGGGATTTAGTGACTTATTTAAGTGAAGAAGCCAGTATTTTTTTGAATCAGATATTTGAAGATGGTGATCGCATCGGTGTGTCCATGGGTCATACTATGCACAATATTACAAAGGTAGAGAAGAATTTTAATAAGGAAAGAGATTTGCTGTTTGTGCCTTTAATGGGTGGGATCAGTCAAAGCAAAGTGCGGCGGGAAGATATACAATCGAATCAGATTGCAGCAAAATTCACGCAATTGTTTGGCGGCAGGTATCTGCAGTTTCTTTCGCCGGCGGTATTTTCCAACCATGAAGTTTTGGATGGCTTTTTACAAGAGACAGCCATTAATTACATCTTTGATTATTATCGGAAGCTGAATACAGTAGTGATGGGGATTGGTATTCCGGAACGGGAAAAGTCTACCCTGGTATCTGCAGGTTATATCAATGAGGACTATATGGATCGGATGCTGGAGCAGGGATTGGCAGGAGATATTGCCCTTCACTTTTTTGATGAAGAAGGGAACCTGGAACCTTTTGAAGAATTTAATAACCGGGTTGCATCTATTTCGATGAAACAGCTGAAAAAGATACATAACAGGGTTGCTGTTGTCAGTGGGGCTGAAAAAGCCAATGCAGTGAAAGCTGCGATCAAAGGCGGTTTTGTAAATATTTTGATTACCGATGTGACATGTGCTGAAAGTCTTTTACAATAGGGAGGATACCATATGAGACAAGATGTATTAATGATCTGCTGCATTGCATTTGCTTTATTTCTAATGCAGTCAGTCGGTGGATATTTTCAGATTAAGGATTATCGAAAGGCTATTAGCCGGGTACATAAAAAAGGAAATGTTGGGATAGGTCAAAAAAAAGGACGCTTTTTTTCCGGCCATATTGCCATTATTGCCTGCAATAAAGACGGATTGATCACTGGTGGTGAGGTGTTGGACGGAATGACTTTTATATCAAAATTTCATCCAATTCCCAGTTTACTGGGGGAAGAGTATATCGGAGCCAGTATCTATGATTGCCTGAGTGCATACCGTGGTCTGGAGAAAAAATATCAGAAGAAACATCAAGGGTATATCCGTGCCTTAGAGGCACTTGAGCTCAGATTAAAGGGCGATGTTCAGGTGGAAAATTGATATCAATTTAGTTATACAAGAATCCTGTTTATGGGATTCGCCACAAAGGTTTTGTGAAGCGCGCACAAAAAGTAAGAAGTATTCCGTAATTCAACCTCATGGTAACGAAGTTGTCAGGAGTTTACGGGGAAGTAGCGGAGCGGATTCCGGATATCCGCGTTGACTATGTTCAAAATATATGTATGAAAGGAGTATTATATGGAAGTTATATCAAATATAGCAAACGGCTTTATGTCATTATTCCAAGCTGGTGGGGAGACCTTTTTATCATGGGTCACAGGTATTATCCCCCTGATTGTTTGCTTGATGACAGCAGTAAACTCAGTAATTAAGCTGATCGGAGAAGAGCGGGTTGAGAACTTTACGAAATCAATTACAAGATTTGCGGTTTTGCGTTATACCCTTGTGCCAATCCTGGCAGTGCTTTTCCTTGGTAATCCGATGTGTTATACCTTTGGACGTTTTGTTCCGGAGAAGTTCAAACCTGCTTACTATGATTCGTGTGTAAGTTTTCTGCACCCGGTAACAGGGCTATTCCCCCATGCCAATCCTGGAGAACTTTTTGTTTATATGGGAATTGCAGCCGGGGTTCAGCAGCTAAATCTGCCGCTTGGTAATCTGGCAGTGCGGTATTTTGCCGTAGGTGTGATCGTGATTCTGATACGCGGTTTATTGACGGAAAGGATCTATCTGCGGATGATCGCGAAGAAGGCAGGTTAAGGAGGAGGTTGAAACATGTATAAAGCAGTTACCATTAAGGCTGGAAGTTCAGGATGGGGTGGTCCTCTGACTTTCAAACCAGATGAAAAAAAGAATAAAGTATTAAGTGTAACCGGCGGTGGCATACATCCGATTGCACAGAAGATAGCAGATATGACCGGAGCCCAGGCAGTTGATGGCTTTAAGGGCAGCCCGCCGGATGATGAGATTCTGGTTGCCGTTGTAGATTGCGGCGGAACAGCCAGATGCGGGGTTTATCCTAAGAAAAATATTCTAACGGTTAATCTGATGCCGGTTGGGCAGGCAGGACCGTTGGCACAATTTATCAAAGAAACGAACTATGTGTCAGACGTTAAAGAAAATTGTATTATTCTGGCTGACGGCGTACCGGATGCGGCTCAGGACACGGCTAAAACAAAGTCGGATGCTGATGAGCCAGGTGCACCGAAGACAAAAGATCAGGCACGTGAGGAAGTGTCTAAGATGAATGCCGGGAAAAAGAAGGGGATCATAACTATCATTGGCAGTGCGGTTGGTAAAGTGGTAGGAAAATTCTATCAGGCCGGTCGTGAGACAATTGATATGATCATCCGTAATGTCCTTCCATTCATGGCATTTACCAGTATGCTGCTTGGCATTATCAGCGCCAGCGGGTTGGGCAATGTGATTGCCAATACGATTTCGCCGCTTTGCAGCACCCTGCCGGGAATGTTGGTAATCTCTGTTGTGTGTGCCCTGCCGTTCCTGTCGCCCGTGCTTGGGCCTGGGGCTGTAATTGCACAGGTAGTAGGAACCCTTCTGGGGGCAGAAATTGGCATGGGTAATATCCCGGTACAGTATGCCCTGCCGGCATTGTTTGCGATCAATGCCCAGGTTGGCGGTGACTTTGTTCCGGTGGGATTAAGCCTTGGCGAAGCAGAGCCAGAAACAATTGAAATGGGTGTACCGGCAGTACTGTTTTCACGTATTATCACAGGACCGCTGTCAGTATTGATTGCATATGTATTTAGCATTGGGATGTATTAAACATTTAGTAAATAAATTATAGAATCTTATTTATGATATCAATACCTCCCATATAATTAGAGGAAAGAAAGGAATAAGTTATGAAGTATAGTGTAACCATTACAGGAATTGGACCTGATGCGTTGTTTTTCTTAGAGGACCGCAGTTCGAACTTCCTGATTATTTTCAATGAGAGTGCGCCCCCGGAGCTGCAGGAAATATCTGTTCTGCACACGGAAACAGAGTTTCAGGGAAGTCTGGAGGTTGGTGATACCGTAACTGTTTGCGGCAAGAACTTTAAGATATCTGCCATCGGAAGCGAAGCAGAGCATACACTGAAGACATTGGGGCATTGTACTTTGGGATTTAATGGCGGTGATGTACCGGAACGTCCCGGATATATTATGCTGGAAGGCGAAGCAATTTCCCCAGATGATATCGTGAGTGGAATGAAAATTGAAATTTATTAAGTGTAAGGTGAAGAGTAATATATAAAGAAATAATTTCGTGAAGAGCAAAACCTATAATACTATAGTGCAAAGCGCTATAGCAGCTAAGTTGTAGCTGCTTTGCACTGCCACTATGAAGTTCTAAAGATTAAAGCGATAAAGTACAAATGGCAGTGAAAGGACTATCAGTGCAAATCGCGCAAAGCGTACTGAAATAGTGAGAAAAATGGAGTAAAGACTAGTACAGCGCTCTCTAATTACCGATGCAAAGTACTGGTCTGAATTTCCAGCTGACTGCGTTAAGAAAACTTGACGTAGCCCGCTACGCCTGCGTTTTCTTGCCTTGCATCTGAGAATTCATCCTCAGTAATTTGCATGGGTAATTAGAGAAGGCTGTACTAGTTAATGCATTGGACGTGTAGATCGAAAAGGAGAATTGAAATATGTTGAATATGAATCAAAAACTACAAAAACGTGAAGAGGAAGGAAAAATAATCAAAACAGGTATCGTCGGTGCCGGTCAGATGGGACGAGGTATGATTACCCAGATGGTGCTGATGCAAGGTATGATGCCGGCGATCGTATCGGATATCCAGGTGGACAATGCGGTAAATGCGTTCCTATATGCAGGTGTTGACCGCACTGACATTGTTGTAGTAGATTCTATGGCAAAAGCAAATGAAGCAATTGAAAAGGGAAAATACGTAGCTGTGGAAGACGCAGCCATGATTGCTCAGGCAAATTGTGTTGACTGTGTAATCGATGCAACCGGTGTACCGGATGTGGGGGCAAAAGTTGCCACCGATGCGATGAAAAATAACAAGCACGTCGTGATGCTAAATGTAGAAACAGATGTAGTGATTGGTCCATATCTGAAAAAAATGGCAGAAAAACAAGGTGTGATCTACACCGGATCGGCTGGCGATGAGCCTGGGGCGGTCATGGAACTGTATTGCTTTGCAAAAGCAATGGGACTGGATGTAAAAGTCATGGGTAAAGGCAAGAATAACAAACTTGCCCGAGACTGTAATCCGGATACTGTGCTTGAAGAAGCTATCCGAAGAAAGATGAGCCCAAAGATGCTGTGTGCCTTCAAGGATGGTACGAAGACCATGGTAGAAATGACAGCGATGTCCAATGCAACCGGACTTATCCCGGATGTTATCGGCGGACATGGTATTGAATCAGATGTAAAGGGACTGAATGAGAAATTCAAACTGATCCAGGATGGTGGTATCCTGAACAAACATGGCGTAGTAGAGTTTGTTAATGGTATTGCTCCAGGCGTATTTGTAACTGTTTCCACTGATAATGATGAGATTGCCTATCAGATGCAGTACCACAGCATGGGTCCTGGTCCGCTGTGGACACTGTATCGTCCATATCACCTGTGTAATTTAGAGACGCCTCTTACTGTAGCAAAAGCGATCATTGATGGTGAAACTACAATTGTACCGATGGATGGGCTGGTATCTGAGTGTATCACTGTTGCCAAGAAGGATCTGAAAGCCGGCGAAACAATCGATGGAATTGGCGGATATACTACATATGGTTCAATTACATCGCTGGCAGACTCTGACAGGAATAGATATGTACCATATGGGCTGGTTACGAACAAGGCAAAGATGAAAAAAGACGTTAAAAAGGGACAGCTGCTGACTTTGGATGATTTGGAACTGGATAAATCCACCTTGATCTATCAACTGCGTAAAGAGCAGGATGTAATGTATGACAGAAATATTTTACTGTAATATGTTTTGGTAATCTCTTTGCAGAGGTTAAGATTGTTATGGTAATAGGGATAACAAGATTGACACCATTTTAAACGCTAAATATAAATATAATAGACACTATTACTTGTGGAAAGTAATAGTGTCTATTTTTGGATGTCATTTATTCGAGCTTAATTACGTGAAATTTTGTGAGATCAGTCACTTCAATTTTATAAAACTTAAAAGCATATTTTCTTAATTATTATTATTCTTGATATAATCGTTCCATCTCTGCCATAGCTGTGTTGAGTTTACGACAGCGTATGTTGCCAAGGAAAAGTCTTTACTTTCGAGTGCATTTAATAAAAGCGTGTGGTTCTCAATGGTTGCTTCAGGTGAACTCTGTACTTGACCTTTGCCATAATTGCTTAACATAAAAGGGGAAAATAAGCTTAAAGAAACAGTATATACATCGGCTAGCAGACGATTTTTGGAAGCTCTTCCCAAAATGTTGTGGAACTCAATATCTAAATCATGTAAAACCATAGGCGACTTCTGTTCGTCACTGGTTATGTACTGGGAAAATTTGAAAAGATTGACTTTTAGTTCATTCAGAATATCCGGGGTTACATTTTTAATAGCAAGGTTCATAATACCTATTTCCAGTTGGGTTCTATAGCTTACTATTTCTTGAAAATCAATATCCTCTAAAATAATTTTATATAATAAAGAATCAAAAGCCATATTTTGGTGGGTTTCGGATATGTAAGTGCCGTCGCCCCGGCGAACGCTTAAGAGGCTGATGGCTTCAAGCCGTTTTATGGCTTCTCTGACCGAACCGCGGCCAACACCTAATCGTTCGCAAAGTTCAGTTTCTGTTGGAAGTTTATCACCAATGCGCAATTCCCGATTGAGGATGAGGTCACGTATATAACTAATGACCAATTCAGTAGGTGATTGAGAATGAGGTATATTTTCGGAAGCGGTTCGAAATGTATCGGTAATATTATTTTGCATGTGTTTTCCTCCTGTATAGTATGAATGTACTCGAAAATTCAAAAAAAATCAAGTAGGAAAATGTTAATAGTGCACAAAACAACAAAAGGTATGATGTGCAATATGATATATTTGAAAAAAAAAGCACAAAAATATTGCAAAATGGCTTAATACGTGATAATATTCGCATAAACATATGATGAATCATATAAAAAGGTATTATGAATGTTGGTGATTTAGAAGAGGAGGAAAAAATGAAAGCAATTTTAAAAACTAGCCCCGCACCGGGAATTGTGCTAGAGGATATATCAAAACCGGAGCCGGGTATGGGAGAGGTTCTGATTAAGGTCGAGGCAGCATCAATTTGTGGAACGGATATGCATTATTACCATTGGAATCAGGCAGGGCAGGGATTTGCAGAAAAATTTAATGTAAAATGGCCACTGGTACTTGGGCACGAATGCGGAGGCACTATAGTAAAGGTAGGGGAAGGTGTTACTGATCGTAAGGCAGGAGACAGAGTTGCTGTTGAAACGCATATTTCTTGTGGAAGATGCTTTAGCTGTCAGAACGGCATGGCACACAATTGCTCTAATATGGCTATATACGGAACCAGCACAAATGGATGTTTTGCGGAATATGCTTTAGCTCCTGCAAAGGTAACCTTTGTTATTCCGGAAGAAATGAGCTTTGAGGAAGCTGCGCTTCTGGAGCCGGCCGGTGTAGCTATGCGTGCGGTTGAGGAAGCTTGCGTACAACCGGGGGATACGGTAGTAGTAAATGGATGTGGACCAATTGGTCTGTTGGCAGTGCTGATTTTGAAAGCGGGAAATGCGGCAAGAGTGATTGCTACAGATCCGGATGATTATCGTTTGAATCTAGCTGGAGAATTGGGAGCAATTGCGGTTAATCCAATGAAAGAAAATGCAGTTGAGAAAATAAAAATGCTGACCAGGGATCGCGGTGGTGCAGATATTGCTCTTGAAACCAGTGGTGCAGTTCTTGCTTACAGAACAATTTTTGATTTCATGCGCCTGGAAGGAAGGTTGATTACCGTTGGACATCCTGGAGGGGAAGTGCCTATTGACATTGCAGGAAATGTTAATACAAAGGGATTGTCTGTAAAAGGTATCTTTGGGCGTCGGATTTGGGAAACATGGTGGAATATTTCTTCGCTGATTTCTGCCGGGAAAATCAATTTGACTGAAGTGGTGACACACAGGTTCACTTTGGACGAGGGCCAGCAGGCATTTGAACAGTTTGCAAAAGGTTCTGGAAAAATCCTTTTTGTGAATAAATAGGCAGAAGATGTGCTGCAGGAAATTCAAGTACGCCTCGGCGTACTTGCTGCGAGCGGCTCGTCAGCTTGCTGACATAATACATCTGAGCCGCTCTGCAATCCGCCGGAGGCTTTATCTTGGAAGGAGATTGGACTCCCACCAAGACTAATTTGTTACTGCTCGCTACCTAAAGAGGTGGGAGTCTTATCTGCTTTCAAGATAAAAATTTAAGGAGGTACTTATTGTGTTAAAAGCAAAAGACATTGCGGATTTGCAGGAAAAAGCGCGCCTTGTTCGGAAAGGGATCATCGAGGTTTCACATGCGTGCGGACGTTTAGCCCATCCGGGTCCTGCATTAAGCTGCGCAGACATTATCGCTGCATTGTATTATGGTTTCATGAATGTGGATCCCCAAAACCCCGATAAAGAGGATCGGGACCGATTTATCCTGTCAAAGGGACATGCTTGTCCGGTTTTATATTCCGTATTGGCTGAAAAAGGGTATTTTCCGAAAGAGTATTTCTCAACCTTGCGTCATTTGGATAGCAAACTTCAGGGACATCCGGTGTATAGGAAAACCCCTGGTGTGGATATGACAAGTGGTTCGCTGGGGAATGGGCTTGGCATCGGACTTGGTATGGCGTATTATCTGAAAAACTCAGGGGGAAAAAGCAAAGTATTTGTAATGCTTGGTGATGGTGAGATGAATGAAGGAACACTGTGGGAGGCTATTAATGTCGCTCCTGCTTTGGAAACGGACAATTTAATTGCGATTGTCGATCAGAATTATTTCCAGAGCTGCGGTTCTACCCGGGATATTTCCCCGATGAATAACATGGCTGAGCGCTGGCGGGCATTTGGATGGAATATTCTTGAAATTAACGGACATGATATGCAGGACATTATGAGCAAACTGGAGATGGCGGTCAATCATCATGGCAAACCAACTGTTATTATTGCCCAGACGGTTAAAGGAAAAGGCATTTCTTTTATGGAACATGATAATTCATGGCACCAGAAGGTGGTCAGCGATGAACAGTACGAAATCGCTATGAAAGAACTGAAGGAGGTTTAGTATGAGCGTAGTATTTGATAAAGAGTCCACGCGGGTAGCTTTTGGGAATGCACTGCTCCGCATGGCCGAAAAAGATGATACAATTATGTATGTTGCAGCAGATACTTTGAAATCTGTTGGTGGAACCCAAATGAAAAAAAAATATCCCGATCGGGCATTAAACATCGGCATTGCGGAGCAGAATATGGCATTGATGGGAGCGGGCATGGCTGCAAGCGGAGCAAAAGTTTTTGTGGCTACCTATGCGACTTTTGCATCTATGAGAATTTGTGAACAGATTCGGACGTTTATTTGTTATCCGGATCTTGATGTAAAAATTATTGCCGGATTAAGCGGTCTGTCAGGTGGGCAGGAAGGTGTTACGCATCAGGGAATTGAAGATGTGGGTGTGTTGCGTTCGATTCCTAATTTGGTAATTGTAGAACCGGCAGATGCTGCATCTACAGAAGTGATCACTGAGGAAATCACAAAATATAAAGGGCCTGTATATATGCGGATAGGCCGTAATGCGTCCCCGACAGTGTTTGATGATACATATGAATTTAAAATAGGAAAAGCCAATCCACTTGTTGATAAAGGAAATGATGCGGTGATCTTTACCACTGGAGCGGCAGTAAAGCGTGCTTTGGATGCTGAGAAAATCCTTGCTGCTGAAGGATACAAAGTAAAGGTGATTGAGATGCCATGCATCAAGCCGCTGGATGAGGAGGCGGTAATTGAAGCGGCGAAAGCAGCCGGTTTGGTATTTACTACAGAAGATCATAATATTATCGGCGGACTTGGAAGCGCTGTTTCCGAAGTGCTGTCTGAAAAGTATCCAACGAAGGTAGAAAGAATTGGAATTAGAGACCGGTATACTGAATCGGGAGATCATGAAGAACTGTTGGATAGATATTGTTTGCTTCCGCGGGACATTGCAGATTGTGTGATTGCAGGGATAAAAAGTAAATAAAATAATAGTATTTGCGTTGACTACTATACTGTGGACTGCTATATATAAACATATGATGTTTAGAAGGAGAAATTATGAAAACAAAAAAACGTTTGTTATCTATTATTCTCATTGTCACAATTTTTTGTGCGATGCTGACAGGCTGTGCAGGCGATTCAAAGAAGGACAGCGTGACACTGACAGTTGCACACGTTCTTAATGAGACTCACCCATATCATCTGGCTTGGATGGAGGTTGCGAAGCGAGTAGAGGAGCGGACAGATGGAGCGATGCACATAGATGTTTTTGCCAATGGCGTTCTGGGGAATGAACGCGATGTTATTGAAGGTATGCAGCTGGGTATTGTGGACATTAGCTGCATGTCAACCGGGGCACTTGCAAGTTTTTCACCTTCTTTTATGGCACTGGATATTCCGTTTCTTTTTGACAGCCGTGAAAATGTCTATAAGGTGTTAGATAGTGAGATTGGCAGAGAGATGCTGGATGATTTAAGTGACAATATGATGGTTGGTATTGCTTTTTGGGAAAATGGATTCCGTGACATCAGTAATAGTAAGCGGGATGTGGTGGTACCTGAAGACTTGAAAGGACTGAAGCTAAGGACTCTGGAAAATGAGCTTCAGATTGACACTTTTACTACCTTTGGTGCAAATGCTATTCCGATGGCATGGGGAGAGGTTTATACTGCATTGCAGCAGGGAACGATAGATGGTCAGGAGAACCCGCTTGCGACAATCTATCTTAATAAGATTCATGAAGTTACTACTCATATCTCTTTAACAGAACATTTTTATGCTGCGGCTCCGGTTGTTATGAGTAAGAAAATCTATGATAAGCTTGACCCTGAATATAGGGAGATACTAGTAGCGACTATTGAGGAAGTAACTGATTATGAACGTGAGATCAGTGCGCAGAGCGATGTGGATTATTTGAAATCTTTGAAAGAAGATGGAGTGAAGATTGTTGAGGACATTGACAAAAAGCTGTGGAGAGAAGCCTGCCAGCCTGTTTATGATAAATATAAAGAGCAAATCGGCGAAGATCTGCTTCAGCGAATTCAGGATAAAATGGATGGATAGAAGATTCGCAGGACACTTTCGTTATAAGAGAATAATCAATGAAAAGGTGAGTTTTAAAAGGCTAACCCAATGAGAAAGGAGTTATATATGAAAAAACTGGATTTTTTGCTGGACCAAATCGAAGGAATTCTATGCACGTTATTTGCCAGTGTCATGGCGGTGGCGATTCTGATTCAGGTCATTAATCGTAACACGCACCAGATCCCCTTTAAATGGGGAGAAGAATTGGCACGTTACTGTATGGTGTGGCTGATGTTTATCGGTATCAGTGTTGGTGTAAAAAAAGGTGCACATATCGGTGTAGATGCACTGGTCAATATTTTGCCGCCTAAAATCAAAAAAGGTATTCAGATTATCACTAATTTGATAGTCACTGTAATTTATATTTATTTAGCCATTTTGTCGGTTCAGATTACACTGGGGATTTGGGAAACCGGTCAGGTATCCCCTGCTATGCAGGTGCCGATGTATATTATATATGCAGGACTGATAGTGGGAATGATTTTCAGCACAATACGTTCAATCCAGGTAACGGCGAATTGTATCTCTGATAAGACACGGCAGGATCCGGATGCGGACTTTTCAAGTCAGTTTACGGATGAAATATCCAGAGGAGGTGACAATACATGAGTGTAGTTATGTTTGGTAGTCTAATTGTGCTGATTATAATCGGTGCACCGATTGCTATAGCCCTTACAGGAGCGACGCTGATTGCGCTTCTCACAACTGATGTTTCACCGCTTGTGGTTGTCCAGAGGTATTTCACTTCAATGGACTCGTTCTCGCTCATGGCCATTCCATTTTTCATGATGGCGGGTCTTCTAATGGAACGAGGTGGAATTTCTAAGCGACTGATTAATCTGGCTAATCTGCTGCTGGGTAATATGTATGGTGGACTTGCAATAGTTTTGGTTATCGTCTCGGCATTTTTTGGTGCACTGACGGGCTCTTCCGCGGCAACTGTGGCCGCTATCGGCGGGATTATGATTCCGGCCATGATAAAGGAAGGTTATGACGAACGCTTTACGCTTGCTACCAGTGCAAGCAGTGGTTTTCTCGGTTGTATCATTCCCCCCAGTATCCCTATGATCACCTATGGAGTTGCAACAGGTGTATCCATCGGTGCCATGTTTATGGCGGGGATAATTCCGGGAATCCTGCTGGCACTGGGGATGTGCTGCTATGCACTTTATGAAGGGAAAAAGCGCAACTATAAGACACATAATGGGCGTGCTTCTTTAAAGGAAATAGGGGTAGCTTTTCGCGAAGCTATTTGGGCACTCTTCATGCCGGTTATTATCCTTGGCGGTATCTATGGCGGGATTTTCACGCCAACCGAAGCATCCTGCGTAGCCCTGTTCTATGGGTTGATTGTTGGTATTTTTGTCTACAAGGAGCTGAAAATCCGCGACTTACCTAATATGATTAAACAGGCTATGGTAAATGCATCAATGGTTATGTTCATTATCGCAGGTGCAACCGCCTTGGGCTATCTGATGACTCGTGGTGCAATTCCGACAAATATTGCAACAGCAATTATCAACCTGACAGATAATAAAATAGTATTCCTGCTCATTGTCAATCTTGTTTTGTTGATTATGGGAACCTTTATGGAGACGAATGCAGCTATCATGATTACGGCACCCATCTTCCTGCCGATTGTTCAAGTGCTGGGAATTGATTTGGTACATTTTGGAATGATCATGATTGTTAATCTGGCGATCGGACAGATTACACCGCCTTTAGGCGTTAACCTGTTTGTGGCAGCCGGTATTCACGGTGGCTCTATTGAAAAGGTTGTCAATAAGCATTTGATTTGGTATCTGATTATTTCGATTCTGATTCTGCTGTTAATTACTTACATGCCGGGAATTTCTTTGGCACTTACTAGATTTTTGAAGTAAATCGTACATAGTTGACTGAAAAGTATATATTCTGAAAGGAAGGCTTTATAATTATTATGAAAATCGGCATGCAGAAGGTGGTATTTAGAATTGCGGGGATATTAGAACTAATATTATCAATCATTATTATATTACTCGTAATAGTTTCAATATATAGGTTGGCATTTGATGCGTACTACTCAGGGAAAAATATAGAAATAGCGGTTTCAGATATTTTATCAACAAGTTTTAGTGTGATTATCGCTATAGAATTTGTGAAAATGTTGGTAAAACATTCGGTTGTTATTGCAATTGAAGTTCTGACTTTTTCTGTAGTACGGCAAATGATAGTGAAGCATTTAGAACCATTATCAATCTTGACTTGTATAGCTGGATTGACAATTTTACTTTTTGCAAGAAAATATCTGCTTACAGATGAAGATTATTTGGAAAAGTCAGAATATACTTCGGGTAAGAAAATCAACCTGTGGCGGATACAACGGTAACTGGCTTTTTTGCCAGAAGTGCTGACATCTGTTCATATCTTGACAGACAGGGAAGTTTTTTCGTCTAAAACTCCGGATAAGTTTTCATCGATTTGTTCTGTCAGCCCTTCTGTACAGTCACTTTTCAACAGTTTTTCTACAAACTAAAAATTTATTATTTGAAAAAACATCCCCCCAGGTGGCTTGTACAAGAGAATCGGTGATGATAATCTATCAAAAGAACTTCATGGAAGGGCAAGGAAGGAGAACAATATGAAAAAGAAAATAATCAGTTTATT
>Ga0153928_1000397_pt1 | contig 22071 bp, 20 predicted proteins | sample TSNJ012MetaG_FD_106656 | JGI IMG/M metagenome (GOLD analysis project Ga0153928, IMG submission 106656) | Attine ant fungus gardens microbial communities from New Jersey, USA - TSNJ012 MetaG | ecosystem: Host-associated > Fungi > Mycelium > Unclassified | place: USA: New Jersey, Wharton State... | reverse complement strand
TCTGATGGATGTTTATCTGGCGGTTACCGGTTTTGTGACCCAGCTGGGACTGGAGCCGGGGCAGTTGGTGAAAGAATTTGGTGATGCGGCCCAAATGCAGCCGGCGATGAGTACGCTGGATTTATCGTTAAAATATGTGACAGACCTGTTGGTTAAGGCAATTCGGCTGCGGAATACATTTTCCCAGAAGAAATACCGGCTGGTACTTATGAAAGCTCGGGAATATATTGGAAATCATTATCAGGACGAGGAGATTTCTTTGAATACGGCAGCTTCCAGTGTGAATATGAGTCCTAATCACTTCAGTACTATTTTTAGCCAGGAGATGGGGATTACTTTTGTGGAATATTTGACGAAGGTGCGAATGGAGGCGGCGAAGGAGCTTTTGCGGAAGACGGACCTGCGGACATCGGAGATTGGCTATCAGGTGGGGTATAAGGATCCTCATTATTTCAGCTACCTGTTTAAGAAGACGCAGGGAATTACACCAAAGATATTCCGGTCGGGAGGGAAGCATGGGGCAGAAGCGTGATTCGATTAAGAAGCGGATTCAATATATGCAGGCAGTGGTATTTATCCCAATTATTATTATGATTGGGATATTGCTGTATATGCTGGTCTGGCAGAATGGGCAGTATCGGCAGAGTATTCGCAATCTGACGCTGGCAACAGAGTTCAACTTTGATTTTAAGGCAAATATTGATTATAAAATGTACCGGATCGTAATTGGCGCCGATACATTTGATTCACTCAGCCCGTATGAGGATCTGGACCGGTCCCGGCAGCTGTTTGTCCAGCTGCGGGATTCGACTACCCAGGAGACTGGCAGAAAAGGGCTGGATGGGATTCTGCGGTTGATCGGCATTCTGGAAAAACGGATCCGGGATATTGAAAACAGCAGTATTATCGGGGATTATGACCGAAATCAGCGGCGGCTGGATCTGGATATCTATATCATCAGTGATTTGATTGAAGAGTCTATGTCGGAGTATATCTATCAGGAGACGAAAACGCTGGAAGGGGTCCGGCAGAAGCTGAATCATCAGAATATTCAGTTGGTGATTCTGGTGGTGATTTTGTCAGCATTTATCATTGTCTTTATGATGGTGTCCTTTTCTGCTTTTGCCAGGCAGATTACCAATCCGATTGAGGAGCTTTGTGCGTATACCATGGAGCTGGCCGGCGGCAAGCTGGAGGCGAATGCGCCGAAAAGCAGTCTGGCGGAAGTGCAGATGCTGAGTGATCAGTATGATCAGATGGTGGTTCGCATCGGGCAGCTGATCGATCATATCCGGGAGGAGCAGGAGCAGAAGCGGGCGACGGAGTTAAAGCTGCTGCAGGCTCAGATCAATCCGCATTTCCTGTATAATACACTGGATACCATTGTCTGGCTGGCGGAAGGGAAGCGGCATCAGGATGTGGTGAATATGATTACTGCATTGTCTTCTTTTTTACGAATCGGGCTTAATAAAGGGCGGGATTTTATTGCTATTAAGGAAGAGGCGGAACATGTGGACAGTTACCTGCAGATTCAGCATTTCCGCTATGAGGATATTCTGGATTATGAAATTGATATTGATTCGGAAATCCGGGATTGCCGGACGCTGAAACTGACGTTGCAGCCGATTGTGGAGAATGCGTTGTATCATGGTATTAAGAATCGGCGGGAAAAAGGGTTTTTGCAGATTCTTGGCTGGCGGGAGGACGATACGATTCTGCTTCAGGTGAAGGACAATGGCATCGGTATAAAGGCGGATGTGCTGGCCCGGATGCAGCAGCTGGTACAGGCCGGCGAAACGGAGGCGGAAAAAGCCGATCCGAACCGGCGGGAAGGCTTTGGCATCGCCAATGTAGCGGAGCGGATCCGTTTGAATTTTGGTGCGGAGTATGGTCTTCAGATTGAAAGTGAGTATGGTGTGGGAACCGTGGTAACGGTTCGTCTGCCGGTAAATAATTAACTTTTTCCAAAAATAATCAACCCTGGAAAAAAATGGTGGAAAAAACCGTAAGAAATTCACCTCTTTCCCAAAGATACTTAATTGAGAATCGGACGGTAATTCTTTATGATAGATATAAGTAACCATACTATATTAAATTTGGAGGATACAATATGAAGAAAAAGTTGATTGGCTTGATGGCTATGACGGCATTGCTGACATCCGCAGTTTTAACCGGCTGCGGCAGTTCACAGACACCGGCAACGACAGCAGCACCGGCAACTACGGCAGCACCGGCCGCCACTGAGGCAAAGACCGATGCGGCACCGGCAACGACAGCAGCACCAGCCGCCGGCGAGAATATTGTGGTGGGATTCTCACAGGTAGGTGCGGAATCGGATTGGCGTACGGCCAATACCGGATCGATGAAATCCACCTTCACGGAAGCGAATGGTTATACCTTGATTTTTGATGATGCACAGCAGAAACAGGAGAATCAGTTAAAGGCTGTTCGTAACTTCATTCAGCAGGATGTAGATTATATTGTGATCGCACCGGTTACGGAAACTGGTTGGGATACGGTTTTACAGGAAGCAAAGGATGCCGGTATTCCGGTTGTTATTGTTGACCGGATGATCGATGTATCGGATGACAGCTTATATACGGCATGGGTCGGCTCGAACTTCCTGCAGGAAGGATATGATGCGGTGGCATGGCTGGAGGAGTATCTGGCAGCGAACAACCGCGGGGATGAGCAGATCAATATCGTAACCTTACAGGGAACCATCGGTTCTTCAGCCCAAATCGGACGGACCAATGGTGTGGAAGAGAAGATGGCGGCTCACGGGAACTGGACGATGCTGGCCAGACAAACTGGTGAGTTTACTCAGGCGAAGGGTCAGGAGGTTATGGAATCCTTCTTAAAGACCTATGATGATATTGATGTAGTAATTGCTGAAAATGATAATATGGCCTTTGGTGCCATCGATGCGGTCAAGGCCGCCGGCAAGACCTGCGGACCGGACGGTGATGTGATTATTATCTCCTTTGACGCAGTGGCAGCAGCATTTGATTCCATGATTGCCGGTGATATGAACGTATCGGTAGAGTGTAATCCCCTTCATGGACCGCGGGTAGCTGAGATTATCCAGAAGCTGGAAAAGGGCGAGCCTGTTGATAAGATTGCTTATGTAGAAGAGGGCGTGTACCCGGCGGATACAGCAGCAAAAATCAAACCGGAACGTGCTTATTAATGCAGTCAGCAGCTGGCCGCCGATAAGCTGGAGACAGAATAAATAGGTGTTGAGAAACGGAGGATCTGCGGATCCTCCCATCTCCACCTTTTTTTATTAAAAGAAGGAAGGCAAAGTATGCAAAAAGAAGTCGTTTTGAGTATGCGTAACATATCAAAGACCTTCCCGGGGGTGCGGGCTCTGGATCATGTGGATTTTACGCTGAGACAGGGAGAGATTCATGCGCTGATGGGGGAAAATGGAGCCGGAAAATCCACCTTGATCAAAGTGCTGACCGGCGTCGAGGAATTTGAGTCCGGTGAAATCCGGATTGCCGGAGCAGAAGGGGCAATTATCAATCATTCGCCGCAGGAAGCCGGGGAGCATGGAATCAGTACCGTTTATCAGGAAGTGAACCTTTGTCCCAATCTGTCGGTGGCGGAGAATCTGTTCATTGGCCGAGAACCGAAAAGGGCGGGGATGATTGACTGGAAGACGATGAATCAAAAGGCCAGGGATTTGCTTGACAGTCTGGATATTCAGATTGATGTGGCCATGGCCGTGGAAAATTATTCGATTGCCTTACAGCAGATGATTGCCATTGCCCGGGCGGTGGATATGTCGGCGAAGGTGTTGATTCTGGATGAACCTACTTCTTCGCTGGATGAGAATGAAGTGGGAAAATTATTCGGGCTGATGGGGCGGCTGCGGGCGGAAGGGGTGGGGATCATCTTTGTCACCCATTTCCTGGAGCAGGTGTATGCGGTCTGTGACCGGATTACCGTACTGCGCAACGGAGCGCTGGTCGGTGAATATGAAATAGAGAAATTGCCGCGGGTGCAATTGGTGGCCAAGATGATGGGTAAGGATTTTGATGACCTGGAGGCGATTAAAAAAACTGGCGAGAGCCGGGAGCAGACCGGAGAAGTGGTAATCGATGCCCGTGGAATCGGACATCAGGGAACGATCAAGCCGTTTGATCTGGAAGTCCGCAAGGGAGAGGTGATCGGCCTGACGGGTCTGCTGGGGTCCGGACGGTCGGAGCTGGCCAGAAGCCTGTATGGTGCGGATAAGTCAGACAGCGGTGAATTGAAGGTGAATGGCAAGGCGGTAAGTGTTAACAGCCCGTTGGATGCAATGATGGCCGGGATGGCTTATCTGCCGGAAAACCGTAAGGAAGAAGGCATTATTAATGATTTGTCGGTGCGGGAGAATCTGATTCTGGCGTTGCAGGCGAAGAAGGGGATGTTCCATTTGCTGAGCCGGAAGGAGCAGGAGGAATTTACCGACAAGTATATTCAGCTGCTGCAGATCAAGACGGCTGACCGGGAGACGCCGATCCGCCAGTTAAGCGGCGGTAATCAGCAGAAGGTGATTCTAGGGCGCTGGCTGCTGACGCAGCCGGATTTCCTGATTCTGGATGAACCGACCAGAGGAATTGACGTGGGTACCAAGACGGAGATTCAGAAGCTGGTGGTGAAGCTGGCAGGTGAGGGAATGTCGGTGATGTTTATCTCTTCGGAGATTGAGGAAATGCTGCGGACCTGCAGCCGGATGGCAGTTTTGCGGGACGGTCAGAAGGTTGGGGAGTTAAGAGAAGAGGAATTGAACCAGAATAATATTATGAAGGCAATTGCCGGAGGTGAAGCAAATGAGTAAAATCAGTAGTGTAGTGAAGAAGCTGACGTCTTACCGGTTGTTTTTACCGATTTTTTGCCTGATCCTGGTGCTGTTGTCAAATCTGATTAAAACACCGGCATTTTTTGAAGTCAGTATTAAAAACGGGGTTTTGTATGGCTATATTATTGACGTGATCAACCGGGCTAGTGACCTGGTGATTCTGGCGGTGGGAATGACGTTCGTAATAGCAGTTTCCGGTGGTACGGATATTTCTGTTGGCGCGGTAATGTCGGTGGCAGCGGCCGTGTGTTGTTATATTCTGGCAGGCGGGCAGCAGAGTGTCAATGAGTTTCAGAATCCGTATATTCTGGGTGTGCTGGCGGCCATGGCGGCGGGTGTGCTGTGTGGCTGCTTTAATGGATTTTTAGTGGCAAAAATGAAGATTCAGCCGATGGTTGCCACTTTGATTTTATTTACTGCCGGAAGGGGCATTGCGCAGTTGGTTACCAAGGGCCAGATTACGTATATTCGGGTGGAATCTTATAAAATGCTGGGTGCCAGTATTCCGGGGATCCCGATTCCGACACCGGTGTTTGTGGCATTTTTGGTGGTGGCGGTTACTTATGTGTTAATCAAGAAAACGACGCTGGGGATGTATGTTCAATCGGTTGGTATTAACCCGAGAGCTTCCCGGCTGCTGGGAATTAAGTCGACCTGGATTATTTTCTTATCTTATGCTTTTTGCGGCATTTGTGCCGGAATCGCCGGACTGGTGGCATCTTCGCGGATTTATTCGGCGGATGCCAATAATATTGGTCTGAACCTGGAGCTGGATGCTATTCTGGCGGTGGCGCTGGGGGGGAACAACCTGGGAGGCGGGAAGTTTTCGCTGCTGGGCAGTGTGATTGGTGCTTATACGATTCAGGCATTAAGTACGACTTTGTACGCCATGAGCGTATCACCGGATCAGCTGCCGGTGTATAAGGCCATTGTTGTAGTCGTGATCGTGTCTCTTCAGTCGCCGGAGTTAAAAAAGATGTGGAAAAAGCTGTCGGCAGGCCGTGCGGTGGGAAAAGAGGTGGCATAGGTGAAGAAAAAGCGAAACATTGACGGAAATACGTTTTTGCTGATGATTACGATTGTTCTGTTTTTTGTAATGTATCTGATTGGGATTTTGGTTTTTAAAGATAAAGGTTTTGCAAAACCGCAGGTGTTTTTGAACCTGTTTATCTCTAATGCCGGGTTGATCGTGATTGCCGCCGGAATGACGATGGTTATGATTGCCGGCGGAATTGATATTTCGGTTGGTTCGGTAGTGGCTTTGACTTGCATGTTGCTGGCGTGGATGATGGACGTGAAGGGGATCGGAGCGGTACCGGCTTTGATTCTGGTGCTGATTATGGGGCTGGTGTTTGGACTGGCGCAGGGGTATTTGATTGCTTATCTGAAGGTTCAGCCGTTTATCGTGACGTTGGCGGGAATGTTCTTTGCCAGGGGGATGACGGCGATGATCAGCCAGGAAATGATTAGTGTCAAGAATACGACGTTTCAGTCCTGGGCTAAGGCGAAGATTAATCTGACGTTTTTGGGCGGAACGGTGAATAAGAAGGGTGTGATGACATATCCGTTTATTTATCCGGGTGTGCTGATTGCGTTGGCGGTGCTGGTAATTGTGTTTGTGATGCTTAAGTTTACCAAATTTGGGCGGACCATTTATGCCGTGGGCGGAAATGAGCAGTCGGCGTTGATGATGGGCCTGAATGTAAAGCGGACGAAGCTGCTGGTTTATGTGGCCAATGGATTTTTGTGTGCGTTGGGGGGCTTTCTGTTTTGCCTGAATACCTGTGCCGGGTTTGTGGAGCAGGCCAAGGGATTTGAGATGGAGGCGATCGCCTCGGCGGTAATTGGCGGTACTTTGCTCACCGGCGGGGTGGGGAATGTGTTTGGCAGTTTGTTTGGCGTGTTGATTAAGGGGACGATTGAAACCTTTATTACGTTTCAGGGTACTTTGTCATCCTGGTGGACGAAGATTACGATTGCGGCGTTGTTGGCATTTTTTATTATTTTGCAGAGTTTGTTTGCGAAGGCGAAGGGGAAGAAGAAATAGGATAAAAACATGGTGTGGCAGGTACGCTGGCATGAGATGCCAGCGTATTTTACATTAAGGAACTTAAAAGCAGCGCTCTTAAGTGGCAACCGTAATGTCTTTTAGCGCCTTCTTGAACTGTACAGTAAACAGGCAGGCGGTAAAAGTAACCGCTATAATATCTGCTACCGGTTCCGCCATATAAACGCCCATAGTCTTGTCAGGGATAAGCAAGGGCATGATATAGATAAGGGGAATCAGTAACACAAATTTTCGCACAATCGCTACAATAATAGACGCTTTGGCATTGCCAAGAGAAGCAAAGGTCATCTGACAGGCAATCTGAACACCAAATAGCACCATGACAGCGCAGTAAATACGCAGCGCTTTTTTTGTAAACTCAATAAGTGCGGCATCTGCCGTAAATATGCTTGCAAAAACCTGGGGGAACAGCATTATTAGTGCCCACAGTGCGGTGGAATATATCAGGCAGGAACGCAGTAACAGCGCAAAGGTTTTGGCAACCCTTTGCGGCTTTTTTGCGCCAAAGCTGTAGCTGGAAATCGGTTGAGCGCCTTGTGCCAGTCCTTGCATCGGTGCCATAGAAAACATCATGACGCTTGAGAGAATAGTCATTGCGCCAACAGCGGTGTCACCGCCATATTTCAGCAGGGAAGAATGAAAGCAAATGGATATGATGCTTTCGCTGGCTTGCATAATGAAGGGAGCGAGGCCAAGGGAAACGCATGGGAGAATGATTTTTTTACTAAGTCCGATATTTGCATATCGAATTTTGAGAAGTGTTTTACCTTTGCTCAAAGATAAGATAACCCAAACTGCGGAGACAGTCTGTGATATAATCGTTGCCAGAGCGGCTCCCTGGACACCCATGTCAAAAGCAAAAATGAAAATGGGATCAAGAATAATGTTGCAAACGGCACCAATAAGCACGGTCAGCATGCTTGTTTTTGCAAAACCCTGCGCAGTAATAAACGCGTTCATGCCAAGGGTCAACTGCACAGATATCGTACCAATTGCGTAAATGCCCATGTAACTGGTGGCATAGCCAATGGTATTCTCACTTGCGCCAAAGGCAAGCAGCAAGTTTTTGTTCCAAATGAGCAATACCAGTGTCAGCACAATTGATAGGAGTATCTGCAGGCAGAGGCAATTTCCAAGAATTTTTTCTGCGGCCTCGTTGTCGCCTTTTCCCATGAAAATAGAGGCACGGGGAGCTCCTCCCATGCTGATTAGTGCGGCAAATGCCGACACAATCATAATAAGCGGCATACAGACACCAACGCCGGTCAGCGCCAGTGCTCCTTCGCCGGGCATGTGCCCGATATATATGCGGTCGACGATGTTGTAGAGCATATTGATAAGCTGAGCGGCTACAGCTGGAATTGCCAGTTTAAGCATCAGTTTTCCTATTGGTTCCGTTCCTAAAAAGTCGCTGTTTTTTTCCATTTACTATATTCCTCCGCTGTGTTATAAACAAAGTTATATGAATGGCTTGACAAATACGTTCAAGTCTTATAATGTAGTTTACATAGAAACAGTTTCTTTGTCAACTATTTAAAGGGGGAATTATGGAACGATTTTTTGTCTCTGGAAAATATTTGAAGTTTCAAAAACAGTCCGGTGAACTATATGCAAAATTTATTGATGAAGCTGCAAAACAGATTGGATTGACCAGGCAGGAGGCAGATGTGCTTGTATTTTTTGCCAACAATTCGGAATACACCTCGGCAATAGATGCCGTAAAGGTGAGAGGATTTTCAAAAGCTTATGTGTCAAAGGCGGTTCTGACACTTGTAGAAAAAGGTATGATAACCATTGAGCAAGATAAGAATGACCGTCGTATTCAGCATGTCCAGCTCACGGAAGCAGCTAAAAAAGTGATCGGCAAACTGCAAAAAGCACAGTTTAGGTTTAGTAAATTAATGGGTGAGGGACTTAGCGAAGAAGATAAAAAAACAATGCTGCGGGTGTTGGAGAAATTGGCAGATAATGTTGACCGTGCTTGTAATAGTGATTAACTGCAAGTTAGCTTGCAAAATTATCATTTATCCCCATAAAATTGTGTAGAAATTATCCATTCAATCGTCGATTTGTTGACGTGTAAAGTCAGTATCGATAGAATCAGGTTATCAGACAAATTACGATTGGAAGGAGTGCAGACATGAAAAAAGTTCGAGAAAAATTTCCTGAAAACTTTTTATGGGGAGGTGCAATTGCGGCAAATCAGGCAGAGGGGGCCTATCTTGCGGATGGTAAGGGACTTGATATTTCCGGTGGTTTTGCTCACGGCATAAAACATGATTATGATTCTGTAATCGATCCAAATAAATATTATCCAACCCATGAAGCAATTGATTTTTATCATCGTTATCGGGAGGATTTAGCCTTAATGCAGGAAATGAATTTCAAAGCGTTCCGGACCTCCATAAACTGGTCGAGGATATTCCCTAACGGTGATGACGAAGTGCCTAATGAGGCAGGACTCAGATATTATGATGAGTTATTTGATGAGATGAGAAGGCGGGGCATGGAACCGATTGTTACATTAAGCCATTATGAAACGCCGGTTCATTTGGTAGAGAAGTATGGAAGCTGGCGAAATCGAAGGCTGATTGATTTTTTTCTGAAATATTGTGAGACAGTATTTGTCAGATATAGTGGGAAAGTTAAGTACTGGCTGACATTCAATGAACTTAATAACATGCGGCGAATGCCGGGAGGAGCTGGCGGAATTTTCTTTGAAGAAGGTGAAAATCAGCAGCAGACGGTATATCAGGTCAGCCATCATATGTTCGTGGCTCATAGTCTGGCAGTGAAACTATGTCATGAACTTTGCCCGACAGCTAAGATTGGCTGTATGCTTTCTTTAAGTAATGTTTATCCTCATACCTGCCGGCCGGAAGATGTTTTTGAAACAATGGAGTTACGCTGGCGATCCCTGTTCTACGGCGATGTTATGATTCGAGGGTCTTATCCAGGTTATATTGCACGGATTTGGCAAGAGGAAGGTATCGAAGTAGAGATGGCACCGGAGGATGAAGAAATTATCCGCACATATACTTCAGATTATCTTGGGTTTAGCTATTACCGGACGTCAACACATGAATATGGTCAACCTTTTTATGGCGATACAGGCGGTGATCAGGGAACGCCTAATCCATATCTGGAGACAACTCCCTGGGGCTGGCAGATTGATCCGATTGGTCTGAGATATACGTTAAATGAGCTATATGACCGCTATCAGCTGCCGCTTTTCGTAGTTGAGAACGGGCTGGGGCAGGAAGATGAGATATCTGCGGATGGAAAAATCCATGATCAATACCGGATTGATTATATCAGGAGTCATATTCTGGCGATGAAAGAAGCCATCAGGGATGGAGTGGAAATTATCGGATATACCTATTGGGGCCCCATTGATATTGTCTCGGCTGGTACTGGGGAAATGAAAAAGCGATATGGTTTTATCTATGTTGATCGTGATAATGATGGAAATGGAACGATGTGTAGAATCAAAAAAGATTCGTTCGAATGGTATAGGAGCGTTCTGGCTTCCAACGGCGAGGATTTATAACGAAATCCTCGCTGGCAGCCGGAGGGGCGGTATCTGTTATCTATAGATTAGATTGCTCATCGCCGTTATAAAAATAGCTTCGCTCAACTTTTCGCTGGGAAAAAAGAGTGAGGTTATTTTTATTTTTTTCATAGTCCAGAGCGAATATCTGTCCATATAAACAATCAAGGAGATAGAGCATTGCATCCCGGGATGCAAAAGATCCTATTTTAAAGCGGCTCTCCGAACAGGTTATCCGGAGTGTTACGGCGGCCAGCTTGTTATAGGGCCAGGGATTATCAGCTGCGGTTATTAAAACAAAGGGAATCTTGCTGCTCATGAGTTCGTCGACGATATAATGTATTTGCCGGCTGTTGCAATAGTGTGAGATTACAAGTGCAGTCTGATTGATTTTAGGGTTAAAATTAAGACACTTGGCTTCCTGGAATCCATTTTGAGCTTCAAGGGAAGAGTTAATGCCGATTCTGATTAATTTATAATGAAAATCTTCTGCCAGAATTAAGGATTCGCCGCGGCCATAGATATGGATCAGATCGGCTTTCGCAAACATTCGTGCTGCTCGTTTAAGGGCATTAAAATCTAAATTATTATAGGTGGTTTTGAGGGTCTGGCTGGACAGGTTAAAGAACGTCTCAGCGATGGCTTTACAGTCGGCATTCTCGGGAATTGGGACATCAACATGGATTTCCTTATCGTCTAAAGCAAATGTGCTTAATTCGGAAGCAAGTTTGATTTTGAAGTCGGAAAATCCTTTCGTACCTAATTTTTTGCACAGGCGAATGATCGATGCTTGTGAAACAAAGCATTTTTCGCTTAACTCTTCAAGGGAAAGGTTAATCACAATCCGGGGGTTGATTTCAATAAAAGAGACAATCATGTATTCTGATTCTGTTAGTTTCTTCTTGCCAAATAATTGTTCAATCATCATGAGAATGCTCCTCTGCTTGTGGAATAGTAAATAGATTATAACAGATTCTTGTGGATAAAGCTAAAGTAAACTGTGATAAAAGAAGTTTTGCAATTTAATTTGCAAAAAAATCTAAAAAAACAAACATGTGATGAAGAAAAAAACCAAAGAGTTCCTGCTTAGTTGCATATCACAGTGTTTTTCATTATATTAGATTTATCGATGATTGATATAGGAATTCCGCTCAAAACATTATTTAGCAAAAGGGAAGGTGACATTTATGGAGTATGCAAAAGTAGCTGGAAGCATTATTGAATATTGTGGGGGGAGCTCCAATATCAGCAGTGTGACTCACTGTGCAACGCGATTGCGATTGTTTATTATTAATAAGCAGCAGGTTGATTTAGAAAAGATCAAACAGCTAAAGGGGGTACTGGGTACGGTTTACTCCGGCGATGAGCTGCAGGTTGTTTTAGGGAAGAACCTGATTCCGGTTTATGATGAAACCATAAAACTTTTCAATGCTGGCAGCACAGAGCAAAAGGCGGAAAAGAAAGTGAGTCAGGCGGATGAGAATCAATCAATAAAAGCCAGGGCAAAAGGGGTAGGCAGTAAGGTATTAGGGTTTGTATCGGCAGCGGTTACACCGATGATTCCGGGACTTGTTGCAGGCGGAATGCTGAAGACATTTTTGCTGTTAATTACACTTGTATGGGCTCCTTTCGGAGAGACACAGATTTATACGTTATTAGGCTATGTTGCCAATGTACCTTTCTACTATATGCCGATATTTGTGGCTTATGGTGCATCAAAAAAGCTGGGTGGTACGCCGGTTTTTGCGATGGTGGCGGCCGCCGGCCTGGTATATCCGGATTTCTTGACCTTGATCAATGGGGAGCAAGCCGTTAGCATTTTGTCCATTACAGTAACTCCGGTTAAATATGGAAGTACATTGTTGCCGGCATTATTAATTGCGTTATGTGCGTATTATTGTGAAAAATTATTGGCAAAGATCCTTCCCGGTATTGTTCGTCCGATCCTGCTTGGGGTGGGAACCATTGCGATTACTTATATTTTAGGGATTACTGTTCTCGGACCTTTGGGATATCTTGCTGGTACCTATGTTGCCAATGTTTTTTTATGGGCATCGATGAATCTTGGACCGGTTGCAGTTGGAACATTAGCAGGTTGTATGCCATTTTTAGTTATGACGGGAATGCATCATGCGGTTACGCCATTTATGGTACAAGCAATTTCTGATCCGGGTTATGACCCCATGTTCCGACCAGCTTATCTTCTGCACAATATGGCAGAAGGCGGCGCCTGTTTGGGTGTGGCATTACGTGCGAAGAATAAAGCCTTGAAAGCGGAGTGTTTCAGTTTGGCTTTTGGCTGTATTGTTGCCGGAGTAACCGAGCCGGCAATCTATGGTGTTAATTTGCCGCTTAAAAAGCCAATGCTGGGTGTTGTAATCGGGGCGGCCAGCGGCGGATTTGTGGCGGGTTTGCTGGGAGCTACCGCTTATGTGTATGGATATTCGACAATTTTGGCAATTCCAATTTTTCAGCAGACAATCATGGCGATTGTTATTGCGATTATTGTGGCAATTGTTGTTGCGGCAGCCGTGACTTTCTTTTTAGGCTTTAATGAGGCGGATGTAAATCTTTAGGATCTGTCCGGGCGGTCAGATAAATGGATGTTGCGAAATCAGGAGGTTTTAAATGGGATTACTTGATGTATTTAAGAAGAAAGCAGAGAAGCTTGCAGTAAAAGCTTGTACTACAGGGAAGGTTATTCCACTTGCAGAGGTGGAGGATGAGGTGTTTGCTTCAGGAATGTTGGGGAAAGGTGTTGGAATCGTTCCAACGGGAAATGTTGTTTATGCTCCTGTTGATGGGGTCGTATCCGCCATTATGACAGATTCAAAGCATGCAGTTGGAATAACTGCGTGCAATGGTGCGGAAATACTGATTCATATAGGCCTGGATACGGTTAAATTAAACGGCGAGGGGTTTGAACTGTTTATTGAAGCGAATCAAAAGGTGCAAAGCGGGCAAAAACTGATTCAGTTTGATTCGGAGCTGATTTGTGGAAAAGGACTGGATCATACAGTTATTATGTTGATTTCAAATCCGGATTTATTTGCAGCTATCAATTGTAATCATTCTATAGAAGGAATAGCGAATGAAACCGTTTTAATTGAAGTTGGATAGCGTATTAAGTGGGGAGCATCTCTTCGGAGGTGCTCTTCTTACCAATGCTGCAAGATTTATTCCGAGACAAAGTGTTGTTGGTAATATATCGACGGTTTGACAAGAGAAATATTGCTGTATATAATGGAATTGTATTCCAAAATAGTCGATAAGAAGGTGTAATAAATGTATTTTCATAGACATATCGAGTGGGTCGTGGCGCGAATCGCAAAAAGTAAGCCTGTTATCTTGTTGACAGGTGCGTGTCAAGTCGGCAAATCTACGATGCTAAGAGAGGTGTATCACGGCATGAACTACGTTACCTTAAACCGGCCGCTTGTGCGCCAGAGCGCTAAGGATAATCCATCGCTGTTTTTCGAAATAAATAAGCCGCCTGTTATTGTGGATGAGATTCAAAAAGCGGCAGAGCTTTTTGATTACATTAAGGACATTGTGGATGAAGATAAAACGAAAGGACAGTTCTACCTTACCGGTTCTCAAAGCATGAAACTGATGAAAAATGTCAGCGACAGCCTGGCGGGACGTGCAGGCATCATCAAAATGCTCGGTCTTTCCATGAGAGAGCTTGACGGCATAAAATTTCACGAAGCGTTTAGGCCAACACGTGGGCATATGGACGAAATGGCAAAAGAACATCCTGGTTTTAGTTATACAAAGATCATAGAGCGGATACACAAGGGCTTTTTTCCTGAATTGTACGAAACAGAAAGCGATCTCAAGGATTGGGGCGATTATTACAGCTCTTATTTTCAAACCTATATCGAAAAAGACATAAAAGATATCCTTAATATCCAGGATGAATCGGCGTTCATCAAGTTCGTTAAAGCCACGGCTTCGCTTACGGGTGAAATGCTCAATTACACTACGATTGCTGAAATCTGCGGAAAAGATGTAAAGACGGTAAAGGCCTGGATGTCCGCACTGGAATCCAGCGGACTTGTTTACCTGTTAGAGCCGTATTACAATAACTTTAATAAGCGGATGATAAAAACACCTAAATTGTATTTTCTTGATACCGGACTTGCTTGTTGGCTGTTAGGCTGGAACACACCGGAGCAGCTGACAAATGGGGCAATGTGGGGTCATATTTTTGAAAGCTTCGTATTCGCAGAGGTGCTCAAAAGCTACTACAATGATGGTATTGTAAAACCTCCGCTGTATTATTACCGTGATAAAGATAAAAATGAAATCGACTTGCTGATTGAGGATGGTGAGATACTTTACCCAGTAGAGATAAAGACGTCAAGTGATCCAAAGAAATCAATGGTAAGCGCTTTTGAGTGTCTTGATGCCATTCCGGCTAAAAAGATCGGGGAAGGTGCGATAGTTTGTCTTGCGAAAGAACAGTTGCCACTGGCAGATAATATTTGGATACTTCCTGTAAACTTAGTTTAAAGTAATTAATTAGGGCATCCAAATAAAATAGCCCGCAGAAAGCGGGCATAAGAAAACGCGGCAGGCCGTTTTTATTTAGTTTCTATAATAAAATAATACCATGCTTTTTACATTTCTCCCGCATTTCATCCGGCCACAGACTTGCCTGTACCTCGCCGATATGAGCACGGTTCAACAGCAGCATACACAGACGGGACTGGCCGATACCACCGCCGATGGTGTAAGGCAGTTCGCTGTTTAACAGCATTTTATGATAAGGCAGGTCTTTACGGTCTTCGCAGCCTGATTTTTTTAATTGCTCCGCCAGGGATGTTTCATCCACACGGATGCCCATGCTGGAAATCTCCAGGGCGCAGTCCAGGTTGTCGAACCAGAACAGAATATCGCCGTTTAACTGCCAGTCATCATAGTCCGGCGCCCGTCCGTCATGTGGTTCGCCGCTGGCCAGTTTCTCGCCGATCTGCATCAGGAAGACACAGCCGTATTCTTTGGTAATCGCATTTTCCCGCTCTTTGGGAGTCAGGTTCGGGTAGCGGTCTTCCAGTTCCTGGGAAGTGATAAAGGTCACCTCTTTTGGCAGGTGGCGGACAGCATCCGGGTATTTATACCATACTTCATGCTGCATGTGTTTGATGATTTTAAAAATAGTGCGAACCGTTTCTTTTAAGGTTTCTTCTGTTCGCTCTTCTTTGGTAATAACTTTTTCCCAGTCCCACTGGTCGACATAGCAGGAGTGAAGGTTATCCAGTTCTTCATCCCGGCGGATGGCGTTCATGTTGGTGTAGAGTCCTTCGCCTGGTTGGAAGCCGTATTCCCGCAGCGCCAGACGTTTCCACTTGGCCAGGGATTGGACTACTTCCATGGTCTCATCTGGAATATCAAGTGTGTCAAAGGCCACCGGACGTTCGACGCCGCTTAAGTTATCGTTCAGACCGCTGCTTTGGGTTACGAACAGAGGAGCAGAAATTCGCTCCAGATTCATCTCTCTGCCGAATTCTTTCTGGAAGGTGTCCCGGATGTATTTGATGGCTTCCTGTGTTTCGCGGACAGTCAGTTTGGGATCATAGTTTTCTGGTAAAATCAGTGCCATGTGTATTCCCTCAATGCTTTCAAATTTCATTTTTATTTTAACATACTTTATTATGTTATCATGAAATTGTGTATTTACCAAGGGAAATCTAGGATTTTTATTAAAATTTCAAAAATTTCACACGAATGGCATAGCGTTGGCACTTGGCGATTTGCAAATTTACTCATATGCCGCTTTCATTAAAGCAATCCGCCGTATTACCTCTGTTCTGATGTGGGCAGGCGAAATGACCTGGCATTGATGCCCCATTCCCAAAAGCACGCTGTATCCCATCTCGCTTTCGACAAAGGGCATTTTGATGTGGATTCTGCCATCTGGTAAATCTTCCATGTATTCATCGTGGCAGTAATCCAGCGCCCTTTCCCGAAGCGAACTGTCAACAATCAGTTCGACGGTGATAAGTTTATTGCTCTTCCAATCCTTAAAATCCGTCATGCCCGTTTCAAATTCGCGCGGTTCAAACTGCTGGGGCAAGATGACAATATGATCCATTCTGCGCAGCTTGAATGTGCGAAAGTCCTGCCGGTCAAGGCAATAAGCGCGCAGGTACCAGTTGTTTTCCTTCAACACCAGCTGGTGCGGCTCAGCGGCTCGGCCCATCGTCTCCTCATGCCTTGCAGTATACGAAAACTGTATGACCCTGTTTTCAGCCAATGCCCGCTGCACTTGTTTCAAGGCTTCGGATATTCGCGGATGATTCGACCAGGGAGTCAAGTCAATGTGCAGTTGTTTGGACGTAAGCTCTATGCCTCTGCCGTGTCCCTCCGGAATTAAACTCTTTATCTTTTCAAGAGTCTGGTTGAGCTTTGCGTCCGGTATGGAACCCGATACGCTGTAAAGGCTGGTGAGCAAAGTGGAAATATCCTGATTAGTGAATAGCTTCTTGTCAATTTTATACTGTTCAATAATTGCAATCCCACCATTAATGCCGGTATGCGTGACAATGGGGATCCCGGCGCTTTCAAGGGCTTCAACATCGCGGTAGATGGTACGGACGCTTACCTCAAACATTTCCGCAAGAGCCGTCGCGCTGACGCGGTTCCGTTGTAAAAGAACGGTGAGTATCGCGATTAAACGTTGTATTTTCATATGAAAAATCCTCTCTGACTTTATTATAAACCCTGACATACAGATGTCAACAGCGTGTGTTATGATAAAGCCATAAAATAAAGGAGGAATTTATACATGGAACTAAAACAGCATTTTGAGCAGGTGATGGGTACATCCGTGAATATGGCGCTTGCAACCAGTTTAAACGACAAAGCAAATGTGCGTATTGTCACATTTGCGTATGACAGAACACGGGAAGGGAAGGTGTTTTTTTCTACTTTTAAGGGAAACCAAAAGATCGTAGAGTTTGCACAAAATCCCAATGTTGCGTGTTTACCCCTGCCGGCAACAGCGGAGGCTGATTCGCAAGTGCGCATTTTCGGCAAAGTGCAAAAATCCGATATGAGCCTGGAGCAGTTGATCTCACTGATTACCCCCAAATATCCCGATGGCGCCGATACCTTGAAGATGGGCGGCGAGATGCTGGAGATTTACGAAGTCTGCTTTACGGAGGCGTTTGTCACTGTTGGCATGACGGACGCACAATCCATTCAATTCTAATTTCACATAATGCCGAAAGCGTCCTGTTCATCTGAACGAGGCGCTTTTGCATGTTAAATAAAATGATAATATAATTGTACATGTTTTTTTTGAAACTGCATATAATTATAGGGGGGATTTTGCGCTCTAAGGTTGCGGATTGAGGATTGTTCGGTGCGGCCTGGTATGCTATACTAAAAATAAAGTTATAAAACTTATCATTTGGAGGTTAAACATGAGAAAAATTGATGTAAAAAGTGTGGCATTGGGCTTAATTATCGGAACGTTAGGAATAACTACAGCATTTGCAGCAGGCGGGATTAAATCTGCTACGTATAATGCTGCTAAAGTTACGCTTGATGGAAATTCTGTTCCGTTAAATGACTCTTTAGTTGCAATAGTACGGGATGGGGAGGAAGATGCGAAATTGTATATGCCGGTTAGAGAAATGCTTGAATATCTTGGATATAATGTGGAGTTTGACAGTGAGGTCAACACAGTAAAATTAAGCTCTGCTAAGCAAGATATTGAATTACCGGAATCACCATCTGAACCAAATACCGGAAACATACATATGTCTGATAATATTCCTGAACATTTTACGCCTGGTGGTATTGCAAAGACTACACAAAGTGCTAATACATATACCTATGAAGGTGTTATAGGGGCCGATAAATACCAGTTTGGCAATCCTTTTCCGGCAAATGAAGGCGAACAATTAACATTTACGTTGAACTCACTGGAATATGTTTCTGGTGAAGTTATGGAAAAAGATGACGAGTCTATTTTGCGAGTTGTTCTTGGCGGAGATAATAATAAAGATAATTGCTTCGGGTTTGGTTTAGTGCCCCAAAGCATTAATGGTATCGCTGGAAGTTTTCCGGTCGAAAAAATAGCCAATTATCATATAACAATTTACAATTATAGCGGTAAAGAAGTAAAATATAGTTTCACCTTAACCGTCAAATAATTTGTCTCGTTATTCATAATTAAGAATATATGCGTAAAAAAGGGATACTTCTTCCGTATCCCTTCTTTTATTTTGTACAGCTATTAAATCCAAATAATTTTTGCAAAACCTATTGACCTAAACCTTACTTTAAGTTCTATGATTAGAATATAGACTAATTTTTAGAGGAGGAATGACCATGAGAGGACGAAAAAGAGATGGGGAGGAGAACAAATGAAACGGATATATTTATTACTTGTAACGATTCTGCTGTTTCCATGCCTGACGGGCTGCGGTTTTTCCACCGCGAACAACGGCGGCGCTCTGGCGGGAACAGTCGCTGCCGAGCAAAAGACACCAGAGACTGATGAATCAAAGGTTTTGGTGGTCTACTTCTCCTGTACCGGCAATACCCGTACACTGGCTGAATATGCGGCTGAGGTGCTGAACGCCGACCTTTATGCAATCGAACCGGAGATTCCCTATACCACTGCCGATCTGAATTATAATGACAAATCCAGCCGCACCACTATGGAACAGAACGATGACTCCGCACGTCCTGCCATTTCCGGGACTGTGGAAAATATGAAGGAATATGACCTCATATTACTTGGCTATCCGATTTGGTGGGGTGAGGCCCCTCGGATTATTAATACTTTCTTGGAAAGCTATGATTTCTCTGGCAAAACCATTGTGCCTTTCTGCACCTCCGGCGGCAGCGGTGTCGGTGCCAGTGCAACCAACCTTCAGGGACTGTGTGATGACAGCACCGTCTGGCTCTCCGGTACGCGTTTAGCCGGTGGCGCATCACGTAATGATGTGTCGGAATGGATAAACACTATTGACATTGTAGATTAAAGGAGGTTTATTAAAGGTATGAAGGACGATTGGCTGGTGGCGTTTTATTTTCACTTGCTGCAGGATTAGTTATTGCTGGCTTTTTGTAAAGAGATCCGCTTATCATTTCCCAGGCGACGGATGGTAAGCAGCTTGTATTCATTACTATTTTTGTCGCCTGAGAAAAGGCGGTTAATATGATATATCGTGAGCTTGGCCGGACGGGAATAATGGTCAGCGAGATTGGCTTGGGCTGTGAGGGATTCGCCAAAAAAGAGGAAGACTTTGTAGAAGAAATGTTCAAAATGGCTTTGGCGCATGGTGTAAATTGTATGGATTTATACAGCCCCGACCCCGAACTGCGAGACCGTATCGGAAAAGTCCTGCGCGGCAAAAGAGAAAACTTTATCATACAGGCGCATTTATGCTCCGCATGGCAGGGCGGTCAGTACAAATGCACAAGGAATATAAACGAGGTAAAGGCTGCTTTCGAGGATTTACTGGCAAGGCTTGAGACTTCGTATATCGACATTGGCATGATCCATTATGTGGATTCCGTCCCGGCATGGCGTGAAATTGCGAATGGGGATATTATGAAATATGCGCTGGAATTGAAAGAATCAGGGAAAATCCGCTGCATTGGCGTGAGCAGCCACAATCCGGCAGTTGCACTGGAAGCGGTGAACAGCGGGTTAATTGAGGTCTTGATGTTCAGCGTCAATCCCTGTTATGACTTGCAGCCTGGTGATGAGGATGTTGAAAAATTGTGGGCGGAGGAAAGCTATAAAACCCCTTTGCTTAACATAGACCCCGCCCGTGAAATGCTTTATGAAACCTGTCAGCGCCTTGGTGTAGGCATAACCGTGATGAAAGCCTTTGGCGGCGGTGATTTGCTTTCCGAGTACTCTCCGGCCGGAAAAGCGTTGACGGTCAATCAGTGTATTCACTACGCACTGACACGTCCCGGCGTGGCATCGGTGATGTCCGGCGTTCACGGGGTGGAGCAGCTTATGGCCAGTCTTGCTTATGAAACTGCACCTGACAGCGAAAAAGACTATGCAGCCGCTTTGGCGTCATTTCCTAAAATAAGCTGGAATGGTCACTGCATGTATTGTGGGCATTGCGCGCCCTGTCCGCAAGGTATTGATGTTGCGACGGTTACAAAGTTTTTAAATCTCACTAAGGCGCAGGGCACGGTTCCCGAAACCGTGCGTGAACATTATGCGGCTCTGCCACATACGGCGGCGGATTGTGTGGAATGCGGTGAATGTGAAAAGCGGTGTCCGTTTAGCGTTGAGGTGCGAAAAAATATGGCATTGGCGAGGGAGACATTCAGTTAATAATTACCTGTTGAAAAATGATTGTGGTTGGTGTAAAATTAACTTACAAATCAATACAAACAGAGATAGAAACACGACCCGGCTGGTAGTCCGGGTGCAGTAATGCTGTCAGTAACCATGCCTCCTTGGCTGTCCGTTCTCTGTTGTGAACAAACCAGGGAGGCTTTATTATGCAAAAAATTGAAAGCAAACTAACCGTGTTTTTTGATGACCCGTTTTGGGCAGGAGTTTATGAGCGTGTTGCAGATGGAAAGTTACAGGTCTGTAAAATCACATTTGGCGCTGAACCCAAAGATTATGAGGTATACAAATTTATTCTGCAAAATTGGGATAAATTGCGCTTTAGTCCGCCTGTTAAGGCAGATTTCAGCCAAGAAGCCAAAATTAATCCAAAGCGTATGCAGCGTGCTGTCAAAAAGCAGCTTGAAATGCAAGGGATCGGCACAAAATCACAGCAAGCATTAAAACTCCGGCAAGAGGAAGGCAAGCAGCTTCGAAAAGAGCGAAGCCGCAAACAAAAAGAAGAAGAGAATCAGCGTAAGTTTGAACTGCGGCAGCAAAAGCGTAAAGAGAAGCACAGGGGCAGGTAGCGCTAATCAAATACCGCAAGAGGCGATAGTTGAAAAAATATAAAAAATATAAAAAATACATTTCAGGGCTAGCTATTGTGTCAGCAATTTGGTATAATGTGAACATTGGTTTTCTTGAGTCTGGATTGGCATTGTATGAATGTATTAAGAAATATGGGTGGAGGGTTAAATGAATTTATCAAAAGAACAGGAATTGTTGGTTGCTGATTATTCACATATCACATATAATCGTGATTATTTAAGTTTAAGGAATATTCGCAGACATAGTTATACGAACACGTTCGACCATTCTGTTCGGGTAGCTTACTTAGCTGGAAAGATGGCTGAGTATATCCACGCGGATGTAGACAGCACGATAAAAGCAGCATTGCTTCATGATTTTTGTCTGACTAATTATAATGAAGAGAATGATCATCCGGGTTGGTATTTGTTTTATCATCCGGTTGAGGCAGCAGAGAATGCAGAAGCATTTGATTTGACAAAGCAGGAAAGAAGGGCGATCTTAAGCCATATGTTTCCAATGGCCATGGTTCCTACCAGTAAAATAGGATGGATGATTACACTTTCGGATAAAATTGTGGCAGTATATGAAAAGACATATGGAGTGAAGAAAATAAAAGACAGGTCGGTTTATTTTCTTCACAGACTTGCTTTTCGTTGATGTAAAAGGGTTGGGAGTGACGCATTCATAAT
>Ga0153928_1000396_pt1 | contig 22092 bp, 17 predicted proteins | sample TSNJ012MetaG_FD_106656 | JGI IMG/M metagenome (GOLD analysis project Ga0153928, IMG submission 106656) | Attine ant fungus gardens microbial communities from New Jersey, USA - TSNJ012 MetaG | ecosystem: Host-associated > Fungi > Mycelium > Unclassified | place: USA: New Jersey, Wharton State... | reverse complement strand
CTATTCCGCGAGGTGTTTCCGTGCATTATGCACGGAAATCCCGAGACATACAAGGCGCAAAATTATGCAGAATGCATAATTTCTGTGCATCGCGAAGCGTGTTGCTGGTCACGGAGTGAACAGTAACAGCTGTACTTCTCATACAAGGTGAATTCCACAGAAGGTGGAAGAGAAGGTGCTTTGGAGCATAAAAAATGGAGCTGCTGCACTGTAGATGTATGTAATATATTTACATGGTCTATGGTGCAGCAGCTCCTTATCAGTTTGGGGCACCGGATGGTGTTGCTTTATGTTTTACTCTGCTTGGTGGTGTCTGGATTCCTTAGTAATCAGAATCAGTTGTTGTCTCATCATCTGCAGTATTATCTGAATTTAAAGTGCTGGATGAATCGGTACTTGTTGAATCAGTAGAGTCCGTGCTATCTGTAGTGTCAGCGGAGTCAGTATCCAAACTATTACTGTCTGTTGTGCTTTCGGAATCAGTAGAGTAGTTGGTATCGCTTTCTGACGTTGTCTGATCCGCATCAGATTCCTCGGTTGTCGGTACTGGTGTAGTTGTGGTCTCCTCATCAGAACTACTTCCGCAGCCGGTCATCAAACCAATCGATAATGTAGCGATACATGCGAGCCCAAAGATTTTTGCTTGGTTTAATTTTTTCTTCATAATAATTATTACACTCCTTTTTTTCTTGTAATACTGTTTAGTCATGAAAGTGCCGGATGGATATGGTACCTCCACGTGTTACAATTATCAGTTTACAGCCGAAATGTGTTTTTTATGTGTTTGATTTATGATTTTTTTTTGAGGAATTTTGAAAGAAATTTTAAATATTCATCAGTAACACGCTTCGCGATGCACACAAATGTAACGTTTTATATACTCTCAAGAGTATTACTTGTGTTATACTATAGGTGTTTGATGCTGTAAAATGATATATGAGAAAAAGGAGGAGTATCATGAATAATGATTACATAACGTTTACTATTAGCAGTAAGAAGAATATTGCACTGATTGCCCATGATAATGAGAAACCAAAACTGATAGACTGGTGCAAGAGGAATTATGAAATATTAAAAGGCCATAACCTGTGTGGGACCGGAACTACCTCGCGGATGATTGCGGATAAAGCCGGACTAACGATAAAAAGTTATAATAGTGGACCGCTGGGAGGTGACCAGCAGATTGGCGCGAAGATTGTGGAAGGACAGATTGATCTGGTAATCTTCTTTTCGGACCCGTTAACGGCACAGCCTCATGATCCGGATGTGAAAGCATTAATGCGGATCGCCCAGGTATATGATATTCCGATGGCAATTAATAAGGCAACTGCAGATTTTATTATCCGCTCAGAGTACATGGTACGAGAGTATGACCATGAGGTAATTAATTTCAAGAAAAATGTTCAGGATCGGGCAGAAAATATGGATATTGGATAATACATTATTGTCGGTGTTTTTGAGCTGAAGTGAGGGTACTCTGATTAAAGAGTGCCTTTTTGAGTGCCCGAAAAAGGTTATTGTTCACTCCGTGACCAGGAACTGAAAAAGTACAATATATGGAAGGATTCCTTCTATATAATGTAAAAACCTCATAAAATAAGTAGAAACGGGTTCTCAAATACTTGACAACCTGTATTGGGTATGGCAGAATACACACGTTGGGACAAATTCGAAGAAGAGGTAAAAATATATGATAGCAGCAAATAATGTAACTTTGAGGCTTGGGAAAAAGGCACTTTTTGAAGATGTTAATATTAAATTTACAGAAGGGAATTGTTATGGTCTGATTGGGGCTAATGGGGCGGGAAAATCTACATTTTTAAAGATTTTGTCAGGACAATTGGAAACCACTAACGGTGATATTACGATTACGCCGGGGCAGAGACTTTCCTTTTTACAGCAGGATCATTTTAAATATGATGCGTATCCGGTTATGGATACAGTTATTATGGGGAATGCGCGGTTGCATGAAATCATGAAAGAAAAAGAAGCTATCTATATGAAGGCGGACTTCAGCGATGAAGATGGAATCCGGGCCAGTGAACTGGAAGGTGAGTTTGCTGAGATGAACGGCTGGGAAGCGGAATCGGATGCTGCTCAGTTACTGAATGGTCTTGGTATTGATCCGGCGCTTCATTATGCTGTTATGGGTGACTTGAATGGCAGCGAGAAGGTTAAGATTCTTTTGGCACAGGCATTGTTCGGAAATCCGGATATTCTGTTGCTGGATGAGCCGACAAACCACTTGGATCTGGATGCGATTGCATGGCTTGAGGAGTTCTTGATTAATTTTGAGAATACGGTTATCGTGGTATCCCATGACCGTTATTTCCTTAATAAGGTTTGTACCTATACGGCAGATATTGATTATGGTAAGATCCAGCTTTATGCAGGTAACTATGACTTCTGGTTTGAATCCAGTCAGCTGTTGATTAAGCAGATGAAGGAAGCGAATAAGAAGAAGGAAGAGAAGATTAAGGAACTGCAGGAATTTATTTCGCGATTTAGTGCTAATGCTTCTAAATCAAAACAGGCTACTTCCCGGAAGAAGGCTCTGGAGAAGATTGAATTGGATGATATGCGTCCATCCAGCCGTAAGTATCCATACATTGATTTTCGTCCGAACCGTGAGATTGGTAATGAAGTTCTGATGGTGGAAGGGCTTTCCAAGACCATCGATGGAGAGAAGGTTCTGGATAACATTACATTTACTTTGGGGCATGATGATAAAGTGGCATTTGTAGGCAGCAATGAGCTTGCGAAGACTACTTTGTTTAAAATCCTGATGGGTGAGATAGAACCGGATGAAGGTGTATATAAATGGGGTATAACTACCAGCCAGGCATACTTCCCGAAGGATAATACGAAGGAATTTGACAGCGACCTGGTAATTGCAGACTGGCTGACTCAATATTCGGAGATTAAGGATGCGACTTATGTTCGCGGCTTCCTTGGCCGCATGCTTTTTGCCGGGGAAGACGGAGTTAAGAAGGTTAAAGTATTATCTGGAGGAGAGAAGGTTCGGTGCCTGCTCTCTAAGATGATGATTTCGGGATCCAATGTATTGATTCTTGATGAGCCAACGAATCATTTGGATATGGAATCTATTACTGCTTTGAATAATGGATTGATTAAATTTAAAGGAGTTATCCTGTTTGCATCTCATGACCATCAGTTCGTGGAGACAACGGCAAACCGTATTATGGAAATTGTTCCGGGTGGAAGCCTGATTGATAAGATCACAACATATGATGAGTACCTTGCAAGTGATGAAATGGCAAGAAAGCGCCAGGTTTACACGATGGAGGAAGAGGATAATTAGGGTTACTGCTCACAGGCAGTTTCCGAGAGTGCTCTAATTAGGAAAATCAGAGGATTTGGGAGGAACGCAGTATGAAGAAGCCAGTACTGGTGATTATGGCGGCAGGAGTGGGGAGCCGCTATGGTGGATTGAAGCAGATTGACCCGGTAGACGAACAGGGTCATATCATTATGGATTTCTCTATTTATGATGCAGTGAAAGCCGGATTTAAAAAGGTGGTATTCATTATTAAAAAGGAGAATGCTGCTGACTTCAAAACGACCATTGGCGACCGTATCAGCAAGCACGTGGAAGTGGCATATGCCTGCCAGGAACTGACTAATGTTCCGGAGGGATTTGAGATTCCCGGGGAACGGGTAAAGCCATGGGGAACCGGTCATGCAGTGTTAAGTGCAAGCCGGGAAATAGACGGACCATTTGCGGTGATCAATGCAGATGATTTCTATGGAAGTAACGCCTTCGCGATGATTTATAAATATCTGACTACCCATGAGGATAATGGAAAATACCATTATACCATGGTAGGATACCGGCTTGAAAACACTTTGACGGAAAATGGATATGTAGCCCGCGGCATCTGCAAAACTGACAGCAGTGGATATCTGACCGGAATTCAGGAGAGAACCAGAATTGAAAAACATGATGGCGGTGTTGCATATACAGAAGATGGTGGTAATACTTGGGTCAGCCTGCCGGCAGACACACCGGTGTCGATGAACATGTGGGGATTTACCGAAAGCTTTATGATTGAACTGAGAAGACGTTTTCCTAAGTTCTTAAAGGAAGAGGTAACGAAAAATCCTTTGGAAGCGGAATATTTCCTGCCCGTTGCAGTGGAGGCACTGTTATCGGAAGGAGCAGCTTTAGTCCAGGTGCTGAAAACGTCTGATAGATGGTATGGCGTGACTTATAAAGAAGATAAGCCGATGGTGGTTGCAGCTGTTGAGAAGATGAAGGCGGAGGGTCTTTATCCGGAATACTTATGGCAGAAGGATAACTAATGACAGGACGCCGCTGCATCCGGCGAGGCACTGCAATATTTGTAAAACCAGAGCACTTCGCTGAAAGATACTACTAGTATCTTTAACAGCTCGTGCTATGGTTTTACAAATATCGCAGTACCTCGCCGGATGCAGCGGCTGGGTATTGGTAGTTTGATACTCCTTTATGCTATGAACCTTGAAGAACTTTTTTGGTAAATTACTTGTAAAACCAGCGGCAGAGGGGCAGGGGATGTATGGGATATCTTCCGTAAACAATTGGCGGCGTTCTTAGCGTCGGCGGAATCCACTGCTTACGGAGACTTAAGCGTGAAGGCTTTCCTGAGCGCTTTAGTCGTAGTTGGCAGTTAGTCCGCCAGAGCGTTGCCGCGTTTACGGAAGATATCCCATACATCCCCTGCCCCTCTGCCGCGTCCGCCTGCAAAACACTATCTCAATTTTCATCTACTATGCAGGAAAGATTCTCCACAAATCGATAAAATGGAAAAAAATTTAAGTTTAATCATGTTCTTTTTAGGAAACATGCACAAGATTTCCCATTAGCAAATGGACATCCCAAATGTTTGATGTTATAATATACGTAGAATGACGATAAAAGTCAAAGTAGAAGAATTTATTTAAGTCTCAAGGAGGAAATCAAGAAATGGCAAGAATGATGAAAACCATGGATGGTAATCATGCGGCTGCACATGCTTCTTATGCATATTCAGATGTGGCGGCGATTTATCCTATTACTCCGTCATCGGTTATGGCAGAAGCTACAGATGAATGGGCAACCCAGGGGAGAAAGAACATTTTCGGACAGGAAGTTCGTGTGACTGAAATGCAGTCCGAAGCAGGTGCGGCAGGTGCAGTGCATGGTTCTTTGGCGGCTGGAGCGCTGACAACAACTTATACCGCGTCACAGGGACTCCTGTTGATGATTCCTAATTTATATAAAATTGCTGGTGAACAGCTGCCGGGGGTTATTAACGTATCTGCCCGTGCACTGGCTAGCCATGCGTTATCTATTTTTGGTGATCACTCTGACGTATATGCATGCCGTCAGACGGGATGTGCAATGCTTTGTGAATCCAGTGTTCAGGAAGTTATGGACTTGACACCGGTTGCACACTGTGCGGCGATCAAAGGTAAAGTACCTTTTATCAATTTCTTTGATGGATTCCGTACTTCTCATGAAGTTCAGAAGATTGAAACATGGGATTATGAAGATTTGAAAGATATGGCTGATATGGATGCGGTTGATGCATTTAGAATGAATGCATTGAATCCGAATCATCCTTGTCAGAGAGGTTCCGCACAGAACCCGGATATTTTCTTCCAGGCGAGAGAGGCATGTAATCAGTACTATGATGCTTTGCCGGCAGTGGTACAGGGATACATGGATCAGGTTAATGCTAAGATTGGAACGGATTATAAGTTATTTAACTATTATGGTGCAGCAGATGCAGAGCATGTGATCGTGGCTATGGGTTCGGCATGTGAGACAATTGAAGAGACGGTTGATTATCTGTTAGCAGCCGGAAAAAAAGTTGGTGTTGTAAAAGTTCGTCTGTACAGACCTTTTGCAGTGCAGGCATTTGTAGATGCGATTCCGGAATCTGTTAAGCAGATTAGTGTTTTGGATAGAACAAAAGAGCCGGGAGCACTTGGTGAGCCACTGTATCTGGATGTTGTAACTGCATTAAAAGGTACAAAATTCGATGCAATACCGGTATTCACAGGTCGTTACGGACTTGGTTCTAAAGATACAACACCGGCACAGATCGTAGCTGTATATGAGAATACAACGAAGAAAATATTTACGATTGGTATCGTAGATGATGTTACTGGATTGTCATTAGAGCTTGGACAACCATTAGTAACGACACCAGAAGGAACGATTAACTGTAAGTTCTGGGGTCTTGGTGCTGACGGAACGGTTGGTGCTAATAAGAACTCAATCAAGATTATTGGTGATAATACAGATATGTATGCACAGGCTTACTTTGATTATGATTCAAAGAAATCCGGTGGTGTTACAATGTCTCACCTGCGTTTCGGTAAACAGCCGATTAAGTCCACATACTTGATTAAGACAGCGAACTTTGTAGCATGTCATAATCCGTCTTATATGGATAAATACAACATGGTTCAGGAGCTGGTTGACGGCGGTACATTCCTGCTGAACTGTCCTTGGGATATGGCTGGAATTGAAAAGCATTTACCAGGTCAGGTTAAGAGCTATATTGCTAACCATGGCATTAAATTCTATGTAATTGATGGTATTAAGATTGGCAAAGAAATCGGGCTTGGAGGACGTATTAATACAATTCTGCAGTCGGCATTCTTTAAACTGGCGAATATCATTCCTGAAGAGCAGGCAATTGACCTGATGAAGAAAGCTGCTAAGGATTCTTATGGTAAAAAGGGTGATAAGATTGTACAGATGAATTACGATGCAATCGATGCCGGTGCAAAACAGGTAGTAGAAATCACTGTTCCGGACAGCTGGAAAGATGTACAAGATGAAGGTCTGGCATATAAGACAGTTGCTGGCGGCAGAAAAGATGTTGTAGATTTTGTTAATAACATTCAGTCAAAAGTAAATGCTCAGGAAGGTAACTCTTTACCGGTATCTGCATTTAAAGACTATGTAGATGGAACAACTCCATCCGGATCTTCTGCATATGAAAAACGTGGTATTGCAGTAGATATCCCTGTGTGGATTCCGGAAAACTGTATTCAGTGTAACCGTTGTTCTTATGTCTGCCCACATGCAGTTATCCGCCCGGTAGCGATGACCGCAGATGAGGTGGCTAATGCTCCCAAAGGACTTCAGACATTGCCGTTAACTGGTATGACTGATTATTCATTTTCGATGTCAATCAGTGCATATGACTGTACTGGATGTGGCTCTTGTGCAAATGTCTGCCCAGGTAAGAAGGGTGCAAAAGCACTTGCAATGGAAAATATGGAAGCAAATGCAGACTGCCAGAAATACTTTGATTACACCAAAGATCTTCCGGAGAAAGAAGATGTTATTGCTAAATTCAAAGAAGCTACGGTTAAGGGAAGTCAGTTTAAGACTCCATTGCTTGAGTTCTCAGGAGCTTGTGCAGGATGTGGTGAAACACCATATGCTAAATTGATCACACAGTTGTTCGGTGACAGAATGTACATTGCTAACGCAACCGGATGTACATCCATCTGGGGTAACTCTTCACCGTCTACACCATATACCGTCAATGCAAAAGGTCAGGGACCGGCATGGTCAAACTCTCTGTTTGAAGACAATGCGGAATTCGGTCTTGGTATGCTTCTTGCACAGAAAGCAATTCGTGGTGGACTGAAAGCAAAAGTAGAAGGAGCTGTTGCGAATTCTGAAAATGCTGACGTTAAAGCAGCTTCCCAGGCTTGGCTTGAAACTTATAATGATGGTGCAGCCAACCAGGCAGCTACCGGCAAGTTAATTACGGCTCTGGAAGCAGATACTTGTGATAAATCAGGTGACATCCTGAAACAGAAAGATTTCCTGGCTAAGAAATCCCAGTGGATCTTTGGTGGTGACGGATGGGCATACGACATTGGATTCGGTGGTGTAGACCATGTTCTGGCCAGCGGTGAAGATGTGAATGTGATGGTATTCGATACCGAAGTTTACTCCAATACAGGTGGGCAGGCTTCCAAAGCAACACCCACTGGTGCAATTGCACAGTTCGCAGCAGGTGGTAAAGAAGTGAAGAAGAAAGACCTTGCAGGTATTGCGATGAGTTATGGTTATGTATATGTTGCTCAGATTGCCATGGGTGCGGATTACAACCAGACTGTCAAAGCACTGGCAGAAGCAGAAGCTTATCCGGGACCATCCATGGTCATCGCTTATGCGCCATGTATCAACCATGGTATCAAGGTTGGTATGAGCAAAGCCCAGACTGAAGAAGATAATGCTGTTAAGGCTGGTTACTGGCATAATTTCCGCTATAACCCAGTATTGAAAGCAGAAGGAAAGAACCCATTCAGCCTGGATTCCAAAGCTCCAACCGAAAGCTTCCAGGAATTCCTGGACGGAGAAATTCGTTACAACTCTCTGAAGCGTTCAAATCCGGAAAAAGCAGAGAAACTCTTTGCTCAGGCTGAAGTATATGCAAAAGAGCGTTATGAGTATCTGAATAAATTAGTGACACTGTATGGTACAGAGAACTAAGCAGTAATAAGAGGGGGTAGCCCTTATTATAAGTTCTAAACTTATAATAAGGGCTACTCTCATTTTGAAGTTTTAATAAAGTCTGGTATTTAATTGGAGTGGTTATCGGACGGAAAAGGTATGGGATGCCAGGATGCCTCCCACAGCGGCTGGTATTGGTAGTTTATAAGTTTAGTATCGGCAATTCATCTGATCTTGGTGGAAACGCTGTCGTATTAATAAGATATGTTTTTTAGTAAATTACGTGTTGAACCTGTGGGCAAATGAAATACAAAAATACAACAGTGAAATAGAGTATCCTGCCAAGGGTGCCCTATTTCACTGTGAATCTTCGCAACTGCAACATGCAAAATAATTGTTGGTATTTTGATGGTTTCACTTGCAATTTTTGTTAAAATATGTAATATTCTATATAGGCATTGCAAAATAAATTGGAGGACAGGATATTGGCTGCAATATTAATTATTGAAGATGATACAATCATCAGCAATCATATAGAAAATTGTATTAATAGTATTGGTAGAGATGACATAAGAATATTAAAAGCAAAAGAAGGTCTGAAGGCATTGGAAATTGTTAGAATGATGGACGTTAGCGTATTTGTTATTGATATTGGACTTCCTGATTGTGATGGTATAGAGCTTGCTAAAACAATCCGAAAAACTTATATCCATCAGCCGATTATTATTCAAAGTTCAAAAAACGACCCTCTTTTTCAGTTACAGGTACATGATCAGATAGAAAACCTGGCTTTTTTATGCAAACCTTATTCTGATGAAAAGCTAATTGCAAAAATTAGTCATGCATTAAGTATGGCAGAAAATCTGGGTACAAATCAATTAAGAATTAATCAAAATGGTTTTACTGAAATAATTGAGATTTGTAATATTATATACATTGAAAAAGTCAAAGGAAAAAAGATGATTGATATTGTCTTATATAATCATGATAAACAATACTTAACCAAAGACTCATTTGTAGGTTTGTCATTAAGCGCTTTGCTTGATATGCTAGACAATAAAAGGGATTTGTTGCGCTGTCATAAGGGATTTATTGTCAATCCCAAAATGATAGAGCGCTTGAACTATGTGAATAACACGATTAGTATGAAATATACTCAGGAAGAGATACCGATTGGGAAGACTTTTAAAGGCAATCTTGATTTGCTTTTATAGGAGAAATAGTAATGAATACATATATTCAAGATTGCATTATAAATATTATTTTGAATTTTTTGGACTGTGTGATGTTTTATTATCTGTGCAATAATTTAATCAATAAGAAGCCCAAATTATCTATCAAAACAATTGTAATAGGTATTTTATATGGTATTATTATGGGGACAGTAGCTAATATCTTGGAGTTGTCTGCACCGTATACGGCCAAAATCATTCTAAATATTACTGGATTTTTTTTATTGAAATTCATAACTAGAAGAAAAACTCAGGATGTGTTAATTATATATGCGATAATATTTGTTAGTATTGGATTTATACAATTAATTGCCATACTGTTGTTAAATGTTTTGAGATTAGGAATCAGTGAGGGTTATAGGTATTTATTAGTGCAAATTATAACTACGATGATTATTCTATTTCTTTCTACAAAAAATCTTTTGTATAAATTTTATAATATGATAGAAAAAGAAATATTATTGAAATTATTAATCGCTAGCTTGGCGGGAATACTTTTATTAACATTCTATTATTTTAATTTTGAAGCTACTACCACTTATATTATATTTTTTTCACTTTTTTTGATAATAATTTTTTTAAGTTTATTTCAAATTTTAAGAAAAATTTTTTTCTACACAAATAAAGTGCCCATGCAATTGCATGATGTGAAAAATATATTGATGGGAATTTATTTATCAGTTTATAGTACATCGAACATTACTGTCATTCGGAATGAGTTAGATAAAGTTTTGGAAATTCTCGATATCGATATTGGTATAAAAGATATCAATATGAATGATTATAACCAAAATATTTTGTCCCTTATAAATCAAAAAAAGGGTAAAGCCGCATATCATGAACCGACCTTTTTAACCGATATCAGCTATCATGAACCGAATGCAAAAGTATCTTTTTCAGTGATTCTTTATATCTTAGGGGTACTGTTGGACAATGCCATCGAGAGTGGTACTGAAAAAGCAATTATTATCAAAATATCCGTGATTGAGGAAAGTTTATTTATATCTGTTTCCAACGAATACCAGAGGAAATCAGCCGATGATTTTAATAAGATGTTCCAAGACAGATATTCTACCAAGGAAGAAAGCACTTTGAGGGGGTACGGATTATCTAATTTAAGTAAAGTGGTTGCTGATTATGGTGGACATATCTTATTAAAAGAAGAATATAACAAAGAACAAAAAAGTGATTATATTACCATAACGATAGAAGTTAAATAAAAAGCTGCTGGATCAAACCAACAGCTTTTTATTATTTTACTTTTTTCAATTTTTCTGGCAGTTTAGGCTCGCCTACTAAGCCATTACAAACGAATCCCTCTGCTGGTGCCAATTTTAATAAGTTTTCAGATAAATTGATTAAGATAGAGCTTTTCTTTGTCATCTCATGCCCTCCTTTCTTCTAAAATATTCAAATAATAATTGAGCATTTTGAAGTACTAAAATCCATAATGCCGGATATGCATATGTATTTGTTTTATTGAAAAATATCAGAACTAACCAAGCGGAGGTAATGATAAAAGCAGTCATTTTCTTTTGCATGTCCTTATCTTTACTTTGGATTGCCTCTTTTTCAATTGATCTGATTGGTGCAGCCAACAAGGTCACAAATAAAGAAAAAATGGACAGTGCAATGATAGCTAAATTACCTAATGGTATTCGTGGCAAAACAATAATGGCCAGGAAAAAACCTGAAAATGTAATTAATAGACAGCTAAGTGATGTCTTGCTGTGATACCCGCCTGCAAATACGCGAACTGACATCAAAACAATTAAAGTGAGTAAAAAATAATTTTGATAACCGAATAAAAAGAATACAAAAAATATAATGATAACCTTTTCGAATTCCCACAAAATTGATTGCAGGCTGTATCGCATCATATCGATGTCATCTTCATCATATCGATTCAGCAACCGAATCTGATTTAAGAGCTTCTTAATTAAAAAATTACTGACCGGCACTTGTATCCTCCAAAAAACAATCACTATAGTAGCTAAGGGTAATATAGCATAATATGTAAAATAATGCAACAATATCCACGATCAATCCTGAATGGAGGATATTAAGCCGCGAAAATTTTTTTTGGTTCTATTAAAAGACAAGATACGGCATAAATATTGATTGTATTATCTTTATCTTTTAAAATTTTTATAAGCATAAAAATAAAGGGACAAAGGAGTTGCAAAATTATGAAAGGCAGGCTGAAATCATATGGGAGTTTGATATCTTACATTATTTATAAATTTACACATAATGTGAGTGATGACAAATTATTTGTTTTTATTAAAAATCACCCCATTTTAATAAATGAGGAAATAAGATCCACTGAACATCAGTTGAAAAAGTGCGATATAAATCTGGACAAGCTTGAAAAGTCACGTTTTGAAATACGAGCCAGAATAGATGAACAGATAAAAAAGGCTTAACTTAGCGCTGAAATGAATAATTTAGTGTATGAGGAACAAATTTTATTACTGTTCACTCCCCGCTATTCTGCGAAGTGTTTTCAGGCATTTATGCCTGAAAATCCCGAGAGTTGTCGGCGCGAAATGCTGTAAACAGCATTTCTGTGCATCGCGTAGCATGTTACTGGTCACGGAGTGAACAGTAACCAAATTTTGATACAATATGTATAAGATAACAAATTTTGCTGGCGGAATAACCACTTTTTGTGATAAAGTAGAAGATGTAATACAAACAGCAGAAAAAGATGTTGTTCAGATACGAATTAGTTAACTATTGTTATGGCTTTACAAAGGAGGAATCTTTATTATGAAGGCAACAGGAATTGTCCGTAGAGTTGATGAGTTAGGGCGCATAGTCGTACCGAAAGAAATCCGCAGAGTACTGCACATTCGTGAAGGCGAACCAATGGAAATCTTTACTGGCAGAGAAGGCGAAATTATTTTGAAGAAATATTCGCCCATCGGGGATATGAGCAAGTATGCAAAGATTCTTGCGGAATCTGTGGCACAGGCTACTGCTCATCTGGTATTAATCTCGGATTATGACCAGATTATATCCGCCAGTGGTCATGGGCAGGAAGATTATCTGGGGAGAGGAATCAGCGATGAATTGGAGGATATTATTGCTGACCAAGAATTGAAACAAACGGATGGTTCAAAGAAGAATGCCATAAAGGTTGTAGAATCAAGACAACCTGTGGAAGCTTCTATGATCATTCAGCCAATTAACAGTGATGGAGATGCTATTGGTGCAGTTATTCTCATTGGAAGTGAGAATTCGGTTAATGATGCTGATGTGAAGTTAGCCCAGGTAGCAGCAGAATTTTTAAGAAAGCAGATGGAAGATTAATTACGTCCAATGAAATTCTGCGTGTGGCGGTCTGGTCATCGGAAAAAAGTAAAAAGTCTTGCAATATACCGGACATGCCAGAGGATCAGGCATGTTCGGTTATTTTATCCGCAGGTTGACTGGAGCAATTCTTATTAATGGAATTTCACTCCTCGTAAAATACTGCATGCAACTCCGATAGAACACATCCACATATTTAATGTCTTATGAACAAAGAATACTTGCAAAATATGTTCAAGCCCTCTTAAAAAATCTGGGCTGGATGGTATACGGGGCATGATAATTGGCGCGAAAAAGGTTAAAAGTCCAAAGAAAAGAAATGGGACCAGACCACGTCCGGTATCATACCTTACCATTTTTCGGCCGTCCATCGTCTTCCGGCGTGAATAGATCCAAAGACAGGACAGGCATCCAAACAGAAAGATAAAAAGAGATAATGCGCTGAAAAGATACAACGCATAATTCTCTTCCTGTGTCATATGCATAATGTTGCCCAGCAAATCTTTTTCTTTCCACAGTCCGACGGCAGTATAGAGGGTTAAGATTGTCATACATCCCACGGAGACATAACGCAGGATACTTGAAAGGCCTCTGCCAACTCGTGAAAATCCTTTTCCTGAGAATGAGAAACTTGGAAAGATATCAAATGGATTATCCGATACTCCTTTTTGCTTGGTTTTGGTTTTGACTGGGCGTGAGGAAGAGGAAACCCGTTGGGGGCGCTCATTCACTACTGTTTTCTTCACGTTATGTACTTCCGAAACATTATTGGCAGGGTAAATATTGTCTTCTGAGGACTCGCTTTTTTTGCGGACCGCCTCATCTACCTTAGCGAATCGCAGCTGAGCGGTGTCGATGACGTCACTGGTGTCTCCGCTTGGTGTAGGTTGTGGGATATGGGTAGTGTCTGGATTCCATTCTTTTGTATCACTGATTTGGCTTTTTGGTGTGGTCAGGGGTTGTCCGCAATGACTGCAGAAGTTGCCGCTGACTTCTTTGCCGCAATTGTTACAATACATATTGCACCTCCTATTATTCTGAGTATGGAAAATGTGTTTTCCTACAATAAAACTCCCCAGCGATATAACTCGCTTGAGCAATATTATATCACAATCCGATAAGAAATGTGTGAAAAAAACAGTGGAAAAATGCAGGGAAAATGCAGCACTAGTTTAGCCATGTGAATTTTCAAAAGCCGTTATTTGCAATATATAGGCTCCAGGACGCCGCTGTGTACCAGGAGAGGTGCGGTACGGTTTGTAAAACCAGAGCATGTCGCTGAAAGATGCTAGCCTGGATGGGGTGGGAATTTGCGGGACTATCCACATTCGATCCGTTTCCTGATGGAAACGCATCTCAGGTGGATACAAAAACTCGCTTGGGAAGCAAGTTTTTGCCCGCAAATTCCCACCCCATCCAGGCAAGTATCTTTAACAGCTCAAGCTATGGTTTTGCAAACCGTACCGCACCTCTCCTGGTACACAGCGGCTGGGTTTTGGTAGTTTGTAATTTAGTGAGATGATACCTTTGGTACAGGGCATATGATGGAAAGATACCTTGGCGGGATTCCTATATTATCGAAACTGGCGGAGCAGCCGGAGGTAATGATTGGCTTCCCGCAGCACGTGATCGGCAAGCAGGGGAAGAATAATGGAGCGAATTTTACATTCGTTGATTCCCTTTGTTCCGGCTTCTTTGAAATTACGGTACTTGATGGTCTCCTGCAGAGTGGATTGAGTGATGCCTGCCAGGGTAGTGTTATTGGCGTTATTGGCCTGCCTTAGGAGATTACCATAATCGCCGGCAAAATCATTGGCGGTGATAATCAGTTTATTTTCGGTAGGATCCAGCAGTCCTCGCATGAATAGTGCGTGCTCCATCATAATCTGATCCCAGAAAAGCTCAGTATCTATTATGTTTTGGTCAATATCCATACCTTCCTCCAGATTGGTGATATGAGTCTGATACAATCTGGCTTCACGGATAATATGTTCGATAAGCAGAGGGTAATTGGCAGTAAACATGTTGCAGGAAAGAACGTTATTTAAAATCAGGGTTTTAAATGAGATTAAGCCCTCTAAAGACTTAAGTACCTGCGTATTCAGCCGCCTGACCCGACGTGCCAATGCCTGTGAAACCTGAGGATTGTTATTGCCGGATAATCTGCTTTCAGTTCGTGTTATGTTCATGTTAATGGGAATGCCGGTGAAGTTCTGCGTTTTTTCTTCGCTGCCCAGAGTGTAATCGGTAATAATTTCACCTGAAGAAACGACGCTTTCGCTGATAATACCCTTGCCAAGCTGCACGGCATTATTCAGCAGAGATTCAAATGTCCTTTTGTACTGATCTGCGGTTCTTGAGAAATTTGCGTTTCTGGGTGTGAACCCAGCTTCCAGAAACAGGGAGTGTTCTTTCATGATACGTCCAAAAAACAAATGTAATTCAAGCGATGAAGCCACATATTCTTGTTGACTGATCATTCAATGTCTTCCTGGTTGCTTTTTATATATCCTATGTGAAGAGGATTGGTTGTGTGAGAAAATATGGTGAAGTATCGTTACTATTCACAGCCAGTATTCCGCGTAGCGTGTTACTGTTTACAGCCCATAGGGCTGTGAATAGTAACGAAGTATCCCAAATCGGTCTGAGAGTCACATCAGAACCTTTGAATTGTGCAGAATTATATGGTATACTATCCTCTATGTGGGAAAAAATATTAAAAAAGAAATTGGAGGCATTTATGCATATAGCAGACTTGAAAGAATATACCCTTCTAAAAGATGAAATGATAGAGGACGTTGGAACTCGAGGCTACCTGCTCCGTCATAACAAAAGCAATGCCCGAATTATGCTTCTTGCAAATGATGATAAGAACAAAGTGTTTAACATAGCATTTCGCACACCGCCGACAGACAGTACCGGGGTTGCGCACATTCTGGAGCACAGTGTATTGTGTGGATCTAAACATTTTCCGCTGAAGGACCCTTTTGTAGAACTGGCTAAAGGGTCATTAAATACTTTTTTGAATGCCATGACCTATCCGGATAAGACTATGTATCCGGTTGCCAGCTGTAACGATCAGGATTTCCAGAATTTGATGCATGTCTATCTGGATGCAGTATTTTATCCAAATATCTATGATCGGAAAGAAATCTTTTTACAGGAAGGATGGCACTACGAACTAGAGGATGCAGAAGGACCGATTACCTATAATGGTGTTGTTTATAACGAAATGAAGGGTGCATTTTCGTCAGCAGAGGAAGTGCTGGATCGGGAAGTGTTCAATAGGCTGTTCCCCGATACAGCGTATGGTGTGGAGTCCGGCGGTGATCCGGAATATATTCCTGACCTGACCTATGAACAATTCCTTGATTTCCATCGGAAATATTATCATCCTTCCAATAGTTATATCTATCTGTACGGAAATATGGATATGGCAGAAAAGCTGGTCTGGCTGGATGAAATGTATTTAAGCAAATTTGATGCAATTCAGGTGGACTCGGTCATTGCTGCGCAGAAAACTTTTGCCAAACCGGTTGAGAGGGTAATGCATTATCCCATTGCGGAGAACGAGTCGGAAGAGGAAAATGCATATTTAACTTATAATGTAGTAGTGGGCAACAGTTTGGATATCAAAGTAAATATGGCATTCCAGGTACTGGAATATGCCTTGGTAGCAGCTCCCGGAGCACCGGTAAAACAGGTCCTGTTGGATGCGAAAATCGGAAAAGACATTATCGGTACCTATGAAGGGGGAATTTACCAGCCGTTTTTCTCAATTATTGCCAAAAGCGCAAAAGCAGAGGATAAAGAACGTTTCCTGCTTTTGATTAAAGATACTTTAAAGGAATTGGTGGCAGAAGGTCTTGATAAGAAGGCCTTAAAAGCAGGCATTAACTATTATGAATTCCGTTTTCGTGAGGCAGATTATGCTTCTTACCCGAAAGGGCTGATGTATGGAATTAATGTGTTTGAGAGTTGGCTTTATGATGACGAAAGGACGTTTGACTATCTGCGGCAATTGGATATATTTGAATTTTTGAAAGAAATGGCAGAAGGTCGGTATTTTGAAGAACTGATTACTAAGTACTTGCTTGCCAATGCCCATGAACTGTTATTGGTAGCAGTGCCTGAAAAAGGTCTGACGGCGAAACGCGAGCAAGAAACAGCAGAAAAACTGCAGGCATATAAAGCAAGTCTCTCAAAAGAAGAGATTAGCAACTTAATCCGCAGTACACAAAATCTGAAGGAGTATCAGGAGGCATCGGAGACGAAAGAAGCGATGGAATCCATTCCGATGCTGAAGCGGGATGATATTGAGAAGAAAGCGGCAGAGTTATATAATGAAGAACGGGTGGCAGGAAAGACCAGGGTGATTCATCACCGTTTAGATACCAACGGCATTGCCTATATGACGATACTGTTTGATACGAAACACGTTCCCCAGGAGCTAATTCCTTACATTGGAATTCTAAAGTCTGTATTAGGATATGTAGATACAAAAGATTATCGTTACGGAGAGTTATTTAACGAAATCAATGCCAATTCGGGAGGAATCAGCTGCGGTTTCAATGTTTTTGAGAATGCTAATACAGATGATTCCTGTATTGGCATGTTCGGGGTTCGCAGCAAATGCTTATATTCCCAACTGCCATTTGTGGTAAAGATGCTGAAAGGAATCATCGGCAGTTCCAAGTTAGATGATGAAAAACGGCTTTATGAGATAGTTGCTCAGCTAAAATCCAGAATGCAGGCAGCCATGACCAATGCCGGGCATGCCACTGCTGCTGCCAGGGTGGCATCCTATTATTCTAAGATTGGCTGGCTGCAGGAACAGATCGGTGGAGTGGAATTCTTTAAATTGGTTGAAAAACTGGAAGCAAACTTTGAAAATGAAAAAGTGGCATTGTCAGCCAGATTAAAATCACTGGTCGAAATCATCTTCCGCCCGGAGAACCTGTGCATCAGCTATACGGCAGACGAAGAAGGATATGACCTGCTTTGTACCCAGATGGAGGAAATTGAAGGGATGCTGTATACCCAAAAAGCACCGGAAGGCGGATTCGTAATCCATCCGAAGCGGAGAAATGAAGGCTTTAAGACGGCCGGTCAAGTGCAGTATGTGGCAGTTGGCGGTAACTTCAAAGCAGCTGGATATTCTTATACCGGTGCCCTGAAGATTCTAAAAGTAATCCTGAATTATGATTATCTCTGGATGAATATCCGTGTTAAGGGCGGAGCTTATGGCTGTATGAGTGGATTTAAGCGAAGCGGGGAAACGTATCTGGTATCTTATCGGGATCCTAATCTGACGAAAACCATGGAAGTTTATCAGCATGCCCCTGCATACATTCGCTCATTTGTGGCAGATGAACGGCAGATGACAAAATATATTATCGGAACTATCAGTGAACTGGATGTTCCGATGACTCCGGCAGCCAAAGGCAGTATGTCGATGACCGCATACTTTACTGGTGTGACGGAAGAACAACTGCAAAGAGAGCGTGATGAAGTTCTTGAGGCAACAGTAGAAGATATCCAAAAGCTGGCGGATATCACCGAGAGTGTTTTAAGACAGAATTATCTATGCGTTATTGGCAATGAAAGTGTGATTGAAGCAAACCGGGATAAATTCCTGAATGTAGAGCATTTAGTTGGATAAATGGAGATTATTATGAAAGAAAATTACAAATCAGGGTTTGTGGCGATCATCGGACGCCCGAATGTGGGCAAGTCCACTCTGATGAATCATCTGATTGGGCAGAAAATTGCCATAACATCGAAAAAACCCCAGACAACCAGGAATAAGATACAAACAGTTTATACTTGTGAAGAGGGGCAGATTGTCTTTCTGGACACACCGGGAATTCATAAAGCCAAGAATAAACTGGGCGAATATATGGTAAATGTGGCAAAGCGAACATTAAAAGATGTTGATTTGATTATGTGGCTGGTGGAGCCCAGTACTTTTATTGGTGCCGGAGAAAAGCATATTGCCGAACAGCTGACAAGTGTAAAAGTGCCGGTGATCCTGGTGATCAATAAAGTAGACACAGTTCAGAAAGAAGAGATTTTAACCTTTATTGACGCCTACCGGGAAATCTACGATTTTGATGAGATTATTCCGGTTTCTGCTCTTCGGGGAGTGAACACTCAGGATATCATTCCCAGCATCTTAAAGTATCTGTCTTATGGTCCACAGTTTTACGATGAAGATACCATAACCGACCAACCGGTGCGGGCCATTGTTGCCGAGATTATCCGGGAGAAAGCCCTTCATGTGCTGGATGAGGAAATTCCCCATGGCATCGCTGTTACGATTGACTCCATGAAGGCACGGAAAAAGGGTGATATTACCGATATTGAGGCAACGATCATCTGTGAACGGGATTCCCATAAAGGGATTATCATCGGCAAGCAGGGCAGTATGCTGAAGAAAATCGGCAGTAATGCCCGCTATGAGATTGAACGGCTGCTGGAGACAAAAGTTAACTTGAAGGTATGGGTAAAGGTGAAAAAAGACTGGCGGGACAGCGACTATTTGATGAAAAACTTCGGATATAATAAGCATGAAGTATAGAATTGTTACAGTTCAGCCGAAGGCTGACCGTAACATAAAATTCAAGAAAAGATTGTAGGCGAAAAACGTATGGGTGAACCAATTACAGTAACAGGAGTTGTATTATCCTCACATCCCCAGGGGGAGTACGACCGGCGGATTGTGCTGCTGACAAAAGAGCGGGGAAAGATAAGTGCTTTTGCCAGAGGGGCAAGAAAGAGTACCAGCCCCTTACTTGCGGTATCCAATACCTTTGTGTTTGGGACATTTACCTTGTATGAAGGCAGAACTTCTTATAGTTTGATGCAGGCTTCTGTAAAGCAATATTTTACAGAGCTTGCAAAAGTTCAGCCGGAGGTGTATTATGGGTTTTATTTTCTGGAGTTTGCAGATTATTACAGCAGAGAAGGAACAGATGAGTCTGATATGATCAACCTTTTATATATGACGATGAAAGCACTTCTCCATCAGCAGCTGGATAACAATCTGATTCGCAGTATCTTTGAATTAAAGGTGATGGTAATTAATGGGGAGTACCCTCAGGTTTTTGAATGCCCGAATTGTGGAAAAAAGGAAGACCTTACAATGTTCAGTGTGGAAAAAGGCGGCATTTATTGCAGTGACTGTACTAAAGTCAGTGTAAATGGATTTGCAGTCAGCCCGGCAGCTTTATACACCCTGCAATACATTATCGCATCCAGTATAGAAAAGCTATATACATTTACCGTTGTTGATGAAGTGAAGAATGAAATCCGAAACATCATGAAGCGCTATATTGCAAGATATATTGATAAAAGGTTCAAAACACTGGAAATACTGGAAATGATGTGTTGAAAAACCAATTATCTATATGTATAATAGAACGTAACCATTCAGTAGGTAGTATCCTGCAGGTGTTTTCATGCATTTATGCCTGAAGATCCCGAGAATTGCGGCGCAAGATAAATAGAAGACAGACCAGGAGGACGGGCATGAAAAAATACATAGGGATACTGCTTGGAGCAGCACTGGTCTTTTTAGTTGGCTGCGGATCCATTGAGGACGCAAAATCCAGCACTATATATGTTGATAAAAACGGGAAGGTTACCAGTGTGATTGTAGAAGACTTCTCAAAAGAGTATTATGATAAAGCAGAATTAGAAAAATCAATTGATGCCGCTGTCGATTCATATAACAAAGAACATAACAGCAAAGCAGTAGCCCTAAAAAAGTTAACGGTTAAAAAGGAAATAGCAAAAGCCGTACTTACCTATGATTCTTGTGCTGATTACCGTGATTTCAATGATACGATACTGTTTTCCGGAACGGTAGCAGACGCGCAAGAAGCAGGCTATGATTTTAAAATGGACTTTATCACAGCTGCAGGTAAAGAGACAGCAGTTAAAGAAATTATTAGCCGGTACAGCGATGCAAAAGTTATTATAACCAACGAACCGGTCTGTGTGCAGACGAAAAATGTAATCTTGTATGTCAGCAAAAACGTATCGGTAAAGGAAGGGAAGCTTGCTCAGGTGCAGTCGGAAGAAAGTGAAGATAATGAGAATGCTCAGGTTACAATTGCTGATGCAGCATATGTAATCTATCAACCGTGAGCACACTGGTTTCATACAGTACAATAGATTATCAACTTTGGCAATCAAGAGTATGACGCCTGTACAATGGGCGGAGCATATAAAAAAGAATGAGGAGAGTAATAATAATAATGGAAAAAACAATGGAGAAAATCGTTGCTTTGGCAAAATCCAGAGGATTTGTATATGCCGGTTCAGAGATTTATGGTGGTTTGGCTAATACCTGGGATTATGGAAATCTGGGTGTGGAACTTAAGAATAACGTAAAGCAGGCCTGGTGGAAGAAATTTATCAGAGAAAATCCATATAATGTGGGTGTAGACTGTGCCATTTTAATGAACCCTCAAACCTGGGTTGCATCCGGCCATTTAGGAGGATTTTCCGATCCTTTGATGGATTGTAAAGAATGTCATGAAAGATTCCGCGCTGACCAGATGATTGAAAACTTCTGTGGTGAAAAAGGAATTGCCCTGGAAGGTGCTGTAGATGCCTGGGGTAATGAAAAGATGCATGCATTTATCGAAGCGCATCAGATTCCATGTCCGTCTTGCGGCAAACATAATTTTACTGATATTCGCCAATTCAACCTGATGTTTAAGACATTTCAGGGTGTAACCGAAGATGCTAAGAACACCATTTATTTAAGACCAGAAACCGCACAGGGAATCTTCGTTAACTTCAAAAATGTACAGCGTACTTCGAGAAAGAAAATCCCATTTGGCATCGGTCAGATTGGTAAATCTTTCCGTAATGAGATTACTCCTGGTAACTTTACCTTCCGTACCCGTGAATTTGAACAGATGGAACTGGAATTTTTCTGCGAACCGGATACCGACCTGGAGTGGTTTGCATATTGGAAACAGTTCTGTATTGACTGGTTAAAAACACTGGGTATGAAGGAAGAAGAAATGCGTGTCAGAGACCACGATGCTGAAGAACTGAGCT
>Ga0153928_1000395_pt1 | contig 22099 bp, 18 predicted proteins | sample TSNJ012MetaG_FD_106656 | JGI IMG/M metagenome (GOLD analysis project Ga0153928, IMG submission 106656) | Attine ant fungus gardens microbial communities from New Jersey, USA - TSNJ012 MetaG | ecosystem: Host-associated > Fungi > Mycelium > Unclassified | place: USA: New Jersey, Wharton State... | reverse complement strand
AGACGAGGTAGATAGGGCAGAGGTGGAAGTGCAGCAATGTATGGAGCTGACTGTTACTAATAGGTCGAGGGCTTGACCAAGGAAGTGTTAACGAAAAGGTTAACGAAAGGTCAGAATCAATCAGAGGTTTGATGGTTTCAATGTGTAGTTTTGAAGGTATATACTTTCATTAAAAATGAAAGCTTTATTGATAATGAAATGGCAGGGCGTACGGAATGTTGCCGTGGGGTTGCAGATTCGATCCCTGTTCAGAAAGTAAGGCTCCATGGTCAAGTGGTTAAGACACCGCCCTTTCACGGCGGTAACAGGGGTTCAAATCCCCTTGGAGTCATTAAAAAGATTAGGATAATTATTCTGATTTTTAATATGTGGGTGTAGCTCAGCTGGATAGAGCGTTTGGCTACGGACCAAAAGGTCGGGGGTTCGAATCCTCTCACCCACGTTAAGGTTTACGCGATGATGGAGATTATCGTGCCGACGTGGCTCAATTGGCAGAGCAGCTGACTTGTAATCAGCAGGTTATCGGTTCAAGTCCGATCGTCGGCTTTATGGACCTTTAGCTCAGTTGGTTAGAGCAACCGGCTCATAACCGGTCGGTCCGGGGTTCAAGTCCCTGAAGGTCCATTTTCAATTTCATAATACATATTCCATGGGATCATAGCTCAGCTGGGAGAGCACCTGCCTTACAAGCAGGGGGTCACAGGTTCGAACCCTGTTGGTCCCATTAGTGCCGGCGTGGCGGAATAGGTAGACGCACAGGACTTAAAATCCTGCGGGAGTTAAATCCCGTACCAGTTCGATTCTGGTCGCCGGCAGTTGTTTAAAAGATAGAGAAACGTGATTTTTATAGCGTGTCTCTTATTTTTTTGATTTAATTTTGCTTCCCTTATTGGTTTATTCCTTTGAACTTCTATATTGTATCGGAGATACGCCGGTATACTTTTTGAAAATCCGAAAAAAGTATTTTACATTATGGTACCCCACCGACTGTGCTACCTGATAAGGCTTCTTTTGTGTTGACACCAGTAATTCCTTTGCCTTTTCAATGCGGACTTCATTAATATAATCGATTAATTTCTGGCCGGTCACCTTATGGAATAAATGGCTGCAGTAACTGCGGTTCAAATAAAACAAAGATGCCAAAAAGTCGGTATTTAAATCTTTTTTATAATTGCGCTGTATATAAATTTTTATCTTATCAATCGTATTGTCAATGTTGTAAATACTTTTCTCTTTCAATACCTCGGAAATATTCGTATAAAACTGAAGGTAGTATTCTCTGAGTTCGTCTAAAGTAAAGATACTGTTGATAATATTTTGCATAGAGGCAGAGACAGTATCTTCTGAGGCGTGGTCAATATACGGGTATAAGATTCTTTTTGCCTCATCTGACAACTGAAAGCAGAAGTGTTTGATATTGGCAAGTGATAAGTTACTGGTTAAAAAGGTGTCAAACAATTCATCCAGTAAAATAGTCATTTCCGTTGTCATACCTGCTTCCAGTCTGAACAGAAATTCATTATGATGATTCCATTCAAATGTATTTGGCGTATCCTCTACGGTTCCATAAAAGAATAATTGTGTCGCATCTCCTTGTTTTTTGCTGTTTAATGCAGCGATAGTTTCGGTATAGGCCTTGTTTAAATGCATAAGATCTGAATGATCTGCGCTGACACCAAAAAGGAAGTTGGAATGAGTTATATATAATTCGTCTGTCAGGCTACGGACAATCTGTTTGCATAGTGTCTGGTAATCCAGCGTGGATTCTGGGGGAATAAATAAAATAAAAAATCCAATATGACTGTCATGCAAATGCTGTAAATAGAGTGCTAAATCACCAAATCCATTTTCATCAAGAAATGTTTGCACCATGTTTTCTTCAAAAGCATTGACAGAGTGTATGGTGATGAGAACGAGATTATGGGTGGTGTTGATAAAATTAAGCTTTTCCGAAGATAATGGCTGTACATAGGATTGGTATCCTAAGATGAGGTTTTTTAGCATCTGGATATCTAATGTGTACTGGGCATACTCTTTTTCGGATTCACTGAATATGGCCTGACTTTCCCGGGATTCATTGTCTTTAATCTGTTGGATTGCTTTTAAAACAGCTGTTTGTAATTCGACTTTACTAAAGGGTTTTAAAATATAATCTACAGCCTTTGCAGATAGGGCGTGTCTCATATATTCAAACTCCTTATAGCCACTGATGACAATGATGCGTTTTTTAGGATGATAATCTGTTAAATAAGAGAGAAGAGTCATACCATCAAACTCCGGCATACTCATGTCAGTAATGATAATATCAGGATTCAGGGATTCTATTAATTGGGTAGCTTCTTTGCCATCAGAAGCCTCACCGGCACATGTAATGATCTCCCGGATGGGTTCAAGTTTCTTTATAGTCCCTTTTCGTATTAATGATTCATCATCAACAATAATATATGTATACATTATAACCTCCATTCTTGCTATTTTCATATCATATAAGTGGTATTTTAATTTGAATACGAGTCCCTTCATCCTTTTTGCTGCTGATAGAGAGCCCATAGCCTTGTCCATAGTATAAAGCAATCCGGGTATGTATATTTTTTAGACCAATACTTTCTTTGTTGCGCTGACCAAGCTCTGTAAAATGTGCTTCTTTAGATAAGTTCATTTGTAGGAGATTCACTTCTTTTGTCTCCATACCCTTTCCGTTATCGATAATTTCGAGCACAATTAATTGGTTGGAAACAGAACCGTTAATAACGATGCGATCGCCGTTTTTGCAGTAACCAAGGCCGTGATACAAGGCATTTTCCACAATGGGCTGGATAATTAATTTCAGAACTTTCAGATCATACATATGAGGAGAAATGTTGATATCCAGATGAAAGCGGTCATCAAAACGTATCCTTTGTATGACGGTATAATCATTGACGTGACTTAATTCCTCACGTATGGTAACTAATTCGCTTTTGGTTTTAATGCTATAACGGAACATGTTCCCCAGCGCCAGTGCCATGGTAGAAATGCTTTCAATTTCTTCAAGCTCAGCAATACTGTTAATAGATTCCAATGTATTATAAAGAAAATGTGAATTGATTTGTGCTTCTAGGGACTTCATCTGGGAATCAAGAGTGATCAGCTTGTTCTGGTAATGACTTTTGATATGCTCATTAAGCTGGTCAAGCATATTATTATATTCATTGTATAAAATGCCGATTTCATCAGTACGATTTAAGTATTTGGAGACGGATACCGGTTGATTCATTTTTTGGGTAGACATGATTGTGCTTAAACCTGTAATGGGTTTGGTCAGGTATTTAGAAAGAATAAAAGCAGTTACAATAAAGATGAAAGCGCACATGACGGCAATCCCAATGATTAAAATCCTGGTGAAACCAAAATCATCATACAGTTTATCATAGTTTATAGCGGCGGTTAATGTTAAGCTTTCTATCTCCAATTCTGATTTCAATACAGTCGTGTTTCTACCATCATAAATCCAGTCTATCGTATCTAAATTATTATAAAAATTATAACCATTATTATTCTCAATAGATAATAGTATGGTTTCGGGCAATGTATTGAGCGATGAAAGGTTATTAAACAAGTCAGGGGAGCAGTCAATAATCATAACACCTAAAAAATCTCGGGAATATACATCATATAATGCTTTAGAGAAAGTGATAGATTCCTTTTCATTAATAAAGCAATTGTTGACCGTGATGTTGCTCATAACCACTTTTCCCTGTTGACTCAGAGCGTTGATATACCAATCCTCGCTTGTTGGAACATACTCGTATTTAAGATAAGTATTTGAGGAGCCATATCCCAGGTTGACACCGCTGGGTGTAAAGACAAATATGCCATTAATATAATGATTAGAATAAATAATATTCTGACATAAAACATTCATGTTATCATTGCTTTCTTTAATATGATAGGCCCATTGCTCCGGAGTGGATATTGCCTTAAGTTCAGGCGAGGATGAACTATATAGTTCCAAGTCTTTCATGATAGAGTAGTCACTTTGTGAGTAGTATTGAAACATTTCGGCTGCTTTATTAATATTGTCGATGGTTGCATTGCATTCATCAAGGGCATTTTCATATATATTAGTTGAGACCTGATTAATCTGCTCTCTAATCAAATGGACGTAGCGGTCATAGGTAAAGGCAGTAATGATAATAATAGGAATATTTGAAATAAGTAAAAATATAATCAGAAACTTTGTCTTTAGCTTCATGTAAATTGGGCCTCCTTAATTTCTAACAATAGTATACTATAACATCAAACAAAAATATACCCTGATTATGATATTATGATTATAAACTATAAGTGTGAAATGGAGGATTTGATTATGAAAATCAAAAAATTATTATCTTTAATGCTGGCGACTATCTTTTTAATAGCAGCACTAGCAGGCTGTGGTCAGGGTTCTGACTCAGGAAGTGATGCAGGAGGTGAGGACAGTGCTGTCAACACATCTAGTGATGGGGAGATCACAATCACTATGATGTATTCAGGAACTGCTGCTGAGAATGATTTTGAGACAGAAATACTTCCGGGTTTAGTGAAAGAGGCCTTTCCTAATATCAACCTTGAGGTAACCAAATTACCCGATGATCAATATTATACGGCATTAAAAACAAAGTTAGCTTCGGGAGAGTGTCCGGACATTATTTTAGTCCAGCCAAGTATGGCAGGTAATAATTCGGTAATGGCTCTGGCGGAGGCGGGATATTTAGAGCCTCTCACTGATTTAAAGGCGATAGAATTGGCAGGAGAAGTGGGAGCGGAGGCGATGACATACAATGGAGAGGTTTACGGTATTCCCTCCGGTGTTTCTATCTTAGGCACTTACTATAATGTTGATATGTTTGCAGAAAATGGTCTGGAGATACCGACAAACTGGGAGGAATTCTTAAATTGCTGTGAAGTCTTAAAAAGTGCGGGTATCCAACCGATTGCCATGGGAGATAAGGATATGTATGTCATGCAGTTTGGACTATATCAAATCGCAGCAAACCAGATATATGCAAATAACGCAGACTTTGATGCACAGCTGGTGACAGGTGAAACCAGTTTTACAGATGAGGGAACATGGGATAAAGTAATGGAAATGTATCTGGGATTATATGATAAAGGTTACATTGATTCGTCATCCTTAGGTCTTGGTGCACAGCAGGCAATTCAGAAGTTCATTGATGGAGAAGCGGCAATGACTTTTGATGGTTCCTTTAATGCTACAGCCTTACAAGCATCGGGAGCGGTAGAGTTTGAAAGAGGTTATTTCCCATTGCCGGGCAACGACACAGGCGATGATATCTATGCGTCCATGGCAATGGGTGCAGGACCGGCGATTTATTCGGGTTCTAATTATATTGATGAATGTAAAGAGATTCTAGAACTCTGGTTTGATGGTGAGTCTGATATTTATAAAGCCTATGCAGACAGTGGGAAAGTAATCGTTACCTATGGGTATGGTTCTGATGAGGTTAATCCGTTGTTTGCAACGTTTATGGAAATGTATAACGAGGGGAAAGCCTTTTACTGGTGTAATCAGCGTTGGCCATCAGGTGTTGACAGCGAAATGGAAGCATTGCTCAGTGAGGCTATAGGTGGACAGGGAACGACGGTGCAAGATATTGTAGAAGGTATGCAAAGAAAATTTGAAGAGATGATTGCAGAATAACGGAAGGAGTTTTAAGGTGGGTAAAAAAATCAGTAAATATGCTAACGCTTCTCCTGTTTTTAGAAATAAGATGTATTTATTTGTTATTCCTGCATTACTCATGTTTTGTGTTTTTTGGATATTTCCGGTATTGCAATTATTTTACTATAGTATTACAAATTTTAATGGAATTAACTATGATTACGACTTTGTGGGTCTGAAAAATTACATAACTTTATTTAACGAAGGAACAATGATAAACTCCATTAAGAACACACTGGTCTATGCCTTAATTATCGTTGTCGCAAGTAATGTTATCGGTTTGATATTGGCGTTGGCATTAAATGCAAAAATACGGGGAAAAGGGATTTTCAGGACTGCGGTTTATATGCCCTCACTCTTTAGTGCAATTGTCGTAGGCTTTATTTGGTCTTATGTCTATATGCCGGGCAGCGGCATGATATCTTCTCTGTTGGACTTGATTGGATTAAATGGAGATGCCTTTAATGTCCTGGGCAATTATAAGACAGCTTTATATGGGATTTCCATCGTAGAGATCTGGAAGGCTTTTGGAACCACAATGATTATTTATTTGGCCGGGTTACAAACAATTGATGAAAGTCTGCTAGAAGCAGGCAGAATTGATGGTTGTACTCCGCTTCAACTGATTCGGAATGTAAAACTGCCGCTTATATCTTCTACCATAACCATTAATGTTATTTTAAATGTTATTGCCGGATTAAAGGCATTTGACTATGCATTTATTATGACAAACGGAGGTCCGGGGAAATCAACAAATACCTTGATGTTTTCTATTTATAAAATTGCCTTTACTGATCAAATGATGGGTAAAGCAAGTGCATTTTCCGTTGTATCCTTTGCTGTCATCATAGCCATCACAATCTTTTTACTATTCTTTTTAAATAAACGGGAGGTGGAGTTATAATGGCAGGAAAGCGAGATAAAAGAGAAGTTGAGAAGCCGGCCAAGTTGACACCGGGAATTATCCTTTTATATATATTCCTGACGGTCTTTTGTATAGCTATTATAATGCCGTTGGTTATTGTCGTTTCAAGCTCGTTGCGAGAACCGGGTAATATGAACTCGCCCCTGCTGTTGTTTCAGCAATTTTCTTTAGAAAGCTATATAACGGCATTTAATAAAATGAATTTTCCGGTACAATTTTTAAATAGTGTCATGACGACAGGCGGATCGGTTATTGTTATTGTTTTAATTGCCACAATGGCATCCTATCCGATTTCCAGAATTAAGACACCGCTTAGTAAAGGTTTATATTATTTTTTCATATCGGGTCTGGTTATTCCGGCTCAAATGGTTATTGTTCCGGTGGCGCAAATGTTTGGAAGAATGAGTATTCCAAACACAAGATTTACACCTATGATTATGTTTATTACCTGTAGTTTGCCGTTTTCAACCTTCCTATATGCGGGATTCATGAAAGGTGTTCCGGTAGAAATTGAAGAAGCGGCTTATATTGAAGGGGCAGGTTATTGGACCAGATTCAAGAAAATTGTACTTCCGTTATTAAAGCCGGCCACTGTATCGACAGTGATTACGCAGGGTCTTTGGATTTGGAACGATTACTTTTTCCCAATGGTATTTGTATCAAAATCAGCACAATATTCCCTTCCGGTCGGAATGATTCAATTCCTGGGTGACAGGGAAAATCCGGCACAATGGAATGTTCTATTCGCTGCGTGTGTTCTTTGTGCTCTCCCACTAATTATAGTGTTTATGGTGTTGCAGAAGCAGTTTATTAATGGAATAGCAGCAGGAGCGGTGAAGGGTTGACATCCCTGCCAATTAAATGTTAAACTATGATAAAATAATTGGGCATTTGCATCAGGTGATGGAAAATCACCTCGCAGTGCCTTTTTATGGTTGATATTGTGGAGTAGGAAAGGAGAATTGAAGACTATGAATAAATATCTTGTCATAGATATTGGCGGTACTGAGATAAAATATTCGGTGATGGATCGGAATCTCAATTTTATGGATAGAGGTATAAGGAAAACGCCCTATGAAAATGGTATAGATGGATTTCTGGATACTATTTTGGATATTTATAAACCGTATCAACAGAAGGTGGAAGGAATTGCAGTGAGTATGCCTGGGGTGATTGATAGCGTTCGGGGATACTGTTATACAGGAGGTTCATTGCTATATAATGCTGAACAGCCGATTGCAGAACTAATTACAAAGAAATGCAATACCCGAGTTCATATTGAAAATGATGGTAAATGTGCGGCTTTGGCTGAGTATTGGCGAGGCGAATTACAAGGCTGTAGCAATGGTCTGGTTATGATTTTGGGAACGGGAATAGGCGGCGGCATTATTATCGATGGGAAACTGCTCCGCGGTCAACATTTTTTTGCCGGGGAGTTGAGCTACCTGGGTATCAATATTGATAAATGGGAGGAAGCGGAGTCCTGCTTCGCAGTGAAGTATGGGGCAGTGCCTATGATAAGAAAAATCAAAGAAATCAAGGGCATTGAAGATGATGGTTTTGATGGTGTCCGTGCATTTGAACTCATCAATGCAGGTGATGAACAGGCTTTGGAAGTCTTTCATCAGTTTGCCAGAGGTATTGCTCTTCAACTTTGTAATCTACAAGTTATTCTGGATATGGAAGTCGTTGCCATTGGCGGCGGAATCAGCAGGCAGGATATTGTTGTGGAAACTATAAAGAAATGTTGGGATGAGATTATTGATAACCATCCGGCGAAGAATTATGCGACTACCTTACCCCAGGCAGACTTAAAACGATGTAAATTTACCAGTAATGCTAATTTGGTGGGTGCGCTATATAGTTATCTTGAGTTTTATTCAGAATCTTTCTGAAAGAACGAGGTAAAAATGATATGAAGGAAAAAGTATATGAATACGATGCGGTAATTCTATCATCATCCGTTGGCAGCGGTGGTGCGTTTGTGCCATTTCCATATGACATTAAAGCGGAGTTTGGCAAGGGCAGAGTAAAAGTCCATGCCACTTTTGACGGTGAACCGTATGATGGGAGCGTTGTCAATATGGGGGTAAAAAATGCTGATGGCTCAGTCTGCTATATTATCGGCATCCTGAAGGATATTCGGGCAAAGATTGGCAAGCAGACCGGCGATAGCGTCCATGTTATAATAGCGGAGCGACATTGAAAATATGCATACACAATTCCTGCCTTTTTCAAACGTCCGATCAGATTTCGGACAATAATCTATTGACTTCGTAACGCACTTTTTCCAAATCAATTGTAGGAAATTCACCCTTATAATACAACATATTCCCCCTAACCATTGTAAAAACCACGTGATTTCCATGTGCGGCATAAACCAGGTTGGATATAGGTGAAGTAATCGGTATCATTCCGGGATGCGTAAGATCAACAGCGATTATATCCGCATCTTGTCCGCAGGCAATCATTCCGGCTTCTTTATTCTTATTGCGTTTCTGAGATTTTAAGCCGCCTTTGACAGCCATGGTTAAGACCTGATATGCATCGGCAAAGCAAGTGTCGTTATTTAACATTTTTTGGTTTAGTGCTGTGAATTTCATAGTTTCAAATAAATCGCCTGAATTGTTGGAGCAAACGCCATCAGTACCAAGAGCGATATTAATGCCCTTTTGCATGAAAGGTTTAAGGTTGGCGAAGCCACAGCAACATTTTAAGTTACTGCAGGGGTCATGAACAACAGAGGATTTATTTTGGGCTAAAATATCAATTTCATCAGGTGTGACATAGATTCCGTGAGCCGCCACAACATGAGAATTAAAAACACCATGTTTTCCCAAACATAGGATGGGAGTATCGCCATAGTTCTTTAAAGTATATTCCACTTCAGATTGTGTTTCGCACAGATGCATATGGATACTGATGTTTTCTTTTAAAGCCATATCGGCGATAAATTCCCAAAGTTCGGGTGTGGTCTGAAAAATACTCTGAATGCTTGTATCACATTTAATACGTCCATTATCAAATCCGTTGTAAGTATGGATTAAATCCAAAGATTTTTGAACAGAGAGAAGGTCTTTTGGGGTCTGATTAGAGGTATTTGTGATGCTTTCACATATATTGGCTTTGATGCCGCTGTCAATCGCTGCCTGCAATATAGTGTGGGACGAACGATACATATCGCTGATTGAAGTGGTGCCATAGGCTAGCATTTCCGCAATACCAAGAAGAGAGCTGTAATAATAATTCTGATCAGTCAGTGCTGATTCAGCAGCCCAGACATATTCTAACCATTTTTCCATAGGAACATCGTCTTTGAAACCCCTTAAGACAGTCATCGGAGTATGCGTATGCGCATTAACCAGGCCCGGACACAGAAGTAAATCACTGGCATCTGTAGAATGACATGATGCAGGCAGTGACTGAGGATAATCTGTACCTACATAAGAAATAGTGCCCTGTTCAATGATAAGATATGCGTCAAATAAAACAGGACATTTCTCATCTAATGTTATAATTGTTGCATGGTAGAAAAAATGATTTTGATTCATAATACCTCCTTGTTAACGAAACAAAAATGTAGTGTCTTTTTATCTTGTGCATTTAGTATACGCTTTCTACTACGAATGTCAACTATAAGCTGAAAACTGTAATTAATATTTCTCTAAAAATAAAAAACAATATTGACAAAGTGATTAAAAAATCGTATAATTGTTACGTAAACAAAATTAAAAAGTTTACGTAACAAAAAAACAAGGGAAAGGTTAATGTGTTTTGAAAGGAGGAAGAAGAATGAAAAGCGTAACGAAATGGATTGCAATGTTAATGGTCCTGGCGATGACGATGGCTTTGCTTGGGGGGTGTAAAGGCAAAGATACCGAGAGTAAAGAAGAATCCGAGACTGAAGAGTCTAAGTCGGAAGTATCTGATAATACAGAGACTGAGACGACAAACACAGATTCCGGAGGTAAAAAAGAATTATCCATGTGGTTTTGGGGAGCTTCTGATTATCAGCGGGAGGCAATGGATAAGTATCTTGTACAGGCTTTTAATGAGTCGCAGGATGAGTATGAACTTACAGTAGAATATCGTGCATCTGTAGATAATGATATTGCTGTTGCTCTTTCTGGTGGTGAAGGTCCGGACATTGTCTATGGTTCGGGACCGGCCTTTGTAGCCGGTTATGCAACCGAAGGACTGTTCTTGAATCTGGATGAGTATTCAGAAGCATACGGTTGGAAAGACAGGGTGCTAAACCCTTGCTATGAAATTTGTACAATTGATGGAAGCTTATATAGTATTCCCGGAGGTCTTACTTCAACAGGTGTTTTTTATAATAAGAAGGTATTGGAAGACAATGGTTGGGAAATTCCCGAGACTTATGAACAAGTCGTTGAGATTATGGAGCAGGCAATGGAAAAAGGTCTGTATGCAGGACTTACCGGCGCTAAAGATTGGCGATATACCAATGAAATGTATGTGGGGATGATGTTGACCCATGTGGCCGAATCTGAAGCGATGTATAATGTTTTGACGGGGAATCAGAAGTGGAATTCTACTGAGATTGCAGAGGCAATGAAGGTTTTGGACGATTGGTATCAGAATGGTTATTTGGCAGGAGATGACTATTGGAACCTTGATTTTAATGAAGCGGCTTCAATGTTTGCCAATGAGCAGGCACCGTTCTTCTTTGGTGCTTTCAATGTTTTCCAATTTATTAAAAATGTTGCGACAGAAGAACAGTGCAATAATATTGGTTATATACCTCTGCCCAACTATGACGATTCTGGCAATCAGACGACTTCTTTAGGTGCTATTTGTTCATTCTCAATTAATGCTAATTGTAAGAATCCGGATGGGGCGGCGCAGGTACTGGATTTCATGTTAAGTGTAGAGTTTTCAGAAGGGATGTCTTCAGAGTGGCCGGGCTATTGGGGAATGCCAATTAAAGAATTAGCAGATGTCGACGTAGAAGCATATAGCGGAATTTATAAGGAATATTTTTTAGCTTGCATGGAGGTTATTGATGCCCTCGATAGAGGTGATTTTGGATATGGTGCGGCAACCTGTTTCCCACCAAGTACTTATGAGGCGAGTATCGATATTGACACGGTATGGTTTGGAGAAGCGACGATTGAAGAGTATTTAGATAATATGGATAAGGCCTATGAGGAAGATGTAGCAAATAATGCAGTTCCCACGATTCCAAAGCCTGAAATCGGTGAATAAAATAGTTTGGTAAGGGTGAGGGTCATGAAAAAGCAAGATTCAAAATATATTCTTTTTATACTGCCGGCAATTTTAATCACTGCCAGTGTTGTTGTATTGCCGGGTATTAACACTATTTATTCATCATTTACCAGTTGGAACGGGTTTTCGGCTGAAAAAAAATTCATTGGAATTGATAATTATATAAACCTCTTTCAAAACAAATATTTTTGGATAGCGTTTAAAAATAATATGATCTGGATGGCCCTATTTCTCACCATACCTGTTTTAATAGGTATGGGGGGAGCCTTGCTGCTGCTTAACAGGCGGCGAGGCCGCAATATCCTCCAGATGACGCTGTTGATTCCTTATGTATTGGCACCTGTGGTCAATGCTATGATATGGAAAAATATTATATACAGTCCCACATCGGGAATCATCGGATTTATTAATAATTTGAATCTTGGATTTACGCTTGATAATCCTCTGGTTAGTAAAAACTTTGGTTTGGTAGCTGTTGCCGCAGTTGATATCTGGCACTTTTGGAGCTACTTAATGATTATTTACCTGGCAGCGCTGCGTCAGGTTCCGGGAGATCAGATAGAGGCGGCAACTGTAGACGGGGCATCTTATTTTCAACGATTCAGATATGTTTTATATCCAAATATAAGGCCGACTGTAAGGCTGATGTCTATAATGATTATTATATTTTCTTTTCTGGCATTTGATTATGTACAATTGATGACTCAGGGAGGACCGGCTCATTATACGGAATTACTTAGTACCCTGGCTTACTCATTTGCTTTTAGTGAACGAAAGCTTGGTATGGCATCGGCTGTTTCAATGATTATGAGTTTCTTTGGTCTCATTGCGTCGTTTATTTATATGAAATTGAGCAAGGAGGAGGAAAGAGAAGCATGAAAAATAGAAAATATTCAATTGTCATACAATGGCTCATAATCGCTGTTTTAGCTGTTGCAGTCTTATTCCCTTTATATTTGGTCGTTATTAATGCCTTTAAAGCACATGCTGAGATAGTATTGAACCCTATTCGCTTTCCGGGATCGTTATTCCTTGACAATTTTACAAAAGCATGGAGAACAGGGAATTTTACAACAGGATTTTTAAACAGTCTTCGCCTTGTAATCACCACAGCACTCATTGTACTAACGGTCTCATCTTTTGCAGGCTATGCCCTTGGCATGAAGAAGTTTAGAGGGAAGGGCTTAGTATTTTCATATTTCTTATTAATCATGACGATACCGGTGCAATTGTTTTTATTCCCTTTATATGGGATATTTGCAAAATTAAGTTTAATTGGAAATATATATGCGGTGGCTTATGTTATCGCTGCGATTAATATGCCTTTGGCCATAATGCTGATGCGGACCTTTTTTATGGGAGTACCCCTGCAGTTGGAGGAATCTGCAAAATTAGATGGAGCCAATACGAGGCAGGTTCTTTTTAAAATTGTATTTCCCTGTGTGAAGCCGGGGTTTATAACTGTTGCCGTGATTGTTATTTTAAATGCGTGGAATGAATACCTCATATCTTCAACGTTTTTGCAGGGAGAGAAAAATTTCACTGCAACTCTGGGATATTTGTCCTTAAATGGCGGTGCGGTTACTTTTGATCAGGGGATGAAAATGGCAGGAGCCTTAATTATTGTGGCACCCATATTGCTGTTCTTCTTATCAATGCAGAGGTATGTTGTAGATGGACTGACTGCAGGTTCGATTAAAGAGTGATACGAGGAGGTTTTGAATGAAGCGAGAAGATACTAATAATGCTATGCGCCAGAATGTTTGGGATGTTCCTGATTTATGCATACAACAATGTGGGGAAATTGAAAAAAATTCACGCCTTGTTATGACAACACCAGAAATATTTGATATTACAAAAATTTTAATAACCGGCTGTGGAGACTCATATGCTGCAGCATTGGCGATGAAACCAGCAATAGAATATTTAACCGGTATTCAGGCAGAGGTGATTCTGGCGGTGGATTTGGCAAGATATACACCGAAAGAATTGTTGGCAAGAAAGTATGGAACTACTTTAGTTTTAGCAGTCAGTAATTCGGGCGAAGTGGCAAGAGTTGTAGAAGCCATCAGCCGCGCCGGTGACAATGGCTGTTTGACTGTAGCGGTAACGGGAAATCAGGAATCGCGATTGGCAAAAGCAGCCAAGAAAGTCATTCCCTTGTTCATCCCTCAATTTGTATCCGGCAATGGTATCCGCAGTTATCTTGTTTCTATGTTGTCTTTGCTGACGATAGCCATAAGGTTGGGCGAAGTCAGGGGAAGATACACGATGGAAAAAGCGCAGTATTATAGAAATAGTATATGCACATATGCGGAGCAGTTTAAAGGTTCTCTTGAAAAGTTGGATATACAGATGTTTGAGATTGCCAGGAGAAATGCATCAAAGGATCTGTTTGATTTTATTGGCTCCGGAGGTAATTATGCCACGGCGTGGTTTTCACAGGCTAAAATTATAGAAGCAACAGGAGAATGGGCTTCTTATTCAGATACGGAAGGCTGGCTGCATTTGAATTGCTTTCTTAAACATCTGCCCAGGAAATTCACCATGATTTATGCATCTTCAAAAGGTCCGGAACTCAGTCGTTCTTTAGAGGTGATTTCAGCTATCGGGGAGATGAAAGAGGAATTGTATGTTGTCACTGACAGTGAAGCAATGAAGCTCCAACCAGGTATTACAGCAATTGTAATTCCTGGTTGTGAGCAACAGTGGTTGTGGCCCTTGCTTAATTATCTGCCTGTTTCTTTGCTGGCCGGATACTTATGTGAACTTAAAGGAGAGGCCTATGGGCGTGGAAGCAGAGATAACTGGCAAGTTTGTGGGACCGCCAAATTATTGACAGACAGTAAAATACAAATTTTATAGGGGACTGCTATGATAGAAGAATTCAAATTTGAAACTTTTAAAAATGATGTATATGCACTTACGGATACGATAGAACAAGCGATTGCAAAAAGCGGTATCAAAGAGGGGATGTGTGTTGTGCATATACCACATACAACGGCAGGCATATGCATAACTTCAAAATGGGATGAGACCGATTTTGCAGATATCAAATCGGAAATGCGGCGTATTGTACCCACGAGAATAGATTTTTATCACCAATTTGACACACCTGAGGATGCAGCAGGACATATCAAATCTATTTTAATAGGCTGTACGCTTCAAATCATAATTAAAGAGGGAAAAGCACTTCTTGGAAGCTCTCAAGGAATCTATTTCCTGGAGTTTGATGGTCCGCGAAGCAGAATGTGTTATGTAAAAGTTTATGAATGCTAAAGGTAATCTCATTTGATAAAAGTTAATATATAATGAAATGAGGATTCAGTATGAGAAAAAAGAAGATAATTTTAAATTGTGATCCGGGAACAGATGATTCGGTATGTATTATTATGGCATTGACACACCCAGAGATTGAATTACTGGCAATTACCGCAGAGAGTGGAAACTTGCCGGCAAGTCAAAGCTGTTCAAATGCTTTAAGGATTTTGGAGATGATGGAAAGAAAAGACGTACCGGTGGCTAAAGGAATGGAGCACCCGTTGGTGCGTGACTATCCAAGCGATCCTTATTCTCATGGAGAAGATGGCCTTGGAAATCACTTTTTTCCGGAACCGGAATTGAAAGCGGACAGCCGACATGCGGCGCTTATGTTGATTGAGCAAGTGGAAACATATCCAAAAGAGGTAACGATACTTTCAACTGCGCCATTGACAAATATTGCCTTGGCTTTTATGATAAAACCAGATATTATTCCTATGGTCAAAGAAATATATCATCTGGGTGGTGCATATGGAGTGACAGATTATGCCTTTTTAAATGCTACCGGAGATAATCCCATGAGTGAATGGAATGTTTATGTGGATCCGGAAGCGGCTAAAATTGTCTATGAGTCAGGAGTAAAGCTGACGACTATAGGACTTGATGTAGCCTTTAATCCTGAGTGGGTCAATATTCAGCAAGAGGCAATCAAAAAACTAGAGAAATTAAATACAAAAGCTTCCCGGTATGTACTGGAGATTATTGATTATGTCGATAAAAATAATTCTTTGCCGAATTTATTTAATAATGGTCCCATTGATACTGTGGCGATGTGTGCAGTGATTAATCCGGATATCATAAAAACAAAAGAAATCCACGTAGAGATTGATACCAGTGATAATCAGCTGACAAGAGGAATGACTATTTGGGATAGACGCAATCATTTTAAATGGACGCATATTCCCTCAATTCAAACAGCCTGCGCTATTAACAGTGAACGTTATCAACGGGTTTTTGTTGAGGCTGTTGCCGGGAGGTCTTATGATGAAATCTGAAACAGAAAGCAAGCAGACACCTACTCAGACGAGCTTTGATGATATGATTACAATGGCACTGCATATAATTACATAATAATTTAGAAAGGAATGGAATTCAAATGGCTGGTTCAAGATATACCGTACGTGATTTTGCTAAAGATGCAGGCGTATCTATTGCAACTGTATCACGCTATCTCAATCAGGATTATGCTTCGATGAGTGAGACTACTCGCAAAAAACTAGATGAATTGGCAGAAAAAAATGATTATGTCAATACTAAAATAAAGTCACCTGTTAATATCGCAGTGGTTATACCGGATATTACAGATCCTTTTTTTGCACAGATTGTGGAGGAGGTTGAAAGGGGTTCCCAAATTAATAAATATAATGTACAGCTGTGTTTAAGTCAGGAATCCTTTGAAAGAGAACATCAATATATTGAAAAATTACTGCAGCAAAACATTAGCGGCATCATTTATATGAGTACAGTTAACGAGGAAAAAAATTGCTATGATTTATTAAAAGAAGCAGGAAAACCTTTTGTCGTTTTAGACAGTTATTTGTCAGAATATAATGTACCGGCGCTGGTTTTTTCAAACGGTGTCTGGGGGATGTATGAGGCGACAAAACATCTGATTGAAAATGGACATACTGAGATTGCCTATATTTCTGGTCTAAGATTTAACATGTTTGAACATTACCGCTATCAGGGCTATGTGAATGCCCTTTTAGATTCGGGAATGGCCGTGAATCCGGATTTGGTCAAATTTGTCGGATTCGGTATGGAAGAGGGCATGAAATGTTTCCAGGAATTATTGGAAAGTAAGAAACAATTTTCAGCAATTATCTGTGAAAATGATGTGTTGGCAATGGGAGTTTATAAGGTGAGTGCCAGAAAAGGAATAAGGATACCTGAGGATCTTTCGGTTATTGGTTATAATAATACAATTTTGTCGGAATGTGCGATGCCGCCGATGACTTCTGTGGATCAGCATGTGGATCAAATGATTCAGACGGCAGTGAGGCTTTTGATGAAGCAGATTCAAAATGAGCCAATTACAGATAAGATTGTCAGAGTTGCCCCATCTCTGGTAAGAAGAGACTCTGTTAAAAAGTTAAATTAGAAATAGTGAGGAGAAGGAAGATGGCAGATTATATAATTGCAGGGAATGCAGCAGTTGATAAAATAACATTTGCCGATGGGACAAGTACGGGTTTTATGCCGGGGGGCGCAACTTTATTTGCACTGACGGGGATACAATTATGGACTGATAGTATCATGATGTGCGGAGGGTTTGGAGAAGACTACATGGAACATATGGGTGAATGGTTGGTTCGAAATCGTGTTGATAGAAGTGGCTTTCATGTAAGAGACTCCAAAAATCCATTAAATTATTTGATATATAAAGATGATGGTGACTGGTACTCCAATACGGAGTATGGGAATGCACATTATGATAATCTGGATTGTGATCCCTTAAAAGATAGTCTGAGAGGTTTTTTATCTGGAACAAAAGGGGTATATTGCTTTCGGGAAGATGATTTGTATTTTTTTGGACAAATGGCACAGCTTCGGGATATTTATGATTTCCGATTGATGTGGGAAATCAAAGCAACGATAACAATACCTGAAAAATTTCCTGTCATTCATAAGATTTTGGAAAATATAGATGCTTTTTCAATTAATCGAAAAGAAGCTTTTCGCTTATTTGGTGTCTCAGATGACAAGGATGCCATAGAAGCTTTGCAGTCTCTGAGAGTTGATTTAATTGTGTATAGGATTGGCTCGGAAGGATTATATATCCTGCAGGGTAAGCGGGTGCTGTTTGCGCCAAGTCTTAAAAAATTTCCCCTAAAAGATGTAACGGGTTGCGGTAACAGTTCAACGGCTGCGGCATTTTATGCATGGTGTGAAAATAAGGATATTTTTGAAATTGCTGCAATGGCCAATGTGACGGCAGGGATTAATCTTCAGTATCAGGGAGCTATGGAATTAACAAAGGAGAATCGGCTATTAGCTAATAAGGAAGCAAAGCTGCTGTCAGATACACTGAAGAAAGGTGTCATTTAGGTAGAAATATGATGAAAAAGTCAATTCAGCGAATATTAGATAATTATACTTATAGAGATAGAATGGAACCGGGAGGAATTATGTCCATTGGCGGACTTGTCATAGACGGAAAGCCTGCGATGACAGGAATAGATCCTCAGAAGGTTGGACGATATGTTGTGATGCTTGTTCGGGATCCACTTTTGGTTTATGGGGGAGATCCTGCAGAAATTTTGGCGAAACGCCTTGACAATCCTGTATTGGCAGGTAAGACAGGACTTTTTACCACTTGGAGTGGTTACTATAAAGGAGTTTTAATGACCTTTATAAGCGGTGGAAGCGGTGCGCCGGAAGCAGAGTTGGCGCTAGTGGAGTTGATGCATTATACGAAAGCAGATACTTTTATTCGACTGGCAGGGTCAGCAGCCATTAATGAAAAGGTACATAGTTCGGATATCGTTATAAGCAGCGGTATCGTTAGAGGCGACGGGGTATCAAGAGTCTATATTGAGGAAGAATTTCCTGCGCTTTGCAGCCATGAGGTTATATTGGCTATGTCAAAGAGTGCCAATGAGCTGGGATGTGAATGGCATGTGGGGGTGACTAGGTGCTCTGACTGCGAGCATGTGGGCGGCGGACGTCCATCAGTTGATGGATACATTCAGCCGAGGCATTTGGATATTATCGATTATTATAATAGAGCTAACGTATTGAATCTGGATCGAGAATCCAGTGTTATTGCTACTTTATGCACTTTGTTTAGAAAGAGAGGCGGCGCAGTTTTTTCAATAGATAATAATATTGTCACTGGCGAAAAGTTTGTGCCGGGTCAGGGTCATGACTATTCTGTTGCCGTAGTGCTAGAAGGATTAGTCAATTTATATAAGATGGACTGTGTAAAGGAAGAAAAGCATTTGGACTATTGGGTTCCGGATAGTATTTAGAGGGAGAGGTATTATGTTGAAAAAGTATGCAAATCAAATATATGCAGGTGTCTTGGGGAAATGCCTGGGAGTCTATATGGGAAGGCCGGTAGAAGGCTGGTTCTACAATAAAATAAATACGACATTTGGAGAAGTATATAATTATAAGCATAAAGCGGCAGGTGCGCCCTTAATTGTACCGGATGATGATATCTCAGGAACCTTTGCATTTTTTAGGGCACTGGAGGACAATGGGTATTCCAAAGATATTTCTGCAAGACAAATTGGGGATACCTGGCTAAATTATCTGATTGAGAACAAGACAATATTATGGTGGGGCGGACTTTCCAGATCTACGGAGCACTCTGCTTATATTCGATTAAAAGAAGGTGTTTTTGCGCCGCGAAGCGGAAGTATAGAAATGAATGGCCGGAGCATGGCAGAGGCTATTGGTGCGGAAATTTTCATTGATTCATGGGCACTGGTTAATCCGGGGAATCCTCAGTTGGCTGTAAAAATGGCAAAAGAAGCGGCAAGTGTGAGTCACGATGGGATTGCAATATCAGCAGCATGCTTTCTTGCAGCCATGGAATCGATGGCTTTTGCGGAAAGAGATTTAGATAAGTTGATTGACCTGGGTTTGACATATGTGGAAGACACTCTGCTCCATCGCCTTGTTTATGATATAAGGAAAGTTTGTCGGGAGGCAAGTGATTGGCATCAGGTCAGGGAATGGATTGCAAATAATCATGATTATGAGAAATATCCGGGTAATTGCCCTATGGTGACGAATCATTTAGTGGTTTTGATGTCGCTTCTTATGGGGGGAGATGATTTTAATAAGTCGGTTATGATTGCCACTTCGGCAGGCTGGGATACTGATTGTAATGCCGGAAATGTAGGCTGTCTTAATGGAATCCGCTTAGGCCTGGACGCTTTAAATGATGGTGTGGATTTAAGAGGACCGGTAGCCGACCGTTTATTTGTGGTTACTTCTGATGGCGGAGCTTGTATATCAGATGCAGTTACAGAAACACGAAAAATTTTAAAAGCGGTATCAGAGATTTATCAAGAGCCGATGAATATTCCAGGCTTTAGATATCAGTTTGAATATCCGGGGAGCGTTCAGGGATTCTTTGTACATCCCGACTATGAGGAAGAACAGGCACTATATGCCCTTACCAATAAAGAAGGTCAAGGGCTTAAGATGGATTATCGCTATCTGGCACCGGGAAGTAAGGCGGTTGTCTGTGTAGAAACCTATGTAGATAAAAATCCTAAAGGGGTAGAGGGGACCAGTTATTTTGAGGTTTTTGCTTCGCCGAACCTGTACCCAACTCAGACTGTGAAAGCGTTGATGCATTGTCAGGATAAAGATAACCCTGATTTAAGATTTTTGATAGATTATTATGATGAAAATAATATAATTCAGAAAAAATATAGCGAAAAATATTCGTTAAAAACAGGTGATAATGAAATTCATTGGAAAATACCGGATTATTGTGGACAGGCAATATATCGGCTGTGCATTGAACTGACCAGCACTAAACGATTGGATGGTTCTGTCACATTAAAATGGCTGGATTGGTCCGAAGCGCCGGAAAGATATGAAATAGGTAAATCTTATGAAATGACCCCTTCTTTAGTGACATGGACCAATGAGACTATCTGGATAAAGACATTTATAAGTTCTGCGGAGAATTTTTATCCGGATTATTTACGTACATTTTCTGTTTCCCACACAGGGGAAAATGGTGTCGTTACCACCGGCGGACCGGATTGGAAAGACTATAAAGTGAGTTCTAAAATCACATTCTCCCACCAGGAGGGTGCCGGTCTGGTTGCCCGGGCAAAAGGACACCGCCGGTATTACGCGGCGATATTTCATGAAGGAAAAGCTAAAATTATATGCCGAAAAGACTGGGATGTGATTGAACTTGCTTCTGTAGAATTCGAATATACAATTGATGCGGAATATACAATTGAATTTATACTTAAAGGCAGTAAGCTTTCTATGGCAGTTGATAGTGATATTATTATTAGTGCGATAGATGATAGATATTTTTATGGAGGAGCAGGTTATCTTGTTAATAGAGGAGCTATTCTCGGAGATGGATTTTTAGTAGAAAAATGTTAAATCATCAATAAAGCGATTGACGGCGCCCAACTGCCTTATTCAATAACTTTCGGTATGTTATGTCAATGCCAAACGCACCCAACGGCGCTGTGATTAATATTGCTAATACTGCCACCGTCAGCACAATAGGTCCGCAGGAAAGCCCCATAGCCAATGGTAACGAACCAATAGCCGCCTGGACCGTTGCTTTCGGGCAATAGGCGATCATACAAAAGATGCGCTCTTTCATAGTTATGTCTGTTTTTAGCAGGCAGACGAATACGCCGGTCATCCGGAAGATAAGCGCAACGAAAATAACAAGCAGTGCCATAACACCCGCATTAAGCGCATACTGAATATCAACCGTCGCCCCCACAAGTACAAAAAGGACAATCTCTGCGGCTACCCATAATTTTGAAAACTTGGCTGATAGCCTAATCGCTACGACATGCCGTTTTTTCTGTATAGCGACACCCATAGCCATCACTGCCAACAGACCGGAAAACGGGACAATACCGTCTAGTGAATCTTCCGCCGCAACCAACAGAAATGATATGCTGAGCAAAATAATCACCTTTACCGAATCACTTAGGTGGATTTTTTTGAAAAAAACAGTGAGGGCAATACCCAACAGAATACCGACAATCAGTCCCAACAGGATGGAAAATGGAATCTGTGCAAAACTGACAAGGGAGATTGATTCACCCTGTGCAAGCCCGGTGAAAGCGGTAAACATTACGATAACAAACACATCGTCTACCGAAGCTCCTGCCATTATAAGCTGTGGGATACTTTTGTCCGTGCCATACCGGTGTTCCATTAAACGTAGCATT
>Ga0153928_1000389_pt1 | contig 22385 bp, 14 predicted proteins | sample TSNJ012MetaG_FD_106656 | JGI IMG/M metagenome (GOLD analysis project Ga0153928, IMG submission 106656) | Attine ant fungus gardens microbial communities from New Jersey, USA - TSNJ012 MetaG | ecosystem: Host-associated > Fungi > Mycelium > Unclassified | place: USA: New Jersey, Wharton State... | reverse complement strand
TGGCGTCAGACCGGTAGATTTGCGAAATATTTTAGAAAAGTACTTTGGATCGCTGTATCCGACCGCATAAGAAACATCCTGAACCCGGCAGCCAGGCTCCTTTAGCAGCTGCTTTGCCACACCGATCCGATAGTCCCGGACAAAGTCGGAAAACTTTATCCCGGTATCCTTATGAAACAGATAACTGAAATACTCCTGTGTCAGCCCCAGGCACTCCGCGATGGTTTCCTGGCTGATTCTCGATGAATAACCATCCTCAACCATCCCCATCGCCTGAACCACCATATAGTGCGCATTAGGGTACTTCTCTGCGGTTTTCAGGCTCAAGTCTTTCCTACCGGTCCCGCTTAATTCGGTTTTCAGGGTGTTTAGTACCAGAATTATGTCTTCCAGCGTCAATGGCTTAAGTAAATACTCTGTCACGCCCACCTGAATGGCCTTTTGTGCATACTCAAATTCCGCAAAGGCACTGGTTATGACATATTTTGTTTTTAAATTGTATTTCTGCAGGGCTTTTATCAGCTCTATCCCGTCCAGAAACGGCATTCGGATATCCGTAAACACCACATCTGGCTTGAGCACCGGAATAATCTCCAAAGCCTGTCTTCCGTCAGATGCCTGAGCAATGATTTCATACTCCTTCCCCGCTGCCGTAATCAGACTGCACAGTCCTTTTAACGCGCGGGACTCATCTTCCGCTACGATAATCCTCATCTCTCTTCCTCCCGCTGATAAAGTGTAAAGATAAACCGACAGCCCTTCCCTGGCTTGTTCTCCAGGATTATGCTGGTGTCTGATCCATAGAAATCATAGATTCTGGCAACAACATTGGAAATGCCGATACCCAAACCGGCAGGTGCCGGCTTATACGGATGCTTTAACACATACTGGATTTTTTCTTCTGCTTCCGGCGACATTCCCTTTCCATTGTCCGCAATCACAATTCTGATCCATTCCGGATCCACTGCTTTTCCCTCAATCGTAATCCTACCGCCATGTTTTCGTTCCGCCAGTCCGTGAATAATGGAATTTTCCACGAACGGCTGAAGCATCAGCTTCCGGCAAGGCCAGCCCTGAATCTTCGCATTGAAATCAATCCGGTAATCAAACAGATCTTCAAACCGAGTCTTCTGCAGATACAAGTATTGTTCTACCCACAAGATTTCCTGATAAAAAAATACTCGCTGGTGCTTTTGGTCAAAGGTATAGCGAAGGATATTGGATAACCGCTTCAGCAGCTCCGACACCTTGTGATTTCCGGCATCAATCGCCTCATAGTTGATGACATTGATGGTATTACAGATAAAATGTGCATTGATTTGTGATTCCAAAGCTTCCCGCTCCGCATCTCTCTGCCGTTTCAGTGCAACCACTCTCTGCTGATAGTATTCCATCGCCTCCCGGTTGCTTTTTTCCAGAGAGACAATCATATCATTAAATTCTGACGCAACCTGCCACACCTCATTGCCGCCGTCAATCGTGATCAGCGATTTACCTTGCTCTTTTCCGGTCGTCGCAATTCCCTTAATCAGCACCCTCAGCGGTTTTAAGATGACCTTCCAGATAATCATAATCATCGCCGCGATGACCACCACCGTGGCCGCGATCATCATCACCATCCCGTTTGCATAAATCGAGTCTACCCGGCCAAGCAGCTGTTCTTTATCAATATCAATACAGAGGATCCAGCCCAATTCTCCCAAGGGCTTCTGAAGCTGCAGAAGGCTCGACGTTGCTATGGATTCCACCCGCTGCGTTCCCATCAGTTCCGGGTCTGAATGATACACATAAATTCCATTCTCATTCAGCAGATAGCCGGAGGCAACCCCTTCGTTGCTCTGATAGATGCCGCTGACAGCATCTTCCAGAAACTCCGTGTTTACGGTCATCGTAAGAATTATCGGAGTTTGATTGTATACTCCCCGCTTGATCATCGGAACACTGATGTGGAAAATTCTGTGCTGCTCCTGATCCGGATATCGGTTCTGCTTCAGGGTGACTATGATTTTCGGCATTTCACCGTTTTTCATTTTGTGGGAAAGTTCTTGTGTAATATTGACCAGCGTGCCAAATTCTTTCTCATCCCAGATACGGATCGATTTCTGCTTTTTATCATACTGATAATAAATCTGCTCCTCATCGCTGATACAGATTCCCAGAATCCATTTTGAATAGTGTGCATAAATATTGAGCTTTTCTTCCATCATCAGATTCAGATGAGAATTCCCCGGATTCTGTCTGATCTGTTCAGCCAGCTGACGGATCTCATCGTCAATCGCGGCTTCATAGCAAATATCCGTAACCTGTTTTACGGAAGTAGCAATATTTTCAGTCAGCACATCCAAAATCACTTCCTCCGCATGAATCGTATTGTCTGTCAGATAATCAGTAAATGAGCGCTTTAAATATATCTGCGAAATAGCTCCAAACAGCGCACAACAAATCAAAATGACAACACCCAGTGAGCACCAGATATGACTGTTGTAATAATCTTTTATTTTCTTCCATATGTTCCTCATAATCCCCAAATTCTCCATATCTCTGTATTAATCCTGGTCATTCTTGATTTTCACGATAATAAAGTACCTCAACAGACAGATATTTATTAACCATTGTATCTAATAATACACTGTATTACAACACCAAAAGAAAAAAGTCCGTTAGTACAGCATTCTTAAAATTCCTGTTCTCATTGTTTTGGATGGGGGGGTATGGTACAATTAAATCAATTCAATGCGAAACTCTGTGAGGTGATGGTAATGAATACAAAAGAGTTCAATATCAATATATTCAGTATCGAAAACTTAGCTCCTTATATATATGATGGCCTTGAATGTGTGTTAGTCATAAAAGGCTGTTTGGAACTGGAAGTTGACAGGGAAACTTATTTGTTGAAACAAGATGATTTGTTTGTTATTAACCATGGCCAAATACGCTCTATGACAAGCAAATCTTTAAATATAGCGCTTGTTTTAAAAATTGACAGAGAATATTTAAGGAAAAACTGCCAGGAAGAGGCCGATAGTTTTATTTTATGCAAAAGCGACATTATAACGGATAAAAACAGTACGCAATATTATTGGCTTAAACGTACCTTAACTAAAATGAATATTATTTTTTTAAAAAAAGAGCGCGGGCATAACATAGAGTTTAAGAGTTATCTGTTTCGTTTTTTGAATATTTTATATAAGGATTTTGGCATAATGAAATCATCACAGGAGGATAACGAGAATAAAAATAAAAGGGACGCCATCGCTTCAGCCATAACCTATATTAATGAAAATTACTATAAAACCATTCGTCTGGAAGAAATCGCTAAAATGGAATTTATGTCAAGCCAATATTTTTCCAGATATTTCAAACAAAAAACAGGCTGTAATTTCCTACAGTATTTGCAAATATTAAGAGTCAATAAATCCATGACAAGCCTGCTCTACAGCAATGATTCCATATCAAAAATAGCGACGGAATACGGCTTTGCCAATACAAAGGCTTATTTTGAAGCTTTTAAAAAAGTGCACAACATGGCTCCGGGTGCTTACCGGGAAAAAAATCACGGTGCCGCCGTTATTCCTGATAAATTGGAAGAATTTAATACGGAACCGGAAAATGGGATTATTGAGTTTTTGCGTTATGTGAAGAAATACGACTTCAAGGACAGGTCATTTCAACCTGAAAAGTCATACAACATAAATCTTAAGAGTGAAGTTTTATTTCAGCATAAAAAACATGATAATATTTTAAATATTGAAAGGCTCGACTTGGTTTACCAGAACGACCTTCTGCAAAATATAAATTCTATTAAAAATGATTTGTGTTTTAGATTTATATATTTTCAAATGCCTTTTGATAAGCTCGCACTCACACCCTCTTTGGCAACCTATTACAATGAGTTTATGTATATAGTAAATGCGTTCCAAAAACATGCGCTTTTTCCTTTTATTAAAATTACCCCCGATGCGGCAAACACTTTTCATAATTTAATGGAGGATGATCAGATTGTTTCTGAGCTGGAAAACAGCCTGAAGCCTATATTGCTTAAAATTACTGAAAACTATGAGATGGAATATTGGAAAAACTGGAAATTTGAAATCGCCGCGGGAACCGTATTGAATATTAAAAAAACCGCTATTTTTTACATGGCGGCCTATTCCATAATAGAAAGAATTATGCCCGGTGTTTCAATAGGAATGTCCTCTTTAACGGACAGCCGTTTGGATAGCCCTGATTATTTCTCTAAAACACTTGAATATGGCGCTCAATATAATTGTTTACCCGGGTTTTTTACTTTCAGTTTTGACCCTGTTAAAAAAACTCAGTCTTTAGCCTCCGATGAAGTATATTTTGACAGCCTAAAACACTATTGCAGGCAGAAAATTACCGAAATTAAAGAGATATATGAAGGATTTGGACTTACTGATGTGCCGCTGTATATGATTAGCTGGAATACGCTTCAAGGAAGAACGCCCGCGGAGTATAGGGTTTATTACCGTGCCGCGCTGATTATTGATACTCTTAAGGATATCGGCGCTGAAATAGCCGGAGCGGGTTACTGGTATGAAACGAACACCCCTAAATTAGCTGCCCGGGAGAATTTGACAAATTCACTTTCTTTATACATATTTCACAAGGCAAGGCGTCCTGTATATTCTGTAATAGAGGCCTTGAACCGCATGTATGCCAACATTATTTTTGTCGACGAGAATATTATAGCTGCCAGAAATGATTTTGAAGAATATACGGTATTGTTATGGAATCCATGCTATATAAACCCGGCGAGCTGCCATGACAGCGCCATTCTGGAATATCATGAAAAGCTGATAAAGCTTACTATTAACGGTCTTTCCGAAAAGCCTTATATTTTCAAAAAAATTATAATGGACCGTGAACATTCAGGGATGCTCGGGCGGCATTATGAGGTGGGTTATCCTGATTTTATGGATCAGGAAGTTATCGAATATATGCAGTATTCGCCGACAAAGGGGCTTGCTATATTTGAAGACAAGGCAACGGATGGGTCATATACCATTTCCGAGAAGCTATCCTATAATAGTGTATGTATGTATATTATAAAACCGAAAAAGCAAGCCGATATATAACAGTATTATCAAAAAACAACAGTCGATTTTTGCGGCTGTTGTTTTTTTAATGCAAATTAATCATTATTTTTAAATTTTTATATAAAAAAGTCACTATACATCATTGCCAGACTATGCGAAAATTAAAAGGTAATTTAATACATATGAGGGGAGTGATCTATCGGTGGATTATTTAGAAGTTGCTAACTCAACCGCATTATTTATCATTGTAGTAATTGTTTTGGCTATGGTTGCCGCGCAGGCTGTGCTGTTTATAAGGACAGCCATGAAAAGGGGATATGAACTGGGGATGACAAAGGAGTCAATGGGGAAAACCATTACCAACAGCGCGGTCTTTTCCGTACTGCCTTCTTTGCCCATAATTATTACTTTGCTGGCGATGATGCCCGCACTGGGTAAATACTTACCCTGGCTCCGGCTCTCGGTCATAGGCTCCGCCATGTATGAGTCCATGGCAGCCGATACGGCGCTGACAACGCTGGGATACACCGGCTTAGGCGACCCGAGCGTTACGAAAGAAGCGTTTTTAAGTGTAGTGTGGGTTATGTCACTGGGCATAATGATAGGACCCGTGTTAAATACTTTATTTTTAAAGAAATATGATACGACAATGAAAGGTGCAATGAAAGCCGGAGGCTTTATATCGGTGGGTTTAGGCTCCTTATTTTTAGGTTTTTTGGCTGTCAATACCGTCCCGAGGTTATTAAACTTCGGCGATCCCGTCGGGCAGTGCATTACTGCTGTGTCGGGGGGTTCGGCAGTGTTATTGAATTATATCGGCAAAAAAGCAAAAATAAAGGTTATGTCGGAATTTTCTTTTCCTCTGGCATTGATTATAGGCATGGCTTCCGCAATTCTCCTTACCAAAATATTTGCTTAGAAAAAAATACCAAAATTGGAGGGAATAAATTATGAATGACAACGAACAAGCAGCAATTGACTATAGTAATAAGATACATAAGTTAGGCCGGATTACAACGCTCATGGTAATTATCGCGCTTGTATCCGTACCTGTTTTGTTAGGGATTATATTCAATCTGAAGGTTGATTTTGGTGCTACTTTCGCGGCATTTCTGGCTTGTTTTGCCTTATTTGGTCCTGCCGGAGCCGTTGAATTCTTTTCATTCGCACCTATTTTTGGTGCCGGGGGACAATATCTGGCTTTTATAACCGGCAATATTCAAAATATGAAGCTCCCCGCCGCCATAAGCAATGTCGCCTCATCGGGGTATGAAAACGGTTCCCCGGAGGCGGACGTCATTTCCACCATAGCGGTCGGTGTGTCCTCTTTGGTAACGATGGCTATTTTGATATTGGGGTTAATTATGGGTTCCTTTTTGCTTCCTTTCCTTCAAAGCCCTGTGCTTGCCCCGGCTTTTAACAACCTTATGCCCGCTATTATGGGAGCGCTTGCTATACCGAGATTTTTTTCTAACCCCAGAGGGGCGGTCGGGCCATGCCTGTTATCGGTGGCTTTGCTTTTGACTTTGGGAAGGCCATGGTACATGAAGTACAACACCTATTTAATCCCCGTATTTTTAATTACCGCGATTGCCTGGAGCTATGTACTGTACAAAATGGATGAGAAAAAGAAAATACATTGAATGGAGGTTGCCATATGTCAGGTGAAACTGCACAAAAGTCAATTGATGATAAGAGCAATGTACTTATTGAGTTGGCTACAAAAATTTGGGAGAATCCCGAAATTGCTTTTCAGGAGGTAAAAGCCTGCCAGTGGACGGCGGAAGTGCTGGAGAAGGAAGGCTTTGAGGTTGAAAAAGGATATGCCGGAGTTCCCACATCACTGCGTGCGGTTTGGGGCAGTGGTAAGCCGGTCATAGGCTTTTTGGGCGAATATGACGCTTTGGCAAACCTGAGCCAGAAGGTTTCAACCGTTAAGGATCCGGTAGTGGATGGCGCTCACGGTCATGGTTGTGGCCACAATCTTATGACCCCCGCTTGTGTCGGCGCTGCCATCGGCCTTAAAAAAGAAATGGAAGAAAAAAAGCTTGAAGGCACAATCGTATTTTACGGCTGCCCCGCTGAAGAGGTTCTTACAGGGAAAGCGTTTATGGCCAGGGGCGGCGCTTTCAGGGAATTGGATATAGCCTTTTCATGGCATGCCGGAACTAACAATACCCTTAACCTTGGAGTTATGGCGGCGCTTAACAGCGCAAAATTCCATTTTAAAGGCACAACTGCCCACGCCGGAGCTTACCCCTTTAATGGACGCAGCGCCCTTGACGCGGCCGAGCTTATGAACGTTGGCGCAAACTTTTTAAGAGAGCATGTGCCCGACATAACACGTATACATTACGCCTTTACAGAGGTTCACGGCGCTCCGAACGTAGTGCCGGACCGGGCCTCCGTCTGGTATTACATAAGGGCTCTTTCAAGGGATACGGTTGTGGACGTGTATGAAAGGCTCATCAAAGTTGCCAGGGGCGCGGCCATGATGACCGAAACCGAGGTTGAAGTTGAGTTTATGGGCGGCTGCTATAACACAATGCAAAACGAAACCCTTGTGAATGTTATTAAAGAAGCAATGGAGGAGCTTCCTGAAATCGAATGGAGCGAGGAAGATATGAAATTCGCGGAAGCGCTTAATAAAGACAATCCTGATTATGACAGGATGGTTGCTGCGGGCCTGATTGAAAAAGGCGTTCATTTGGATAATTCAGCTCCCTCTATACGCCGCACGGATGCCTTTGGCTCAAACGATGTAAGCGAGGTTCAGTATATTTGCCCCACAGCGTTCCTTACGACGCCATGCGCCAACAACGCCGCGGTGTTCCATCAGTGGCCGACTACCGCCTGTGCCGGCCATTCCATAGGTATGAAGGGGATGCTTCAAGGAGCGAAAGCAATGGCTGTTACAGCGCTCAAAGCTGTAGAGAACCCTGAAATCATAACAAAGGCTAAAGAAGAGTTTGACAAGGCCACAAACGGAAAAAAATACATATGCCCTATTCCTGACGATGTTCCAATTCCCCAATAAAAATATGCAGAAATCCCAAGAGGTGAATGGTTTGTTCATCCCCTGGGATTTTTTCAGGTTATCGTCAAGCCGCTTAACAAACGTTATCGGAGGATAATTTTATATAAATCGTCCTGTCAAACGGAGTATAGTCATTCAGGCACAGTATATAGCCAGCTGTATTTCCCACCTCGCCACTATAATGCCCCTTAAATTCATGGGTACCAAATCCCGGTCCCACACTCATTCGGTTCACCCCCTGGCTGATGGACACCTCCCCGTCTCTTAAAACCATCTGACCGCCAGCTCCGGTCTCCAGATAAAAATGTTCATTTTCCAACATGCAGCCGGCCGGAATACAAACCTGAATCCGCAGCGGCACCTTAAGCTTGCCTTCTGCTTTAAACCCAATCTCCAGACCGTCCGGCAGTTCTTTCACCGATACCTGGACACGCACGCTGCCGGCTACCATGATGTCTCTTTTCGAATGATCCATCGCCCACCAGTCACTGGTGTCCGGTGTCTCTTTCCAGGGCAGATAGTAGGTATTGTCCACCTCGGACAAAAGCACGCATTCTTTCTGATCCTCCGACACCCGCATATCATCCGCCACAAATGTCCGAACGGATCCGACACTTTCACCGATCCCCAGACTGGCCTCCAGACTGCCGGTCTTAAAGAACAGAAAATTACTTTGATCTTTCAAAATACTGTAGCAAAAGTCCGGGTTGCTCACCCGTACCACCCCGGATTCCGCATAATACCGCCGGTAAGTCCGGGGAAATCCATAGCCCGCAAAGGTATGAGCCATCATCCACTCATGAATCATCATATGGGGCAGGCAATCCGGTGCCAGGTCTCCCCGTTCCAAAGTATCCTGAATGATTTTATGAGCTGCCCCATCTAAAACGGCACGAGACGCCACTTTCACTTCCGGGTGCGCCGCCAGATAGAGATACTGGTAAAAGTATTTATCCGGATAATCCAGACGGCCTTTGTCCTGTCTGGTTGAATTCTGCGTAAAAATCGTATCATCCGGGTCAATAAAGGTCAGCATCATGTTTAAATTGCGTTCCATGTACTCTAAATACTGCACATCTCCGGTTACTTCATAAATATTGAGCATGGCATTGTTCACCACGGCATTATAATTGCCGGTGGATCGCTCCGCATATTCGCCGTCATCATTACAGTCGATGCCTTCCTGCAGATACTGGCCGGCCCGTTCTTTCAAACGGCCGGAAAATTCCTCATTGCCAAACAAGATGCTGCCCTGCAGCAAAGCTGCCGCAATTGCCCAGCGATGGTTGGGAGTATGAAATCCGCCGGTCATCAGTGCGCCCATTGTTCGTCTGATAATCAGTGCGCACTGTTCTTTTAAATCATTTACCTCTTCCTTTCCATATCGGTCAAGCAAGGTCCAGTTCATAAACAACCGTTTCAGACAAAAAGAGGTGTCCGGAGCGGAATGAAAATTACAGCTGGGATAATCAAAGCTGCCATCTTCATTTTGATACCGAATGACAAAATCCATCCCCTGCTCCATCGCCTGAAGCAGTTTGGGATTCTGGTAATACCGGCTGTCCGGATTTGAATAAACCGCTGCTGCCGTTGCCAGGGCATATACCGTCGGTTTCACATCCAGAATATCCGTCCGGATCCCTCCGTATCCCGGTTGATGGGAGTCTTTCACCTGCAGCGCCATAAATTCCTCTGTCCGCCGCTCCGACGATTTTATTATATATCCCATAAAACGTTTCATTATTACATTTCTCCTTCATCATCATCTGGATTCATCTTAAGCCTGGCAGGCTGCATCCAAACGGACTTAATTTACACTGTCATAGTACGCCGCTCTGGCATCAAGAATCTTCTGCATTCCTGCACTTACCAGTTTGCCGTATTCCGCCTGCTGTGTTGCATCAAAGGAATCCGTCGGGCAGGAAATCACTTTATACACATATTCAATCATCAGGTCCTGAACATTTTTGCCATAATCCGATTCTTCCTGGGAGATATTTGAATAAACCGGGAAGCGGTATTTGCCTTCGTTGCGAACATTATAGTAGTTTTCAAACCAGGCCAGATTGCCCCATACTTCCTGCTCTTTATTCCATTTTCCAATCACTGCTGTCCGGTCGGAGGTAAAGGCAAAGCCCAGGTTTACAATATTATAGTCATCCGGGGTTCCCGGATATTTTGACGCATGAAAGACTTCCGTGGTGGCTTTGATCGGAACACCCAGTTCATCTCTTTCATGATCTGGCGTATACGCAATATTCTCCGCCACTTCCGGATCCGCCTGCCAGTTCAGATATTTCATACAGGCATCCAGCTTTGCTTCACTGGCCTTGGGAATCATCAGGAACATACCATATCTTTGTTCAAAGGGATTCCGGTAGGAACCGTCGGCCAGATCAAAGCAGGAAACCGGAACAAAGGTATCCTTGCCTTCCTGCTGGGTCAGCACGGAAATATAATCCCAGACTTTCTCCGTATCATACAGGAGAAAACCCACATTGCCAGAGCTGACCTGCGCTTTGAAAATATCTTCGGTGGTATCCGTAGCAAAATCTTTGGTAATCAGGCCTTTATTATATAGCTCATTTAATTTCCGCAGACCGTCAATGCTGCCGGGGGCAACTGCCATGTACTGCTCACTGTACACATAAGCATCCTTTTCCGTGGACAGATCCACATAAGAACCGACAAAATTCACATAGTGCATTTCCGTATCCATCTTTCCGCTCATCCCCCACGGAATCACGTTGCTGACTCCACCGGGATTCTTTTCCTTTACTGCTTCCAGATAAGCAAACAGTTCCTCTTTGGTCTTCGGCCGTTCCATTCCCAGTGCATCAAGCCAATCCTGCCGGATATACGCGGTATGACGGCAAGCTTCAATTCCTCTCTGCTTCATCACGGCATAGCGGGTTCCGTCAACCAGGCCGATCTCCTGAGCTTCCCCCAGATATTGTTCAATGTCGCCGCCATAGGTATCATAAGCCGTCCCCAGGTCGGCCAGGCCGCCGTTCTGGGCAAAACTGTTAAACAGGTTCTGACTGTAAGTAAAGACAATGTCCGGAGCATTGCCGCCGGTCATCATAATATTCACCTTATCATCAGAAGAAGCCCTGGGCACCGATACATATTCTACATTGATATTATACTTCTCCTTCATCTGCGCCTTGATCCAGTCAGTCAGGGCATTGTTCTCAACCGTAGTGCCGGGCGCAGCATCGCCTCTGTCCCAGATCATAACCCGAATCGTAACTTCTTCTCCCTTTTCCTCTGCACCAGCAGCACCTCCCGCTGCTGCTGTGGTTGCGGTGGTTCCTCCTGAACCGCAGCCGGCCAACATTACTGCCGCCAGCATTGCGGCTGTACAACTTTTTAACCATCTTGATGTTCTCATCTGCATTTACCTCCCTTTTTGTTCTTTCTTTATTATAAATTTTTACTACCCCTTAACAGCTCCCAGCATAATTCCTTTGGTGAAATATTTCTGGATGAACGGATATACGACCAGCATCGGCAGCATGGAAATCATAATACTGGCCGACTTGATATTATCCGCAACCAACTGGGATGATGCCCCTTCTTCCTGTGAAATCTTTACTGCCTCAATCATCTGTTTCAATACCATCTGAACCGTATATAACCGGGATGAGTTTACATAATACAGCACATCACTCAGACGGTTCCATCTGCCGACGGCATAGAAAAGTGCCAGGGTTGCCAATGTCGGGTAAACCAGCGGCAATGCTACTTTCACCAAAGTCTGAATCTCGTTGCAGCCGTCAATCTTGGCCGCATCATATAATGACGAATCAATGCTTTTAAAAGCCGTGCACATGATGATCATATTGTAGGCACTTAGTGCTTCCGGGATAATCAACGCCCATACCGTATCAATCATGTTGAAATTTTTGACATTTAAATACTTCGGGATCATACCCGGATCCAGATACATGGTCAGAACAAACATAATCATAATAATGCCGGCGCCCTTAAGTCCCGGACGAGAGAGCGGATATGCCGCAATCACCGTCATCACCATGCAGATCACTGTCGATGCCAGCATTAATACTACCGAATAACCAAAGGCACTGAGAAAGCTGCCGCTGCGAAATGCTCTGACATATGCCTCCAGCGTAAACTGGATCGGATACAAAAATACCTTGCCGGAAAGAATGGCATCTTTAGAACTGAAGGATACCGATATCACCCGGATAATCGGAATCAAGGCAACGATGCTGACCACAATAAAGAAGGTGTTCCAGAAAAGCTGGAACCGCTTATCTGCTTTACTTTTTATTTCACTCATTACATAATTCCCTCCTGTCCCATGTTCTTGGATATCTTATTTACCGAGAGAATCAGCACAATGCCAACTACTGACTGGAACAACCCGACTGCTGTTGCAAAATCAAATCGTCCTGACTGCAGACCGACGTTATAAACATAAGTACTGATAACGTTAGAGGCGCTCTTGACCAGGGTATTGCCCAACATATACGGGCGGTCAAAATCGATGGATACAATTTTGCCAAGCTGCATAATCAACATAATGGATATGGTTGCACGAATCTGCGGAACCGTAACATACCAGATTCGCTGCAGTCTGGTCGCCCCATCGATGTAAGCCGCTTCCCCAAGGGAAGGATCCGTGCCCGACAACGCTGCCAGATAAATAATCAGGGAATAACCGGCGGAATGCCATACTCCTGAAAGCCAATATACGAAACGCCAGATAAACGGGGAGCTGAGGAAATTTACCTCCGAAACCCCGATCTTATGAAGCAGTTCATTGACCAGGCCGCTGGTGGAAAACAACTGGGTGATAACACCGGCAATGATAACCCATGAAAGGAAATTCGGCAGGTACAAAATGGTCTGCGTTGCTTTCCGGATCCGCACATTTCTGATTTCAAACAAGAATACTGCCAGCATAATCGGAATCGGGAAACCGATCATCAAATCGCCGAAATTCAAAATCAACGTATTCTTCAGGGCACTCCAAAATTCAGCGGCCCCGAATGCCTCCTTAAAATGCGCCAACCCGACCCAGGGGCTTTTCCAGATGCCGGCAAATACATTAAACTTTTTGAAAGCGATCACCGTTCCGACCATTGGCAAATAGCGAAACGCCAGCATATAGATGACCGGTATCAAAAGCATTAGATACAACTGCCAGGTGTTCTGAAAATACACCTTTGCAGACTGCCGCTTGATGGGCTTTTTTTCATTTTCCTTTTTCAATACTCCACTTCCTCCTCCAGTTTTTTCCAGAACTAATAAAAATATTATAATATGGACGGCAAATTAGCGCTACGCAGAATTTGTTCAATTTGTGTAAAAACAGGTGCATATCTTGCGTTTTTGTGTAAAAATACATAAAAATGCTGGCTTCTTATACTCATAAGAATGCCAGCATACTTGCTACCTCCATCTATGCAGTTGTAGGATTCTTCTTCCCCAATAAAGTATACAGGGTCAGCAGTGCGAGATAAACCACCGCAATCATTAAAACCCCCTTTTTTACTCCCATTACAAAAACCATACCGAAAACAAAGGGGCCCACCGTCTGGGAAATATTATCAAACGTGCTGTAGATCCCGATCGCTTTCCCGCTTCCATAAGATTTCACCACATCCAGTCCCGAGAAATAAATGGAAAGTGCAGAAAACCCGAAACTATCTGCGATTCCAAACAGCAGGGCCGTCCCCACCACCATCCCTTCACCAGTGAACAGGAAGAAGAGGAGTAAGGTAACGATGTAAACTGCACCGGCAATGATGACCGGATATTTGGATTTCAGCTTTCCGGTCAGCACAGCGGTCAGGGAAGGCCCAAGATAAATAACACAGATCCCATTAATCAGGAACAGCTGACCGATGGCAGTTTCTGTCATCCCCTGCGATTCCGCAAATAAGGGCATGAAATAATTCAGAAAATAACCACAGATCATGTAGGGAATCATGGCACATGCAAAGAATACCACCAACTCTTTTTTGAATAAGAACCTGACGATGGAAATTGTGCTTTCCTCTTCCTGTTTGACCTGCACCGCAGGATAAATGGTATCCTGTTTCAGCAATACCATAATCATCACAAAGAAAATCAGTGAAATTCCTGCCGCCACAAAGTAGACGTTAAAATATCCCAGCGTTGCCGCCAGAAAAGAGCCAATGGTAGTACCGACCGTCAGCCCTGCCAGCGAACCTGAATGATAGAAGGAAAAACCGCTCCTGCTGTCCTGCTCCGGATAGGAAGCAAGCAAGGTATTGATACCTACCAGCAGCAGCCCCATTCCGATACCAATTACCGCCTTGGCCAGAATAAACGGAATCATCGACCCGGAAAATCCCACTGCGGTAAGGCCGGCCGTGAACAGGATGCTGCCACACAGTAAGATCTTCCTGAATCCATATTTTTCAATAAAGAAACCACCCGCAAAGGAAAAAACCGCCGTCAACAGCACTTCTGTAGAAATCGGGACCGCACTCATCATCTCCGCCGGTATTCCCCATAATGGAACGGCCAGCTGGCCGGCCAGCATCGGCAGAAAGGCCGTTGCCATGCAGTCCGCCATAAAAATAACAAAGATCATCGGACGGATGATATACACAGGCAATTCCCTGCTTGTTTGCTCTGCATTTTTTTGTTTCTCCCGGTAAAACCAGAGGAACGACAATTCTGTAAACATCAGAATAATGATTGCAATAATCGAAACAATTTGAAACAGCATATTCTTGATCATGGCATTGTTCGCTTCCTGGAAAGCGTACAGATTCGTGCCTACTTCCATGGCCGCCACTACTTCGCCCTGATCGTTAAACACGGGCGAAAGGACATAGGACCAGATGCCGTCGGTATTCTCAATCCAGTCGAACTGGATCTGCCTTCCTGTTTCATAGAGTTCTTCATACTCCGATCCATATCCGGTCTGGTACATGGCCTGATAATCAGGGGCATCGTAATAATCATAATCAAGCGGGTAGACGGTGCCGATCGTATCCTCCAGGTAAAAACAGGAATAGATGATCTTGTTCTCCTTCACCCGGTTCAATACGCAGTAAAGTCCTTCACTCCACCCGTTGTTGGTAGAAAAACTGTGCTGAATCTCTTCCCTGATACGTTGATAAGCCTTGCTGTTATAATCCTGAGGCGTATTGAGCTGCTCTATGTCCTCCCCACGCAAAGAATGACCGATAAGATCGGCAACACTGCACATATTGTTCATTACCTGCGCACGGTACTGCTTCTGCATACCGTCCATAATGCCAGAAACAGAGACAACGGCAATAATGACGGCAACGACGATAATAATCAGGTTGTTTTTTGCCATCTCGGTGAAGGTAATGCGGATTTTCAGCTTAAGCACCCGGTGAAGCTGCAGCAATATCAAAATCACAGCCAGTCCGGTGATCAGGAAAACAAGGGCCCGAAAGGCAAGATAATTACCGGAATAAGAAAACGTCCGGTATCTCATAAGCCCTTCCTCATCGATTTGCTTTACATACACTTCGGAAGAAGCAATGGCCGTCAGTTTTCCATCAGAAGAAACATCCAGGCTGTAAAAAATGCGGTTATTTCCCAGGTTTTCCTGATCGGCACGGTTAATTGCCACGCCAGGCTCTCCTGTCGAAGCAATAAAGCTGATATGCCGCAGACCAATATCGGTAAAATACAGGTATCCCCTGTCATCCACTGCGACTTTCCAGGGAATGCTGAAAAAGCCGTCCGCATCGTGCTCCTCCCCTTTGTATATGGCCGCATCCGTTCCATCATCATACAGTTCCAGGATGTCGGCCATCTTCGTCACCCCATAGATGCTTCCGCTGTTTTTATCGACCCCATAAGAAATGATGTGGTTCGTATCGTATGCTATTGTTTTAGCCGTAGTCACGCCGGAATCAGAGAAGGTCAGCTTTTTAAGGGAAATTTGATCTTTTTCATGAAAAACAAACTCCAGACCGTCATCGAAAAGAGTCAGCCCCTGGATTCTTCCCATTGTCAGCGGCCGGTCCTCGACCTCATATATCATTTCATACAGGACCGAAGAAAACCTTCCCTCACTGTCAAATTTTATAATTCTTTCCCTTTCAATCGCATAATCCTCAAGAGAAAGCACGATATCCACGATATACAGATTGCCCGCCGGATCCGCCTTCATATCCTCCGCCGCATAAAATGACTGCGGACTCCTGCTGCCGCCCAAAATCTGATACCGGTAATATCCGTCCGGTGTAAAAGACGATACCCGTTGCCTGGACTGGTCTATGACATAGATATTCCCGTTCGCATCCACTGTGCCGGCGGATGGATAATTCAAGATAAACTCCCGGTTAAACGGATTTTCTTTTAAATAGCGAGAGTTCATACCAGCAAAAAGCACACACAGGAAAACCGTGACAGCAAGTATCACGAGATTTCGCAGGATCTTTTTTCTGTCAGTTGTGTTCATCTTCATGTTCCTCCCTTGCGTATCTGACTGCACATCCTGGCCGTCTCAGCTTTTTCTTGTCAATGTAACCGTATATTTGTGTATCATATAACCGGGCCGGTACGACATTTTCGCTTCCCGGATAGCTGGAATCCCCATATCCTCCTGGAGGTTTATGTACTTTATCTGCGGATATTCCCTAATATAGAATTCACGGCTGATAAATGCGTACAGCCCTTTTATCTGCTTATCTGCCTTTTGAAAATGCGACACCACCATGTCACCGCTGATCTGTTCCCCGATCATAAATGCTTTCGGCAGCCCGCCAACATAGATAACGGCACCTTTGCAGGACAACTCAGGCCAGGCATCAAGGATTTTAAAAATAGCCCTTTTTTCACACCCCCAGTAACACGCCTGGCAGTCTCTCCCCTGACACCAGTCATTGGCAATTTTATATGCATCGTCCCGGTTTTCTTCCATCAGGCTCCGGTATTCATATTGAACATGGTTATGAAAGTAATGGACCAGGTACCGTTTATTCTCGTTTCTTTTCCCCGTCAAACACAGAAAATCCTCCGCTTCATATATGTAGTCACTGAATTTCTCGTTGTATGTGATCCCTACCTGATAACCCGGAAGCTCTTTCAGGTACTCCAGCCAGTTCTCCGACACAAAGTCAAAACGAAACGGCAGCCCATACTTGTGCAGCACATGTTCCAATTCCAAAAGAGTGGCACAATATCGTTCTTTGTCATACGCCCCCATTGGTGCGTAGCAGGAAAAGGAGCCGTCACTCTTCTGATAAAAGATACATAGATAGTCATTGATGATTTGATATCGGTTATGAAATATGTCCTGCCAGGCATAAAGCTGGGTGAATTCCATATCGCTGATGTTCATATCCACTTTATATTTTTCAAATATCAGTCTGTCCGCCAGTGACAGCACTACCGTATCCATCAGCAGGCCTCCAGATATGTGACGATTTCTTCCCCGCCGTCTTCTAATTGATAATAGCGGTTGCACAAATATAAATACTCTCTTGATGCATAATCCAGCCGGTACACTTTAAGCACTTCAATAAAGCAGAGTCTGGCCGCATAGAACTGCCGGTCCAGGAATTTCTTCACGCCCTCTTCAAATTTTTCTTTTGTTAAATCCTTTAATTCCATATCGGCAACCGAGTCTCCATTGTAGACGTCATAGAATTTTTCCGTTTTCCCGGAAGCTTTAAAATACAGGAGTCCGATCAACCGGCTGCTGTACTGGTTAGAAAAATCGGCGATCTGCGCCGCTGCCGTTCCGGTAACCAGAATATGAGCCCGGTATTTCCAGGCTATTTCCTTCAGATATTCAGCCGCCGTAATATGTTCGGAAAGCATGGCTGTGGACAGCCGGTTCTCATTGCCCACAATGCCTAACATAACGGAGCCATGGCTGATCCCGAAACCCAGCCGCGGATGCAGGTACTCCCGGTCCGCCGGCGGCTTCTTCACAATATTAAAATGCTGGCAGATGATAATCGCACTGTCCAGTACCTTCTGGGCGGAATCCTGATAAAAGGCGGTAAATCCGTCCTTATAATATTCACCGATCACCCCATCCTTTTGCTGGATACAGGGAACCGCTTCCTGGTACACCTGGTTGATAAAGGCAAACAGCACCCTTGTCTCCATTTTTTCCGCCAGCTTACCAAAATCATTGATCTGCATACTCAATATGCTTAACACGCTCTCATGGGAATCTCCCAGGCGGATCTGGGTAATATCCGTTTTCTGCAGAATTTCAAAAATCTGCAGCGGCACAAACTTATAATAACCGTTACTTAGTTCCGTAATTTCATTCATATGGAAGCTGATGTTTAAGGACATCTGATTAAACACCCGGGATATTTCGGTAATTTCATTATTACCTCTGATGGGTGCCTGGACCCCCAGCTTTCCGTATGCCATCTCCTCCACACATAGTTTCAATACCCGGACCGGATGTATGAAACTTGTCTGCACGATAAAAAGCAGTACCAGAAAACATGCGGCGATAATGATGATCATCACCCCAATCAGGCTGACCACCGCCGCGTCTATGGTTTCATTAATATTGTTCATGGCAATATCAACACCGACCACCCCCACCGGCTGTCCCCGGCTGTTTTTCACCGGGGCATAAATCGTGGCATTGCATCCATATTCCGTTATGGAAGTGACCTCAAACCTGTCATTGGTTTTTCCCGTCTCCATGGCCGTGGAAATACCGGGCAGAGACGGATCATACGGTACCTGTTCACCCAGCTGCCCGATGCTGTCTTCTGGCGTATCGGAAACCCATGTATCAAAAATATAGATCAACTGTTGATCCGAGATTGGCATCAGGGCATAAAGGTATTCCACCTCAGCGTTTTCCCGGATATGATTCAATGTCTCCTGCATCGTTTCATATTCATCGTCTTTTTGCGACATGCTTCCATATTCTTCAAATTTATCCCCATCGATAAACGATACTGCCAGATTCGCAATTACGATTGCATTTCTCTGGTACTGTTCCACAATCGTTATCTCATATCGCCACTGTGTGATGTACTTAGCTGCCAGCGAAATCACAACGGAGAATACCAGAAAAAGAACAATAAACTTTGCCCTTAGCCCAAATTTCAGCTTCATATGCATTACCTTCCTTACCTTTGTCTTACAGGATCTGAACATTTGCCGTTCCCGGATTCGTAATCTGGATCATGCCCGCCCATGCACATGCCAGCACGCAGCTCTGGTTAAGGGCCGGTTTATTGCCAATCAGTACGGTGACGGCTCCGGGCACCCATGGCGCCGGAATTACCGGCATGCAGGGCATTGGTGTAAGCAGACCCAATGCTGCTGCCGTAGCTGCCGCCACCTGTGGATTCGCCACCGAAGTACACATGCCGAAAGGCATAATATGTTTCAGTGGGACGGAATCCATCATGGTAGCGATGGGCACGCCCTGGCACATGACCCGGTTCTCCGGAGTGATGACCAGCGCCGACGGGACGGTTCCGAAACTGCAGGCGCATAATGCTCCTGCACACACTGCGAATGCCATTCTTATCCCTCCATCGTAATTCCTTCTGCTTCGAGAATGTCTTTTAAATCCATGCCGGCAATCATTCCTGACAGTATCTCTTCCATAACGGAAGCATACCGGAAGATCAAAGCGGCACACTCGCATACGGTGCTGGGATTCAATTCCTCCTCCACATCAGAAGTCAGAATGCAGCGGAACTGGATCCGGGCTTTTTGGTCCGCCATCCGCATATACATGAAATGCCCGGTCACCGTTACGGTATTCATATGATTTACCGCCCGCAGAAGGGTCATCTCATCCAATTCTCCTACTTCATAAGGTATTTCATAAAACATCTGAAGAAAGTGGGTAAATGCCGAATCCTCTTCCGACAAAGGCATCAGATTGCATACAATATAATGACCATCCTTTACCTCTTCCGGAAGTCCCATGAGCAGTGACAATGCCGGCACTGCCGGATTTTCCTCCAGCACATACGCGGTCATCTCGGTTCCGTTGATAAATTCCGCCATTTTTTGAAACTGCAAAAACAGTTCTTTCCGTTCAACCATCGCCATAATCGTTCACACGTTTCCTTTCGTCAGCCTTCCGCCCCGAATGCGGAAGACATCATCTCAAGCAGACTCTCTTTATCGGTGACCTTCAGCATCTCACTCATTTTGTAGCTTAGCGTAGTGGTGGTAGATTCCAGATACCTTACGTTACCCGATACTCTTTTTGCCGTTCCCGAGCCCAGGCGAAAAAGTGGTCCGCGCTCCTTCTCCGGTCTCATATAATTTGTTACAAAGAGCATCTGGTTAAATATGTTTTCGGCCATACCGTCCCGTGCTTCCGTTTTCTTTTTCTTGGTGCCACTGACTGCCTGACCTATTTTACTGCCTATTGAAACTGTACTTTGCACCACCTTTGATGTCGCTTGAAACAATTTGACCCCTCCCGAAATCGCACTTCCCAGACCGGGCATAAGAGCGCAGGCGCTTGATATGATATCCACGGCACTGTGGGCGATTTCCAGGCCCTCACTTTTCATTCGCATTTTATTCGCCCTTTTACTGGCTTTCTGCTCCGTATATTCTCTTATGGTTCGCAGCGTTTTCATTTTATAATACCGCTGACGCTCTTCCGGAGTAAACTTGTCACTGTATTTGCGCTGTTTCATTTCCTCCAGCTGATCATAAATATTCCCGCCACCAACCTCCGCGGTCAGCTGTGCCTGCTGCTCTTCCACTGTGTCTGCCGTTTCCATGGAATCTTTTTTATGCCACTTTTCTCTTGAGCTTTCCTTTGCCACATGGGTCTCCTGCACCTTTTTCCGCCATAGAAACCCTCTGTCCACCGAAGACGTTCCGGCAAAGCCATATAAGTTCAAGCTTTTCAGTTCCTCCATTCCGGCATATTTGATCCTTTTTGCATGCATCCTCTCTTTGAGTGCTTCTTTGCTTTCAGATGCTTCCGTTTGAAACTTCCGCTTATCAAGGAAACGCAACGTGTGCTGCACAACTCCGACGGCTCCGTTGACAATCCCCGCTATTTCACCAAAGTACGGCACAATTTTAAGCAGGTCAAGAAGCTTTTCCAGCATGCCCAGCGCCGACTCTATACCGGTTCCAATTGCATCAGCAGCTTTATTTTTTGCTTCTTCCCGTGACATATCTTCAGTATTGTCAATATAGGATTTCATTCCTTTTAAGAATTTGCCCAGCGCTACCATCGGCTCAAACCAGTCCGCCAGCTCTTCCATGACTTCGTCGGCGACAAGCTGGGCCGTTTCACCCGCCCCTAACTTTCCCATCAGCCACAAGACCACATCCTTTCCGTGCTTCACCAGCCAGTCCTTCAATTTAAAATCGACCACTTCTTCCGCCACATCAAGTACCGGTTCTCCCAGTTGATCATACTTCTCCTTCGCACCTTCTGCCGCACCTTGCACCCCTTCTTTGAATTTATCCCAGCGCGATGACGACTTGTGTTTATCCTTAACCTCCGCCGACTTCCATAAAAGCCGAATGAACGGCATACCCGGTGAATAACGGGAGTTCAGGAATTTCTCTTCCTCTTTTTCTTCTCCCCTCTTTTTTTTCAGACGTTCCTGGTCTTCTTTCGGCAGAGCCGCCTCCAACTGCTTCAGCTTTTCCCGCTCATTGACAATATGCCTGTCAATAACCGCTTGTCTGTTCCTGGCCCGGTCCGACTCAGGTGACGGAAGGGCTGCACGCTCGGCGGCCAGATCTTCCAGGCGGTGGTGTAATATCCTGTATTCATAATAATTGGGGGTTTTCTTAGCTCTTCTGTCCTGATGTCGGCCTGACCGCAATTCCCGCAGGCGGCCAACAAGATCGTCTGATTTATACTCCGCTTCCCGGACTCGCAGCGTTTTTCGATGAGCATCATAAACCCCCATGGTCTCACGGGCCTTCTGGTCTAATCTCCCGATTCTCGCTTCCCCGTGTTTCCGGTTTCGCTCCACGGGCAAGGCCTTTGCTTCGCCGGAATACTGATTCGCGGTTCTGAACAATACCTGATCAATAACCTGATGCTCTTCCAACAGCTTATCAAGTACGGAATTTTTCTTATCATCGGTATCAATCCCCAGAACCTCTCCACTTAGGCCCTGGAGACGAGCAGCGGTCTCCGCCACCTTCTTTCTGTCGTTTTTTATCTTTTGATAGAGGCTTTTTGTTGCTCCATCCCGGTTACCCGGTTTCTTTTTCGGCAAACCCGCTTTGCCGGGCAGCGGATGTTCGCCCGAACCTCCGGCTGCTTTCAGATCGGTAACCGGCTCGGGTGCCGCTTCTTCTTCTTC